>Ga0307990_1001929_pt1 | contig 17002 bp, 10 predicted proteins | sample EllFjometagen129_FD_203168 | JGI IMG/M metagenome (GOLD analysis project Ga0307990, IMG submission 203168) | Marine microbial communities from Ellis Fjord, Antarctic Ocean - #129 | ecosystem: Environmental > Aquatic > Marine > Unclassified | place: Southern Ocean | collected 2014-10-08
CCGGCGAAGAATTCCCTCTCCCCGTCGAAGCCGATTACCAAGCCGAAAACACCCGCCTCGCCACCCTGGTCGCTGAACATAAAAAACTCGGCCACGAAATTGTCGTCGTCATGGGCGTCGGCTTTGTCGGGGCCGTCATGGCTGGTGTCGTCGCCGACTCAACTGATCCCGAAACCGGCAAACCGGCAAAATTTGTTATCGGCATGCAGCGCCCCTCAGCCCGCTCTTTCTGGAAGATTCACTATCTCAATCGTGGTATCGCCCCGGTTGAAGCCGAAGATCCCGAAGTTGCCCCGATGATCAAACGCTGCGTCTGTGACAAGAAAACCCTGACCGCCACCTTCTCCTACGAAGCTCTGGCCTTAGCTGATGTCGTCGTCGTCGATGTTCAATGTGATTATATTAAAGAGTGCCTTGGTGATGTCCGTAAAGGCCGCGCCGATATCGCCGCTCTCGAAGAGAGTTTAGGGATTATCGGAGCCCGCATTAATCCCGATTGCCTGGTTCTTATCGAAACCACGGTCCCGCCCGGCACCACCGAATTTGTCGCTTACCCGATTTTCAAACGCGCCTTCGCCGAACGCGGCCTCCAGGAGCATGAACCACTTCTTTCGCACTCCTACGAAAGGGTTATGCCGGGGCGCGAATATGTTGCCTCCATCCGCGATTTCTGGCGCGTCTGCAGCGGTATCAATAAAACCGCTCGTGAACGCGTTGTCAAATTTCTCTCCGCCGTTCTTAACGTCGAAAAATTTCCTTTAACGGTTATGGATCGCCCCATCGAGAGCGAAACCTGCAAAATCGTCGAAAACTCCTATCGCGCCACGACTTTAGCCTTCATGCACGAATGGAGTCTCTTCGCCGAACGTAACGGCGTCGATCTTCCCAAAATTGTCGAAGCCATCAAAGTCCGCCCGACCCACTCCAATATGATCTTTCCCGGCCCCGGCATCGGCGGTTACTGCCTGCCCAAAGACGGGGGCTTAGGTGTCTGGTCTTACCATACCCTGATGGGTTTTGAAGATGATATCTTCAAAATAACCCCGCTGGCGATCGATATCAACGATACCCGCGCCCTCCACGTCGCCGGTCTCGTCCGCGACGGCCTCCGCAACCAAAGTAAAATTGTCGCCGCCTCCCGTGTCCTCGTCCTGGGCGCCTCCTACCGTGAAGATGTCGGCGACACCCGCTACAGCGGCTCCGAACTGATTGTCCGCAAACTCACCGAAATGGGAGCTGAAGTCCAGGTCCACGACCCTTACGTCAAACATTGGTGGGAACTCGAAAAACAAGATACCTATCCGGCCCCCGGCCACTCCTGGTCCCGCTTTTTCCGCAATCAGGAGAGCCTCACCGAGATCCGTGTCAGCAAAGATCTTAAAGCCTCACTCAAAGGCGTTGATGCCGTCATCCTCGCTGTCCGTCACGATGCCTACAAAGAACTCGAACCCGAACAGATAATCGCCATGGTCGGCAACCCCGCCGTCATAATCGACTGCTTCGCCATGCTCAGCGACACCCAGATCAAAACCTTCTTCGCCGCCGGCTACGAAGTCAAAGGCCTGGGCCGCGGCCATATGAAACGTTTGAAAGAAGAGGTTGCAGAGAAATAGATTTGAGTTGAATTTATCAAACAAAGAAACGTCGTTATCTCAAAAAATTATAAAATAATGGAGATAGCAGTTAGCGGAAAGCGATTTTAGACAAAAGCGGGATTGTGTCCCGGTTTTGTCTGTGTCTGTCCGTGGCCATAAAAAAATCACTGAAAAACAAATGAGTTTCCAATGATAAAAAACAAAAAAATCTACATCGCCGGTCATCGCGGCTTGGTCGGCTCGGCCATTGTTCGCCGCCTGCAAAAAGAGGGCTATGAAAACCTTCTCCTCCGCACCCGCGCAGAACTCGATCTAACCGACAAAAAAGCGGTCGACGATTTCTTCGCCAACGAAAAACTGGCCTACGTTTTTCTTGTCGTCGTCAAGGACAGTGGCATCATACACCATAAATATCTAACATTGTAGGTTCTTGTTTCACTTTTTATTACTCAGTTCGAATTACAAAACGGTTTGTTTTGGTGACAAAATCGTGTTTTGTTCATTGTTTAGGTTGCATCTAGCTATATTTTCTTGAAACATCAAAACAATAATTGCGTTTATCATCATCATTTTGTTAGTCGTTAATCGGCGCTGGTCGGTGTTTTAAGCTACATAAGTTTTGGTGATATTTAAATTTTACTGAAAAATCGAGAACGTTAAATCAGTATAGGTATGGAAATTGGTTAAGTCAGATTAAGCCCTTAAGCTTACTGTCTCCTCTATTGCGACGACATGGGAATAAGAAAAAGAATAAAGTGAGCTAAAATTTGGTGGAGGGAAAGATCGACATGAAAAAAATATTTTTATACAAATTTATTGTTTGTATTTGTTTGTTGACATTGTTTTTTTTGAATGATTTTTTTGTTATGACTGTCATTGCTGAAGAGCTACCTCTGCAGAGTATAAATTATCAAGAAAGCTTTGAAATAAATGATCCTTTGGAGGTATGGGTCAGTAATGGGAGTTATGAGTTATCTAAAACGTTGAGCACTGAGAAATCATCTCATGGGGATAAGTCATTAAAAATTGAATTGACTTTTGGCACAGCTACATATGTTTATTTACATCTACTGCAAAGATTACCTTGTGTTGGAGAGTTAAGCTTTAGTGGCGATATCTTTGTTGGCAGTATGACAGGAAGTTCCAAAATGTATTTCGGGACTGTTTTTTCTTTATCTCCTTGCCCTCTTTCTGACAGAAATGTAGATCTTTTAGATTCATCAAACACAGGTGTTTGGGTAACAACGGGTTTAGATCTTGTGGAGGCTGCTGATTTAATAGCTGAAAAAAAGATTTCAAGTGAATGTGGTGGTGCGGGGGTGGCAGATTGCGGGCATTGGCTTGATAAAGTATGTTTATATTTACATGGAAAGCAAGGAGAAAGTATTACGCTATATTTAGATAATGTAAAATTTGAAGGTAGTGTACCGAATGTTGACGATTACGAGGAACAAGTTAAAAATGTGTGGAGTGAATACTTAGTAAGAGTACAACAAGAAGTTAATTCTATGGCTAATCATATTCTTGATGTGCCAATTCTCTCTGGAGAAGAAGAACTTTGTGATTTGTATCGAGCTTTTGCTGTTAGTATGCAGGCAAAAGTTAATGGTAGTGGTTATCCGACGGGAGAAGAATTTGATAAGTTATCTGAATACAAAGTATCTTATGATGCTTTAGTGTCTCTCTCGCATATTTCTGATGACCTAGTTCTTTTTCCATGGAAGCCTATAACTAATCAGAAAATTTTACCTAACACTTATCCTGTTCCAGTGAATTCAGGGAACGAACTTTCTATTAAAGCCTGTAGCGGGGAATTTGAACCTGCAACATTTATTATAAGGGCAATGAATAAAGATCAGCAGGTTAGTATCAATGTTTCTGATCTTGTCACTGACGATGGGAAAAAAATATTAGCGAAAAATGTAGATCTTAAGGTTGTTAAATGTTGGTACCAGGCTGGGATCGATAGGATTAATTACACTGAAAATAGATACCTTGTGCCGGAGTTACTTCTAAAAGATGATTCACTTGTCAAAGTGGATGAAAAAAGTAAGAAAAATTATTTAAGAGTTAAACATGATGGAATCGAAGAGTATGTCGATATAAGTGGTTCTGCTACAGTTTTTCCAGATAATGCAATCGTAGAAGATTCATTGATTTTGCAGCCATTTAATTTATTTGTTAATTCAAATAAACAAATATGGATTACAGTTCATGTCCCCATAACGGCAGAACCCGGTGATTACAAAGGGTCGATAGTTGTGCAAGGTGGGGCTGTGAAAAACATGGCGTTAAACGTTACTGTGTTGCCATTTGATTTGCCTGAGTCTCCCTTGGACATCTCAATTTATTATCGGGGAAGGCTTTATCAGTTGACCATACCACCATTTCATGCCGATTTAAAAACATCTACTCAATATTTGTTAGAGTTGGAAAATATGCGTAATCATGGTGTTGTGAATCCGAATATTTATCAAACGATTTACTCTAATAATGAGGGTGAATTAGCTGGTCAGGTGCTGAATTTAAGAAAACAGGCTGGTTTGTCAAATGAAAACCTTTTTATTCTTGGGGATGGTACTGGGATTTCTTCTGATGTAGAAGCTTTGCAGAGCCTTAAACTTACAGTGTCTAAGTGGAAAACTTTGGCTCAGCCTTACGGAAATCAAAATATTTATTTTTATGGTAGGGATGAGGCTGTCGGGGATATTTTGTTATCTCAAAAAGATGCCTGGGACGCAGTTCACACAGTGGGAGGAAAGGTCTTTGTTGCATGTTATAAAGATGCCTATGCTGTGATTGGTGATATATTAGATGTTGCAATTCTAAGCGGGTCGCATAACTCCGATCAAGTGGATGCATGGCATTCTAAGGGGAAAAAAGTCTATATTTATAATTATCCACAAGCGGGTATAGAAGACCCTCTTATTTATAGGGCTAATTACGGGTTGTCTCTTTGGCTTAATGGTTATGATGGTGTTATGGGTTATGCTTACCAGACATCATTCGGGAATGTTTGGAATGATTTTGATGACCCCAAATTAGTATATCGTGATCATAATTTTACTTATCCAACAAGTGAAGGTGTTATTGATACGGTACAATGGGAGGGATTTAGAGAGGGTGTGGATGACCTAAGGTATTTGGCAGCATTGTTAAAAATTAATCCTGATCAAAAAACATTTATATCTCAGCAATTAGATCTTTGTAATGGTGACTTGGATTGTCTGAGGAGCAATATTGTTTCAGCGATAAATAGTCAGTCTCTACCTTTAATAAATCCTCCGAATTCTTTAAAGATCTTAGAATGATCAGATGACAATCTGATAGGTGCGTTTTGCGAGTATAGATCATTATCTACTGAGATGATTCATACTCGTTTTTGTGGGGGATACCTTTCGTTTGGGCCGGGAGCTTAGTCATTGCAGGTTATTACAATTTTGATAGCACTTTATTTTGGTCTGGCTCCCGTATTTTGGTGGCCTGGTATCTTACCAGATACCTTATTGATTGTTAAGTGTAGCCTGATTGTTTCATTTGTTTCATTCGTTTGGGTTAAGGCACTTTTGTCTAATAAAATTAGATTCCCCTCAGGTTTATTAGGACCTGTTGGTTGGCTGTTTTTTTTGGTTGTTTCATGTGGTGGTTTTTACTACTCAGTTAATATGATAACTGCATTGGATGTGATAAAGGACTTTTCATTATGTTTTATAATGCTTTGGTCTTTTTATATGGCTTGTTCATTTGATTTGTCTTATGAAAGGCTATTTTTCGTTGCGGCTCTGATTGTTGCTGCACATTGTGCGCTCGTGGATTGTAGTTATTTTTTTGGGTTTCCAAGTTGGAGCGGACCAAGCCATTTTGTTGCATCTAAGTTGTCAATAAGCGGTTTTGGTGCACTTCGGACCGGGTGGTCAAATGGTGTTAGTCTTTTCGTACCTTTCCTTTGTGGGGTGTTTTTTTTAAAAAGAACAAAAGTATTTGTGAAAGTAGTAGCTATTTTATCAATTGTGATAATCATTACATCTCAGGTTGTTGTTGCTGGTCGTGCGGGGATAATAGCCAGTTTGATTTCTTTGGTGTACTTGATTTACCATAAGAAAAATAAATTTGGCTTCATTGTGTCTTTTTTAATAGTATTATTCTTAGTATTTGAATGTTCCGATTATATTATAACTTTGTTGAGGGTCGAACCAGTAATCACGGGTGGGGTTGGGGCTGAATTTTTAGATGATGTTAGCGCTGGACGATTATCTTCTAGTCTATTTGCCATTAAGATGGCTTCAAAACAAATCCTTTTTGGTTATGGGTTCGGCAACTTTAGGATACATGGGATGGAAGTCCATAATTTATGGATACGGTTATTTGTAGAGGGTGGGCTGTTTCTTCCCGTATTGTTTTTATGTATTGTTATTTTAATAATGAAAAAGGGTAGAAAATTAGTTTCTAAATTGTCTTTTAATAGTGAAAATATTGCCGGGAAAGATTTTTTTAGTTTTTATCATGTACTAAATGCTGTATTAATTGCAGGTTTTTTTATTTCTCTGCTTGAACCAAGGACTTTGCTGGGTAGTTTTCAGGTATCAGCTATCTGGTGGGCTTCAGCGGGCGTGGTGGTGGCTCAATACGATAAGCGGTAGTTAGTTGAGTAAGTGGTTTTTGAGTTTATTCGTAATATGGGGGTATGTTTGTGGCCTTGATCTCAATATTAATCCTGTCTCATAATCGTCAAGAAGATTTAAAAAGAAATTTGACGCAACTTTTGAGTGTGCCAACCGAGAATGTCTATGAGTTTATAGTTGTCGACAATGCATCAACAGATGGTACCCCCATGATGCTTAAAGAGATGTCTACAGAGTTTTGTAACCTTAGGGTTTTTTTAAATAAAAGAAATTTAGGTGTTGCGGAAGGTAGAAATGTCGGTTTGCGTGAGGCGCGCGGTGAATATATTATCTCTTTAGATGATGATTCCGAAATACAGATGAAAGATGTCGAAAAGGTCCCGTTATTGTTTGAAGAAAATCCTGAAGCAGGTATTATTGCTTTTAAAATATGTCACGCAAAAACTGGAGAGCTACAGAATGACCATGGTTTTGAATCATGTAAAGTGGCTAACCATCATGGTGCCGGTGCTGCTTTTCGGAGGGACATCTTTGATCAAGTTGGTTATATTGATGAAGGGTGCAGTTTTGGATCTGAGGAAATTGATATTTGTATTAGGGCGCGTACAGTTGGGTATTCAGTTGTATATATTCCAGATGTTTTAGTTTTGCATAATAATTTTCGACGTGAGAATGTGGTGGATAAAAAGCGAAGAGAACTTCGTGTATATAATAATTCTCGAATTATGCATAAATATTTCCCGTCAAGCATGGCTTTGATCTTCAGTCTTCGCTATTTAACAAGTCAACTTTTGAGTGTAGTTAAAGATTATGGTTTGTTGTCATCGTTTAGTTTGGTGCTTGCGGCAAAAAATGGACGAAAAGATGGTAGGAGAATGCGAGTTAAAATTGACCTAGGAACAATCAAATATTATAGCCAAGCAACCTGTCGGCCTGATTATGGAAATGTTCCAATTACGACAAAACTATTTCGAAAGATCGATTTTATACCATTTTTCGGCAGGGGAAGATAGTTATTTTTACATTTTAATTTAATTATTTCAATATGTTAAAGCATATTTATGGTCGACTAATTATTGCAGAATCATGAGTACATCTCTTTATTATGGTTAAATTCCCCCGTGCAGTCATAGCCAGTTTTAGTGTAAAGTTCGCATCAATTCCATTGGCGCTGATTTTAAGTGTTGCGCTTGCAAGAATTTTAGGGGTTGTTGAGTATGGACGTTATGCTTACGTGATGTCCATTGTTGGAATTTTGTCAATTTTTGCAAAATTGGGCATACCTGCTTTAATTAGACGTGAAGTCGCTGTTTATCTGGCAACCCAAAAATGGAGTTTTTTGCGGGGGTTGTTACGTTGGGCAAATGGCTGCGTAATTGTCTCTTCAATAGTTATAGTCTCTGTTGCCTGTTGTGCAATCAAGTTGTCTCCTGTAATTATTACACAGGGTACATATGAGACTCTTCTGTGGGGTTTGCTTCTACTTCCCATAATGGCACTTTCTGAAGTAAGGGAAGGCGCAATTATAGGACTACACCGGGCAGGTTTGGGACAATCGCCTGAGCTTATTATACGCCCATTATCTTTTCTAGCAATAGTGGCTTTCTTTTATGTTGTCTTTCCTGGAAGTATTACGCAAAGCGTAGTGGCTATGAAAGTTCAGGTTATGGCTTCTACGCTTGCTTTCTTTTTTGGTGTTTTGTTGTTGCGTTTTTATTTACCTGTTGACGTGAGATGTGCCTCATCAAAATATTCTTTTCATAAATGGTCTCGTAGCTCCGCATCTTTTTTATTGATAGGTAGTATCTTTGTCGTGAATACTCAAGTTGACATTTTGATGCTTGGTGTATTTGGAAGTATTGAAGATGTTGGTGTATATCGTGTGATTGTTAATGGAGCATCTTTTATAATTTTTGCACGGACAGCAATGGATGCGGTTTTTGGCCCTCATTATGCGCGACAATACGCAATAAAACAGTTCGAAGGAATTCAGCACTTAATGAATGTCAGTGTCTTTGTGACATCGGTTTTTGCTTTATGTGTAGCCGGAGGATTTATATTCTTCGGGGATAAGATTTTAGCTGGTATTTTTGGTGCTCAATTTTCTCGTGGTGCTCCAGCACTTGCAATCATATGTTTTTGTCAATTTTTGTGTGTTTTAGTGGGTTCAGTACAGTCTATATTAAATATGACCAATCATGAGTCCGATACCCTAAAGGCTATTATTATTGCCCTTATTGTCAATGTTTTTCTGAATGCTTGTTTTATCCCTGTTTGGGGTATTGAAGGTGCTGCCGCTGCAACAGGTATAAGTACTATTATGTATAATTTTTTTTTGGCTTTTTCCGTTTATCGGCGTTTGGGAGTTTATGCTTGGTGTTTCAGAAGATCGTGATAAAGTCCAAAGTTTGTGTTCTGTCTCACTGAAAGGTGGCATCGTAAGTTTGGATCAATAAGTCCATAGTATCCAAGCTAAAGATGAAGATTATCTTTGGGGTTATTATACCATGATGTAAGGTTGATTTTGAAAAAAAAAATTATTTTCTGGCAGAATATTCCCAGTATACACCAATCGGCACTGATTAGAAACCTAGCCTCCCTGAACTATGTTCAAGTTAGCTTGGTGACGGCTGAAGATGTGCCAGTTCGGCGTCGGGAAATGGGTTGGCATTGCCCTGATTTTGGAAAAGCTGAGCTTCTTGTTTCGCCATCTCAGGCCGAAATTGATCAATTGTTGCATCGTGATGAAAAAAACACGATGCATATATTTTCCGGAATGCGAGCCTATCCTTTTGTTAAAGGGGCTTTTCGCCGAGCCTGTAAGACAGATGCTTGCATTAGTTTTATTGCTGAAATCCCCCGTTTCCAAGGCATTAAAGGAATCTTGCGTAAGATTGTCTATACATTAGATGCATATCGTTATCGTCGTAGAATAGAATGTATTTTTGCAATTGGAAGAAAGGCACCTGATTGGTTTAATTCATGTGGCTATCCGGCAACAAAGATCTACCCGTTTGCCTATTTCGTTGAAGCACCCAAGGTGTTGATTCCTGAAAATGTGATGAGAGGGCCTGGAGGACGTTGCCGCATTAGTTTTATCGGATCTCTTGTTCGAGGGAAGGGTGTTGATCTCTTGCTGAAAGTTTTGGCAAGGTTACCGGAAGGTATTTCTTGGCAGCTAACAATTATTGGTGATGGTCCTGAAAGAGTGGTACTCGAACAATTGCGGGATAAGTTAGGGCTAAGTTCCTTTGTTACGTTTTCCGGAAGTTTACCAAACGCCAAAGCTATGGTACAGCTTGCTGGTTGTGATTTGCTGGTTCTGCCCAGCAGGTACGATGGCTGGGGCGCTGTGGTCAGTGAATCCCTTATGTTAGGTGTTCCCGTTATCTGTAGTGATGATTGTGGTGCTTCGGTTTTAGTGGATGGTTCCAAGAGAGGCTCTACTTTTGTTACGAATTCTCAGCATCATCTTTTAGAAGTACTATATAAATGGTTATCAAAAGGCCCGTTAACTGATAATCTTAGGGAAAGTAATAAGGCTTGGGCAGATATGCATATTAGTGGTATCGTTGCGGCTAAATATTTTCTCGGAATTATAGAGCATGTCTATGGAGATGGTGAAAAACCCCATACTCCATGGATGGCACATGATGATAAATTGTAAAAATTATGGAACCATTAAAGTTGGCAATTAATGCAGTTCAATTGGCACCCGGGGGCGGACTTGTTGGATTGACAGGTTACTTGGAAGCGTGGAAAGAATTAGATGTTCCTCTAGAAGTCACAGTCTACGCTTCACGACAGACGGTAATTGATGCTGTTGTTGATATGTGCTTAGATGTTGAGATTGTTCCTTTTGCACTAAATGAAAAGCCATGGAAACATTTTTTTTTACAACAAACCCGGCTGGGAGGATTAATTGATAAAGGTGGTTTCGAGGTATTGATGACTACCCAATATGGATTAAGAAATTGCCGTACTCCTCAACTTATCCATCATCAGAATTTAAAACGGTTTATGTTATCCTCTGTATATTATCGGTTAAAACGTGGTCAATTATCGGATGCTATAAAGGATTATGCTGCTCGTACTTCGATGTCCTATGCTGAGTGTAATGTATTTATCTCTGAATTCATGAAAGAAGAAGCCGAAAAAATTGTACATGGTTCAATAGAGCAAAATTTCGTTGTTTATAATGGCCTTTCGAGAGATTTGTTAAATAAAAAACAAAAATCAGCTAGTTTAAAGGCAAATAAAAAAGCTGACCTGATGGCGATACAAGACACCTCGGAACATAAGGATAATAAAACACTTATAAATACTTTAAGTGTATTATGCTCACGAAGACCTGATGTGAATTGGCATTTGCATATAGCCGGTGCGGGTGACTGGGTTTCTGTTAAAAGTTATGCCCATAACTTGAATGTTTCAGACAGGATCTCATTTTATGGATATCTTTCCAGAGATCAAATATTTGGTTTATTAAAAGACGTTTTGTGTTTGGTGTTCACTAGCAGACTCGAAGGGTTTGGTAATCCGCCGCTGGAGGCTATGGCTACAGGTTGTCCTGTCTTAGCTTGCAATTGTACTGCCATGCCAGAGGTAATAGGTGAAGCAGGTATTTTGGTTGATCCAGGAAATCATAGAGAGTTTGCTAGTTCAATTATTGGTCTTTATGATGATAATAACTTAAGAAATAGTTTTATAACTAAAGGGCTTACTAGGTGTAAGATGTTTAATTGGAATATATCTGCAATGAAGATGTATGAGTTGTTAGTTGGGATTGCAACAGGTTCAGATTTAATCGGTATTCACAAAAAATATGATAAGCGCGCAGAGAAATTTTCATGAAACAAATTCTCCAAAATCTCAAAACCGGTGAAACCGAACTTGTCACTGTACCCTGTTTACGTAACCGGACAGGTTGTAATCTAATTCAAACTTCTACAAGTCTTATCTCCGTCGGTACTGAACGGATGTTGGTAGATTTCGGTAAGGCCGGATTTATCGAAAAAGCTCGGCAGCAGCCGGATAAAGTGCGGATGGTTCTGGATAAGGTGCGGACGGATGGTTTGATGCCGACGGTTGATGCGGTGCGGGCTAAACTTGATCAGCCTTTGCCCATGGGTTACTGTAATGTCGGGAAAGTAGTTGAGACCGATGGTGATTTTAAGGTTGGGGATCGGGTTTTGTCTAATGGCCATCATGCGGAGATGGTATGTGTGCCGTATAACCTTTGTGCCCAGATACCTGATAATGTTAATGATGAAACGGCATCTTTTACGGTGATTGGGGCGATTGCCTTGCAGGGTCTGCGTCTGGCTAAGCCTGAGTTGGGTGAGACTTTTGTCGTTACCGGTTTGGGGTTGGTTGGTCTGATGACCGTGCAGTTGTTGGCGGCCCAAGGATGTCGGGTTCTGGGGATCGATGTTGATTCTGGGAAATGTGAATTGGCCCGAAAGTTTGGGGCTGAGGTTGTTGATCTTTCCAAGGGTGAAGATGCGGTTGCGGTGGCCTTGGAATTTTCTCGGGGGCGCGGGGTTGACGGGGTTTTGATTACGGCTTCGACTAAGAGTAATGAACCGGTTCATCAAGCGGCTCTAATGTGTCGCAAGCGAGGGCGGATTGTTCTGGTAGGTGTGGTTGGTTTGGAGTTGTCACGGGCTGATTTTTATGAGAAGGAGTTATCTTTTCAGGTTTCCTGTTCTTATGGACCGGGGCGCTATGATCCTGACTATGAAGAGAAGGGCCACGATTATCCTGTAGGTTATGTCCGTTGGACCGAACAGCGTAATTTCGAAGCTGTTCTGGATGTGATGGCGGAAGGGAAAATTGATGTTGATCCCCTTATTTCACATCGATTACCTTTTGCTAAGGCGGTTGATGCATATAATGTTTTGACCGATGATCGGGCGGCGTTGGGGATTGTTTTACAGTATGATTCTCAAAATGAGCTTCATAAAGAGAGAACTATAACCTTGTCTGGTGGGGCCGGGGCGGTTGCTGCCGGTGAGCCGGTTATGGGTTTTATCGGGGCCGGGAATTATGCCTCTCGTATTTTGATTCCAGCGTTTAAAGAGACCGGGGCGGTTTTGCATTTGGTTGCCTCCAGTGGGGGTGTGAGTGGGGTTACGGTTGGGCGTAAATATGGTTTTAAAGAGACTACGACCGATACACCGGCTTTAATTGCTGATCTTAGGGTTAATTGTATAGTTATCACCACTCAGCATAATAGCCATGCCCGTTTTGTCTGTGAAGCGTTGCGGGCCGGAAAACATGTTTTTGTGGAAAAACCTTTGGCTTTGACTCTGGATCAATTGCAGGAAATTGATAATGTTTACGCTTCAATAATTGAAAAATCAGTTTTTGTACCGCTTGTGATGGTTGGTTTTAATCGGCGCTTTGCTCCGCAAATTCAGAAGGTCAAGGAGTTGTTGGCGGGTGCCAGGGGGCCAAAAGCTTTTGTGATGACGGTTAATGCCGGTGGGATTCCCGTAGATCATTGGACCCAGGATAAGTCTGTGGGCGGTGGTCGGATAATAGGTGAGGGGTGTCATTTTATCGATCTGCTGCGTTTTTTGGCGGGAGAGAAGATTGTCGGTAGTAATCTGGTAAGGATGGATCAAGGGGTTGGAGATACCGTGACTATTCAGCTCTCTTTTGCAGATGGATCTATTGGTACCGTGCACTATTTTGCCAATGGCAGCAAGAAGTTTCCCAAAGAGCGGTTAGAGGTGTTTGCTGCGGGCCGGATTTTACAGCTTGATAATTTTCGTAGTTTGAAGGGCTATGGCTGGCCCGGTTTTAAGAAGATGAATTTAATGCGTCAGGATAAGGGACAGAAAAATTGTACGGTGGCCTTTGTCGAGGCGATTAAAAACGGGAGTGCGGCACCTATCTCTTTTGCGGAACTGATGGAAGTGAGTCGGGTAACTATCGAACTTGCATCCAGTTAACTTGGGTGGTAGGCCAATATGAACTTATTCCGGCTTTTCAATACGGTAAAATACTTGAGGCCGGTTCAGGTTTACAGTCGGGTCTGGTTTCGTTTATATCGACCGATTCCTGATCTTCGTGCGGCGCCAGGGTTGCGGGTGGTTGCGGGTTCGTGGGAAGTGCCGCTTGAGAAACCGGAAAGTTTACTTTCGTTATGGCGTTTTCGTTTTCTGAATGAAGAGCACGAATGCGTTTTCCCGGGTGATTGGAACAGAGAGGGGCTGAATAAGCTCTGGCTCTATAATTTACACTATTTTGACTGTTTGTCGGCGGGCGGGCGGCGTGAGCCGCTGGTTGAGATGGTTGATAGGTGGGTTGTTGATAATCCGCCGGGTTATGGTAATGGTTGGGAGCCCTACCCTTTATCTTTAAGAATTGTTAACTGGATAAAATGGTCTTTGGCCGGGAATGTACTCTCCGGTGAGGCTTTGCAAAGTCTGGCGATTCAGGTGCGTTATCTGCGCAAAAGATTGGAGTACCACTTGTTGGGAAATCATCTTTTTGCCAATGGTAAGGCTCTGGTTTTTGCCGGGCTTTTTTTTGTTGGGGCTGAGGCCGATGCCTGGTTGGAAAAAGGGCTTTCAATTTTAAGGCATGAGATTCCGGAACAGGTGCTGGCAGATGGGGGGCATTTCGAACGCAGCCCCATGTATCATTCGATTATTTTTGAAGATATGCTTGATCTTATCAATCTTTGCCGGGCTTATGGTCGAGAGGTGCCGGATCTGTGGATTACGGTTATCGGGAAGATGGGGCGCTGGCTGCAGGTTATGTCGCATCCGGATGGAGATATCGCTCTTTTTAATGACGCGGCTTTGGGAATTGCGGCAAAGCCTGAGAAGTTATTTGATTATTTGGAGAGAGTGACGGGTGAAGTTGTTGAAAACGATGGTGGTCGTTGTTTTGCTTTGGCTTCGAGCGGTTATTACGTGATGGCCCCGGGGAGCGGTGATCGTTTGTTGGTAGATTGTGGTGAAATTGGGCCCGATTATCTGCCTGGTCATGCCCATTGTGACACTTTGAGTTTTGAGCTGTCTTTGGCTTGGCGAAGGGTGGTGGTTGATTCCGGTTGCGGAATTTATGTTGATGGCAGAGAGCGGCAATATAACCGGGGGAATATCGGCCATAATACGGTTACGGTTGATGGTTTGAATCAGTCGGAGATTTGGGGGGCGCATCGCTGTGCCCGGCGGGCCCGGCCGGTTTCGGCTGAGTTGATGGATGAGGGGGGTTGTCTGGAATTTAAGGGCTCTCATGATGGTTACCGGCGTTTATCAGGTGATTTGTTGCATAATCGTGAAATCGTTTGGTCTGATGATTTGATTACTGTTTGTGATGTTATTGAAGGGGCCGGATGTCATACGCTTAGCGGGCGGCTGCATCTGCATCCGGAGCTCTCTGTTTTTGTTAAAGACGGGCAAGTGATTGTCACGGTTGCCGATGGTTGTAAGGTTGTGATTGAAACCTTGTCTGGCCTTGATCTGCAAGTTGAAAAGGGTTGGTATAGCCCGGAATTTGGTAAGTTTATTGAGTGCCCAGTGGTAACCTGGAGTGGGCATGATTTGCAATTGCCATTTATAGGTGGTTTTAAGTTGTTGGTTAAGGTTGAGTTGTTCAGCTAACCCGCAGAAACCGGGTACACGATCCCGATTTCCTCCGGAGAATCAGGTCATGTCCCCAGTTTCTGCTGAAACTTGCCAATATTTTGCAGTTACAGAGACTACGCTGAGTAGTTACAAAGTTGATAAGTAAGGAGAGGTTTTGCATATTCTTTTTTTGACCCATTATTTCCCGCCTGAGGTTAATGCACCGGCTACCAGAACCTTTGAAAATGCTAAATGTTGGGTGCGGGCCGGTCACCAGGTGACGGTTTTAACCTGCGCGCCAAATCATCCCAAAGGGGTTGTTTATCCCGGTTATAAAAACCGTTTGTACCAATGGGATGAGAATGAAGGTATTCGGGTTTTGCGAGTGATGACCTATCTTGGCCCAAATAAAGGTTTTGTCAAACGGACAGCAAATTATATTTCGTATCTACTATCGGCGGTGTTGTTTTGTGGTCTGGTAAAGGATGTTGATGTTGTGGTCTCAACCTCGCCGCAGTTTTTTTGTGGGTTGGCGGGATTTTTTGTTTCAAGGTTAAGGCGGGCGAAGTGGGTTCTGGAAATTCGGGATCTCTGGCCGGAATCGATTATTGCGGTTAACGCTGTTCGTCAGAAGCAGATTATTCAGATTTTGGAAGGGATTGAAACCTTTATGTATCGGCGGTCGGATCATGTTGTTCCCGTAACCAATGCCTTTAAACGCCATATTATGGCGCGGGGAGTTGCCGCCGAAAAGATAACCGTTATCACTAATGGTGCTGATCTTGAATCGTTTAAACCACTGCCCAGAAATAACGCTGTCTCCGAAGAATATGGTCTGCATGATAAGTTTGTGGCCTCATTTATCGGTACCCACGGAATGGCTCATGGTTTAATGACTGTGTTGCGGGCGGCAGACAGGTTGAGGGGCAATGATAAGATAGTGTTTATGTTGGTGGGTGATGGGGCGGAAAAAGAGAATCTGGAACTTAAGGCCCGGGAAATGAAGCTTGATAATGTAATCATGGTGGGACAGCAGCCTAAAGCCATGATGGCTGGGTTTTTGGCGGCATCTGATGTTTGTATGGTGCTGTTGAGAAAAGATGATCTCTTTAAGACGGTTATTCCATCGAAGATTTTTGAGACCATGGCAATGGAGAGACCCATAATCATGGGCGTTGAGGGCGAGAGCCTGGAAATTGTTGAAAAGGCTGGTTGCGGGTTGGGGATTGAGCCTGGAAATGAGAATGAATTGGTTGAAGCCGTGCTGAAATTGTCTGCAGATCGTGAGTTGTTAGAGCGCTTGGGCAAGAGTGGGCGGCAGTTTGTTGTAGAAAATTATGATCGGGAGAAGTTGGCAGTGAGTTATTTGCAGGTTTTAGAAAGATTTGTTTAGGGGTTGCGAGTTGGTACGGTTATGAGAGTTATTTTATCTTGTTTGCTGGTGGTGGGCTTGGGCATTGTTTGTGCGCCGGCTTTTCTGGCTTACTCCTATTCGATTGATAAAGTCGACTGTGTTGTCATGATGGTTGGTGATGGTGGTGATCGCTTTAAGGGGGCTGAACAGCTGGTTGAGGAGGGTTATTCCGAAGTTTTGCTGATCCCGGCCTACAATAAAGTGGCCTTTGTCGAAGAAGCCGGCTTGGGGGAAATGGATTATGTTAAAATGGCTCCAGTAGTTGGTAAACCGGTGTCATTTATGGGGCGGCGCTATCGGGTTTTTGAGAATACCCATCTTGAGATGCTCAAGGGTAAGAAGATTATGGATAAATTGGGTTATCGTTCCGCGATTATTGTGAGTTCGCCTTATCATATGCGGCGGTTGCAGTTGATTGCGGGGAAGGTGTTTGGGGATGATTACCGGATTGGTTTTCAAGCGACGCCGTTTGAGAAGTATGATACTTTGGGGTGTTTTCGGTCCTGGGAAGCTTTTGAAAATGTCAGGAGTGAGTATTTGAAGATTGGGTGGTTTTTGGTTTATTCGTGGTTTGTTTAGGTTTTTCTTTTTTGCCATACCACAAGGGCACTTCCTATGGTCGCGCATCTCACACAGACGTACACAGACAAAGGCGGACTAAAGGCTTCATGGTACACAAGTTTGGGCGTGGCAAGAAGTTTTAAGTTTTTTTTGAACTCACTGGTAAATGAGACTTTTACCCTACCTTGCATCAATATTCTCCCATAATTCAGTAATAGGGGAGAT
>Ga0307990_1001930_pt1 | contig 16996 bp, 14 predicted proteins | sample EllFjometagen129_FD_203168 | JGI IMG/M metagenome (GOLD analysis project Ga0307990, IMG submission 203168) | Marine microbial communities from Ellis Fjord, Antarctic Ocean - #129 | ecosystem: Environmental > Aquatic > Marine > Unclassified | place: Southern Ocean | collected 2014-10-08
GCGTGGTGGAGTTGAATCGCGAACTGGTGAAACTCGGCCATCAGAGCACCGTCATCTCTGCCGGGGGAACACAAGCTGAGCAGATCGAAACAAACGGCGGGCGGCACATCACTCTTGATGTCTGCTCAAAAAATCCCCTCACCTTTCCATTTCGCGTTTTCACTCTACGAAGAACTCTCCAAAAGCTAATGCGCGAACAGGCGGTCGAAAGTCAAAAGTCAAAAGTCAAAGGTCAACAACCCTCCCAGCCTCCAGCTTTCAAGTCTCAAGTTTCCAATTTCAAGTTTCCGCCCATCGTCCTCCACGTCCGCAGCCGTGTCCCGGCCTGGCTCTGTCATTTTGCGAACAAAAAGCTGAAGATCCCCTTCGTTACCACCGTGCACGGCTTTAACAGCGTCAACCGCTACAGTGAGATCATGACGAAGGGCGACGCGGTCATCTGCGTCAGCAACCCAGTCAAAGAATACATCCAGAAAAACTATGGTACGCCAGAAGAGAAAATTATCGTCATCCATCGCGGAATAGATTCGGCAGAGTTTGATCCGGAAAAGCTCCACGCTGAATGGATGAGTTCGTTCAAAGAAAAACAGGGGCTGACCGGAAAATATGTGGTCACCGCAGTCGGTCGAATCACGGAGCTGAAGGACTACGAAACCTTTATCCGAGCCATATCCGAGTGTTCGACTGACCTCCCGAATATCTGCGGGCTGATTGTCGGCGGCGTGCGGCACGATAAACAGGCGTATTATGATCGGTTGCAGGCTTTGGTTAAAGAGTTGGGCGCGGAAGAGCAGATTGTCTTTGCCGGCAGCCATAACCACATGCCGGAAATCTATGCATTAAGCGATGTGCTCGTCTCCAGCTCCAAAAAACCGGAAAGCTTCGGACGCACGCTGATTGAAGCGATGTCTATGAACACCCCCGTCATTGCTCCCCGCCACGGCGGTGCGCTAGACATTATCGAAGAAGGAAAAAACGGGTTTCTCTTCACACCCGGCGATACAGAAGAATTAGCAAATGCCATTCGGCAACAAAAAGAAAGTACCCCCTCAGACCTACGCGAATATGTAATAAAGAATTTCAGTCTCAAACAGATGGTCGAGGGGACTCTGGATGTGTATAAATCTCACATTGCAAAGTAAGTAGCGCATGACATCAGACAAGCCAACGATAAAAGTAAAGTGTGTGAACCGATCCTCAAAAGGGGATGGGTTTGCATGGGCAAACCAATGTCCCGGAAACCGCCCGCAGTGGGGTCACTGTACTTTTATTTCCGATCCGCTTGTCCGTGAATATGACTGGTTAGTGATCGTTGATGACATACCCCGCATTCAGCCTAAACGAACCGAAGTTCTGGCCTGCCCGCGTGCTAACACCATTTTAATCACCTCCGAGCCGTCATCGGTCACCCGCTACGGAAAAGCCTTTGCCGCTCAATTTGGACATCTACTCACCAATCAGGAAGAATCCGTACTGCCCCACCCAAACGCAACTCACTCTCAAACAGGCAATATCTGGTTCTATGGAAAAACCTATGATGAAGTAATGCAGGGAGCTCAGCCGGTCAAGACCGGATTGATCTCCACGGTGTGCTCTTCCAAACAACAAGCGCACACCCTGCATGCCCGCCGGTATAACTTCACTCAACGCCTGCAATCTGAACTGCCCGAATTAGAAATCTTCGGGCATGGCGTCCGGTTCATTGAAAAAAAATCCGAGGCGCTTGACCCGTACAAATTTCACCTAATCGTCGAGAACCACATCGCGCCGCACCTTTGGACTGAAAAACTGGCCGATGCCTTCCTCGGTTACACAGTTCCGATCTATTGTGGCTGCCCGAACATATTTGACTACTTTCCCGAAGACAGCATCATCCGAATCGACATCAACGACGTTGACAGTTCACTAAAGACCATCTGGGAAGTATTAACCACACCGGGCGAATACGAACGCCGGCTTGGAGCGATAAAAGAGGCCCGCCGGCGAGTCATTGAGGAATACAATCTGCCCGCCATGCTCAGTCGGATCATCGAAAATGCCCCGACTCAGGCCACAGATCTAAACATTGGAAAAATCTACAGCCGCCGCCTCATGCGAGTCCGTCACCCGCTGGAATTTGTCCGCTTCGCCGCCTGGCGAAGTAATAATTTTCTAAAGCAACTCTTCACCTCACTGACCCAATCTGGAGGAAATGCGTAATGAAATCTCAACAACCGATCCACATCATCACTATCCTGTGGGGAAAGGCGTATGCGCAAGAAGACGTCAATAGATTATATTCGATGATTAAACGAAATACTTCACTCCCAATTGCTTTTCACCTGTTCAGTGATGAACTGTTGCCCGAGCTACACCCCGACATCCTCCGCCATCCGGAACCGAGGATGAACATTGCGCCGGAACACAACCGCTACGCCTACCGAAAAGAGGCCGGTCTTTGCGATGACACTCTGGGTGGACTCGCAGGACAGCGGGTGTTCTTTTTCGACCTTGATGTCCTGATTATGGACAATCTCAACGAACTGTTCAGCTATCCGACGGGCGATAAGTTTTACATCATCAACGACTGGCATACGCGCGGGAATCACGTCGGCCAAGCCACCTGCTATTCCTTTGTCGTTGGCACGCTGGGGTTCGTCCGGGAAACCTTCGCAGCGGATCCGAAGCCGATCATTCAAAAATTTGGAACAGCCTCTCAGGAATACCTCTCCAGCAAAGTCATCGAACGGTACGGTTCGCTCAACTTCTGGCCGGAAGAGTGGTTTCAATCGTTCCGTTTTCACTGTTTGCCGTTCGGCCCGCTCCGCCACCTTCTGACGCCACACAAACCGAAAAAAGGCACCAAGGTGCTCGCTTTTCACGGACGCCCCAACATTCAGGATGCCCTTGTTGGACGTTGGTCGGAACCGGGATGCCTTAAAGAGCCGAAGGGCTGGAAAAAGCTCTATAAGGTATGCGAGCCAACCCCGTGGATTAAGGATTATTGGGGTTAAGTATGACTTTCTATTATCTCATACAGGCAGTCTGGCCGTTAGCAGTGAAACTGCCGGAAGGGAGCTTCTGTATGAAATCATTTTTTTTCCATTTATGCGCACTGACTTACAGAATGCGCTCGAAATTGCTGGATCGCCATGCAACTCAATATTTTCGCTCAGAATGTCGCCTTGTCTCTGGAACAGCCAAACATCCCTGCCACGTTACGGGCGAAAAAAAAATATCCATTAATAACGGTTTCTATGCCGGCCCCGGGCTCCGCCTTGAGGCCGTTACGCGCCATAGAAAAATTCCGTACACTCCTGAAATTATCATTGGTCAACAGGTAGCCGTCGGCTCGCATTGCCATATCACCGCAATGAACAGCATAACGATCGAGGATGACGTTTTGATTGGCAGTCATGTGCTGATCACCGACCATCAGCACGAAAAAGCCTCTCTGGATGAAATCGGGGTTCTGCTCGGGGCACGCACTTTATATTCGAAAGGCCCGGTCATAATCAAACAACAAGTCTGGATTGGCGACAATGTATGCGTCATGCTAGGAGTCACCATCGGAGAAAACTCCGTCGTAGGATCCAATTCCGTTGTCACAAAAGATCTGCCGCCAAACTCCATTTGCGCCGGTGTTTCTGCAAAGTTTCTAAAACAAATCGAATAAAATGAAAAACACCCAACTCACATTGATCATTGTGTCCTTTAACAGCGCTGGAATTATTGAGCGCTGTCAGAAGGAGCTTCTTGTATCAAATAAATTTTCCGTTCTACTGATTGACAACGCCAGTCCAGATGGCAGTGCAGCCCAGCTAAAAAAAATGTTACCGCTTCGACAAAACTCAGGGCAGGCAAACGTTGAAATCATCGAGCTAGAACAGAACATCGGCTATGGTCGCGCGGCCAATATCGGGTTGCGCCAAGTGAAAACCCCATACGCCCTGCTACTGAATCCGGACTTAAAAACCTCCGCCGACCAGATTGAAAAACTTTTAGACCATGCATTAAACGATCCAGATAACACCGCAATCTGGGGTCCATCCACCCATCGCTCCGCCGCAATGGATGTGCCCCCGCAGGATGTTAAATGGATCAGTGGAAGCGCGATGCTCTTTGATGTCGAAAAAGTCAACGATGTCGGACTGTTTGATGAAAACATTTTTCTTTTTGCAGAAGAAACCGACCTGTGCGAACGCACCCTAGCCACCGGATATAAAATCAAACTTTGCCGAAATGTATTCTTCGACCACTTACTTGGGCAGGCGACTCCTACCACTCCCGCAGTGGAATATATGAAATCTTGGCATCGAGGATGGAGGCAATGTTATAGGATGACAAAAAATGGTCACTGTACGTGGGCTCGTAATCCGCGCCGTAAGTTATTGGTCTACCGCTTACACAGCATTATTTCCACCTCCCGAAAAAAACGAATGAAATGGAAAGCTAAAGCCGACGGTGCAAAAGGCTTTCTCCGAGGAAAAAAGGCATTTGATGAAAAAGGACTCCCTCGGATGTCCGATCTTTAGGTCAAAAAATGATCAACTCTGTTCATATCATAGGAAGCAAGACCTCTGGAGGGGCTGAAATTTTTTCTGCGCGCCTAGTAAATAGCCTTAACGAACAAGGGCGCGTACTAGCCATCAACCCGACGCACAGCGCCGTGTCGGAATTGATTCATCCATCCGTTCCGCAGATTCATCCGCCGATGCTGAATAATCAGGATCTGTTCACCCGCTGGCTGATCCGCCGTACCGCTTTGAAAAACAGACCCACTGTTGTTCAAACCTATATGGGGCGTGCGACGCGCCTGACCCATATCCCGCACAGCAAAGGGTTAGTCCACGTCGCCCGGCTCGGTGGCTACTACAACCTGAAAGCCTACCGCCACGCCCACCACCTGATAGGTAATACCAAAGGCATCTGCGATTACCTGATCAAGGAGGGCGTGCCAAAAGAGCGCGTTCACTATATTGGCAACTTTGTGGAGCCGATCGCCCCGCCGTCCTCCGACAAGTTGGTAGCACTTCGCGAATCACTCGGCATACCCGACAATGCCTTTGTCATCACTTGCGCTGCGCGCTTCCACAAAAATAAAGGATTGCCCGACCTGCTGGAGGCTTTTTCCACTGTCTGGAAAAAACACCCGCAGTGCCGACTGATTCTGGTCGGCGACGGCCCGTTGACTGCGAAAATTCGCGCGCAAATCCAAACCTTGGAACTCGAAAAAGCAGTCATCCTTCCCGGCTGGTGCGACCCGCAACCCTACTACCATCTGGCCGACGTCCTCACCTGTCCGTCGTACTGGGAGCCGCTCGGCAACACCATTCTCGAAGCCTGGGCCTGCGCCAAGCCTTTGGTTGCCACCCAAACCATGGGAGCCAGCGAACTGATCACCCATGAGCAGAACGGCCTGATCACCCCACTAAATAATCCCAATGCGCTGGCTTTTGCCTTTGGACAGCTTATGAACGATCCGGAGCTACGTGTCTCGCTGGCTAAAGCCGGTTCAAAAACTGTACAGAGCCGCTTCAGCAAAGAGGTGATCACCGGAGAATACCTAAACCTCTACACGAAACTACTGGCACATACAGGTTGAGTTTACAGAAAACCCTTTAGCCCACATAAGGTGCGAACGCTGATCAAAGTTAAATATTCAATAAAGAAGAATATTCGCCCAATCGCCCGTCCAATGCGCATCGAAAAATAGGAAAATAAAATGAATCAGATTCTAAGATGGTTTACCAAAAAAGAAACCTTGTTTGTCCGACTCATCATATTCCTAACTGGCCTCTGGTGTTTTTTAATCCCATTTGGAAAAGGGGAACAGGCACCAGCCGCCCTGCTGGCCATCATGGGGTTATCTGCGCTTATAAGAACGCGGGGCGTTTGCGCACAAACCTCGGCGGCAAAAGGTTTTCTTCTATTGCTCACACTGTATCTAATTCCAATTGCCATTTCATTAATCGATGCGGTTTCTTTCTCCGCCCCGTTCGTTGTATTAATGACCGGCATTGGTAGCGGACTGGCTGGACTGGCCATCATCCATGCGATTGAGTCGGATCGAAGAGTTCTTCAGCAGATCACTCTGGTGCTAGCTTGCGTTGTCGGCTTTTGGTTTCTTGACGCTGGAATACAGGCGATCTTTGGTCGCGATATTTTCGGTCTTGCATGGGAACAGCGTCTGAGCGGTCCCTGGATGAAAAAAATGCAGATGGGATGCTATTCCGGCCCGTTTAGTGCACTGCTTCTGATTTTCGCCATGCAGAAGCGCTGGAAACCGATCCTTCTCTGGATTCTTTTCCTTTTTGTGTCGATCATCGTCCTGCTCAATAATAGCCGTGGAGGCTGGGTCATGTATGCCGTTGTTGCTCCGGTATTTGGTTGGAGAGCCTTCATCGCTAAGCTAAGACATCGCTCTCTGATCAGCGCCGGTCTGATCGCAGCAGGAATCGTGATGATCATTGGTCTTTATTTTTCATCCTCAACATTCAAAGCTCGGGCGGATCAAAGCCTGATCGCCCTACAGGGCGACAAACAGGCCTTCAATGAAGCCTCTTCAGAACGTCTTCCGATCTGGGTGGCGGCGTGCCGTATCATACAGGCACATCCAATCAACGGGGTCGGTGCACGAAATTTCCGTAAAGTGGCTCCAGACTACTGGCCAACCGACATCGAAACCGTTTTAACGAATGCCACTTATCCGCATCAATACGTTCTGGAGTATGCGGTTGGAACTGGACTGGTCGGCATTCTGGGATTTATCGTATCCGCGTTCTTCTGCGTTCGCTGGTGGCGGCAGGCTAACGCAAAACAACGGCAAGATGCCTTTGGATTCGGGCTGACTCTGCTAGCCCTCTACTTTCCGCTTAATACGCACAAGGCGTACTTCAGCTCCGAACTGGCTGTTTCGTTATGGATACTCATTGCACTGTATGTTGCGGCTATGCGACATCAGAAAACGTAGCAGAACCATTGACAGCAGAATCATTTAAACCAATGGCACACGATCACCGCCCGCGCCTACAGTTTCTGTGGCCACACGCGGCCTATCCTAAGCTTGCCGAAAGGCGAGTACGGAAACTTTTCCCCACCTTGTCTACAAAACCGCATCGCTTTCCTGGGCGGCATATTCCGGAATACAGACTTGCAGATGCCGCTTGATGGCTGATGCATCATGATTGGCAGCAAGCGCACGAAGCGTTTCCTCTTCACGCTGCATCCAATCACCGTCCACGCCCTTTTCCGGGCGGAGCACCATGATTTTTTCATACTGGGTCGGAACGATGCCTTCCCCTTTGGTAATCAGCTCTTCATAGAGCTTTTCTCCGGGGCGCATGCCGGTGAACTCGATTTTGATCTCGGTATCGGGATCTTTTCCGGACAGGCGGATCAGATCGCGGGCCATGTCAGCAATTTTAACAGGGGTCCCCATCTCCAAAATAAAGATTTCGCCTCCTTCGCCCAGCGCACCGGCCTGCAGGATCAAGCGGGCGGCCTCCGGGATGAGCATAAAATAACGCGTCATCTCTGGGTGGGTCACCGTCACCGGCCCGCCACGCTCGATCTGGCGGCGGAAGGTCGGAACCACAGAACCAGATGAGCCGAGCACATTGCCAAATCGAACCGCCATGAAAATCGTTTTTGAATCCTTAGCCATGGAATGCATAATCAGTTCCGTCATGCGTTTCGAAGCCCCCATCACATTGGTCGGTCGGACGGCTTTGTCGGTCGAAACAAGCACAAAACGCTCTACATTTGCATCATGGGCGCACTTCATCACGGTGTAACTACCGAGCACATTGTTGTCGATCGCCTGCCAGGGATTCATTTCCATCAACGGCACATGTTTGTAGGCGGCGGCATGAAAAACAACCTGCGGACAATATTTTTTAAACAGCTTGCGCATCACGGATTCACCCTGAACCCGCGCCAAAGCCGGAACAACCGCATCGAACCCGAAAATGTTCTTGATCTCCATTTGGATGTTGAACAGATTTTCCTCGCCAGCCTCCACGAGAATGAGTTGTGACGGATTGAAGCGAATAATCTGGCGAACCAACTCGGAACCGATGGATCCACCGGCACCGGTCACCATCACCGTTTTCCCAGCGAGATAGGTCGATATGGCAGAGGTATCCAGCTCAACGGGAGGACGACTTAACAAATCTTCATAATTCACATCGCGCAACTCTTTCAGAGACACATCGCCGTTTGCAATACTACCCGCGGTTGGGATCCGCTTATATGGCAGGCCTATCGCCTCACACGCCTCGACAATCCGCCGCATTCCGTTTCCGTCAATATTGGCAATCGCAATCAGAATCAGATCAGCCTCATATTTTTCAACAGCAACACTTAATTTATCGACGCCGCCGAAAATACGAATTCCGAAAACGGTTCGATGCCTTTTTTGAGGGTCATCATCAATACAGCAAACCACCTCATACGGAGAATGGTTGTTCAACTCGCGCAAAAGGGTTTCGCCACAACCCCCAGCCCCGATCACAATGGTGCGTTTTATCGGTTCTGCCTGCCGACCCCCCACCCAAATAAAAGGATTAATGATTCGCCCTTGTTTCCAGAGCGAAAAAAACTCACGAACTGCCACTCGCAACCCAGCGGCAAAAACAAATGTAAAAAACGCATCGAGCAGATAAATTGAACGAGAGAATCCAAGGAACTGATATCGGTAAGCAATGAAACTCACAACAATCAGAGAGGCGGTCATCACCGCTCCGGCAATCTTGTGCAGATCTCGAAGGCTCGTAAATCTCCACATCCCGCGATAAAGCCCAAATCTGAAAAACAGTGCGAGCTTCAGAGGAACAAACATCCCCACAGACGGCCAAATCTGATTTGCATAACGAGCTGAATACTCCGCGACCCTGAAAAAGTCGAACCGAAGGGCATAAGCCAACACCAGAGCAGCTGCGATACCCACTGCATCCGCAAAAAGCATCAAATAAAAATTTAGATTTCTTAACTGGGCTTTCATGTTTGCCTCCAGCAACTTTTCAAAGCGCTACAGACGCGTTTTAACTCTTCCGCCGGCATCGCGGTGCCGGAAGGCAAGCAGAGTCCGTTTTCGAAGAGCCCTTCACTCAGCGACCCACCATAGGCTATGCACCCGTCGAAAACCGGCTGAAGATGCATCGGCTTCCAAATCGGCCGGGATTCAATATTCTGTGCTTCGAGTGCAAGACGAATGTCTTCGCGATCCACCCCGGCCTCTTTCGGATCAATTTTAATAACGGTAAGCCAACGGTTGGATTTCCCATAATCGGCCTCCGGCATAAATAAAATTCCCGGCAAATTTCCAAGTTCTCGGCGATAAAAATCAAAGATTTCCCGCCGACGAGCAACGCGGTGATCCAACACTTCGAGCTGGCCGCGCCCAATGGCCGCCACGATATTACTCATGCGGTAATTGTAGCCTATCTCGACGTGCTCATAGTGCGGAAAGTTTTCCCGAGCCTGAGCAGAAAGCTTACGCGCATGATCAATCAACTCTTTATCATCTGACGCCAACATTCCTCCGCCCGAGGTGGTAATGATTTTATTGCCGTTAAAAGAGAAAACCGAAGCCATTCCTCCATGTCCGGCATGAAGACCTCTATAAGTTGCGCCCATCGCCTCCGCCGCATCGATAACGACGGGGATGCCGAGCGGATCACAGATTTCGTGAATGGCATCGTAGTCGGCGCACTGCCCATATAAATCCGTTGGAATCACCGCTGCAGGTTTGCGCCCTTCACGAAGGCACGCATCCACCGCCTCTTTCAGCAACACAGGGCTCATATTCCAGCTCTTTGCATCGCAATCAATAAACCGCAGCTCCGCACCCAGAAAAACAACAGGAGAGACGCTACCGATAAAAGTTAACGTAGAAGCCAAAACCACATCGCCCGAGCCGATCCCCATATGCCGCAAAGCCAGATGCATGGCTGCGGTTCCACTGGATAGGGCCAGACAATGCGGAATGCCTGTGTATTCTGAAAATTCACGCTCAAAGGCATCTACCATCGAGCCGAGGGGCGCAATGTAATTTGAAGCAAACGCCTCTGCGACATACTGCTGTTCCTTACCGCTCATATGCGGCGGCGAGAGAAATACCCGTGATTCTTTCATTGTTTGTCCAGCTTCCTGATAACTTTGGCCGGCACGCCGAAAGCGATGCAATTTGCCGGCAGGTCTTTATTCACCAGACTCATGGCGCCCACCACGGTGTTTTCGCCGACGGTCACACCGGGCAGCACGACAGAATGAGTGCCGATCCGGCAATTCTTTTTGAGCACGACAGGAGCGTCCTTGTCATCAATCGTTGAAACCGAATAGATCGAGCAGTGGGAGCCGATCTGAACTTCATCTTCAATTGTCACGCCATTCTTAGCATTGATATAAGTGAACGCACCAATGTCGGTGCGATAGCCGAGTTTGAGCCCGCCCTTATTCTGCACCACCCAGTTGTATTTAGTCGGCACACCGTCCTCGATTTTCGGAGGCTGCCATTCTTTGAATCGATCTGTCATTTTATATCCTCATCGCTACAGGCTAGAGACCTCTGTTTTTTCGCCCTTAACAACCGAAAACGATCAACTTATCAACTAACAATCTGATCGCTCGGATTATTTCCTGTAAATTTCGGCATCGTAGCATGACCTTCTGCCGAGACTCCATCCCTTTTAAACACCTTCAGTGCGGTCAGCCAAAAAATCTTCAGATCCAAGATAAACGACTGATTTTCGACATACCAAACATCTAAAGCAAACCTTTCCTCCCAGCTGATGGCATTGCGGCCATTCACCTGCGCCCAACCAGTGATGCCGGGCTTCACGTCGTGGCGCCGCATCTGCTCAGGACTATAAAGAGGCAGATATTCCATTAGAAGAGGCCGCGGGCCAACAAAACTAAGATCGCCCTTGAGCACATTGAACAACTGTGGCAGCTCGTCCAAGCTGGTTTTACGCAGTAGCTTACCAAAACCGGACAGGCGCTGGTCGTCGGGCAGTAGTTCGCCGGCTTCATTCTTGGCATCCGTCATGGTTCTGAACTTGCTTACATAAAACGGCTGACCGTTTAATCCTGGGCGATGTTGCTTGAACAAAACCGGAGCCCCAAGTTTTACACGCACCAGCAAAACAATCACCAGTAACAATGGTAAAATTGCAAGAAGTAACACCAGTGCCGAAATAAAATCTGTCCATTGTTTCAAATCAAAGCCCCATTGTGTTCAACATCACTTTATTAACTTTATGCACATCATATTTTTCTACAGCGATTTCACGGCTACGTTTCCCCATTGATGCAATACACTCAGGGTGATCAAGAAACCTACGCATTGCTTCAGCAAGAGCATCCGGATCGCGAATTCGAATAAGAAATCCATTGTCCCCCTCCATCACCGATACGCCTTGTTTCTTTTGACGCTTGCCTTTATCAGTTAACGGCACTGTCTCACGACATCCCGGAGCATCTGTCGTAATAATAGGACGTCCCATCGCCATCGCCTCTAAAACCGAACGCGGTATTCCCTCTCGATAATAGGACGGCAACACAAAGACACTACTTAAACGAAATGCAGGCCGAATATCAGCTAACTGCTCATGATAATCTATAACACCCTCGTCAATCCACTGTTCGAGTTCCTCTCTTGAAACAGAAGAAGGATTTGAATCGATACTTCCCGCCAAATCAAAACCAATTTGATCATAAGTTCCTGTAATTATTTTTGCCGCTACTACGTACTCACGAACGCCTTTGTCCGCCAAAAGACGACATGCCATAAAAAACCTAACACCCTCCGGGAACGGCTCCTGTCTATACTGGTTAAGATCTACACCTGATCCATTTACGAGAATAGCCTGAGTTGGCTTTACGATACGATTGGAAACAAACTCCTCGACATCGTCAGGATTTTGAAAAAATACACGGGTACTACGACATAAGCTCAAGCGATATAATATAGTCGCAGTGAGTCTAATAAGTCTTCTGCGCACCCCAGTCTTGCCTGAAAATGCATATCCCAACCCAGAAATCAAACTATACACTTGAGGTTTCCGGCATAAAAAAGCTGCCAGCCCAGTCCAAATAACAGGTTTTATCGTATAAGAGAAAATGATGTCAGGCTTCACCTGACGAATAATGCAAAAAAGGTCTAGGCCTGTACATAAATCAATCCATGGCAAAGTGTTCGTCCGAGACAAACGAAAATGCCCTAACGAAACCCCCCATGCCTCAAGCGTTTCTTCAGCCCCTACCGAACGTTCGCCAACATACGCAAACACCTCATGACCCTGCGCTTTAAGTTGTCGAACAAGAGTTCCACGAAAATTTATTATTGAATCAGCCGTCCCTCCAAACACAACAACCCTCATGCAAACCCCTCAAACAATCATTTAGTTATTTATTATCCGCAGGCTTACTGTCAGCCGTTACGCTTTTCGACCCCAAAACTGCACATAGAATCAAGTACATCCAGAAGGTCGGATGGCGAAGATAATTACTGAAACATCCGTACAACAAAATTGAAAACTCAACGCCAATAAGCCATAGGTTTTTTGATTTGAATAAGCTAAGGCTTATTCGAAAAATCCAAACAAAAAAAATAATTGCCCCAAAAACCCCTGTGGCAGTGAACAACGCAACATAGGAATTATGGGCACTGCGCCCTCCAAAGGGACCATCATACCCTGATACTAACCCTGGTCCCAAACCAATAAAAGGATGCGTTATTCCTGCCCGAATCCCATTTACCCAATGAGTGAACCTCATATCTTTATCTGATTTGAATGACTTGCTCTTTGATAATTCAATTTGGCCAAAACATATGCGACGAGGACTCCTGTCAACCAACCCCTCCTCCGATTTATCTCTACACTGCGAAAAAAGATCCATGGAGTAAAACTTCCCATCATTCATATAAACTACAGAATTAATCGTTACTACATGTGACAAACCCGCTATTAATACGACATAAATAAATTTTCTGCGATCAATTTTCCAAAGTAGTGAGAAGAACAAGACAACAATACAGGTAGTAAAAAAGGTGAATGTAAGAGCCATCGTTCCAGCCCAAGTCATAAGAGATACGATTACACCTGTTAATAAAATTAAATAATTTGTTGCCATCATTCTCTTAAAACACCCAAGAAGGAAAACGAGTGGGATTAAGTACAAACCAACTTGCGTAATTCGCTGGCTGTATCCGCAGAAACGAACCCATGGGACTTCTTTATACATCCAAGGGTTTCCTCCGAAAATCGAACTCAATAGGCTCAGAAGAAGCAACGCTATCGATAGTAACGCCGCATAGAACGTGCATTTAGCCATTAATCGGGTTTTAAGACGGATAAACTGATAAAAAGCAGTAACTACCAGAGCGCAAAAAGTATAGGAAAACCAATCTCTATGTGCATCAGGGAATATTTCTTTTTGTACGATCTGTGATATAAATCCAATAGAAAGAATACTCCATAAAAATCCCGCCAAACAACTAAACCAAAAACTTGCTCGATATTTAATAAAAGTAAGAACGCTTGCTAGCAACAAAATAACCTCCCCGGCCCCAACGGGAACCCCGGACAAGCGCCAACGCGTACAAACAGAAGCAAACATTCCAAAGGCCCAACAAAACGCAGTCATAAAATCATAAAAAGTTTTATTAGTGCGGATCATTTGGCCTCTTTCTTTTGGGCAACAATCAGATAGCTTTGGGCAAATCTATCAGGAACCCTTAAGAACTTACAAAAAATTTCCACAGGACGGATTACTCTCTGCATCAGCCACGGCAATGCGCGTCCCGGTCGAGGAAGAAAACTAAAATACTCAATCTGTTTAACATCAAACCCGTTTTCACTCAAAAGAAATGTAAAGTCTGAATCTTTAAGCACTGAATGGATGTCCTTTCCGGTGACAAACTTAAGAAATCGGTAAACACACCCCATCATCGACGTTGCATTCATGTGAATATTACAAATTAAATACCCATCCGAATTTAAATGTCGGTAAATAGCTTTCAAGGCTTCCTTTCTTAACAAGGGCTCAGAGTTTAAAAAGAAACGAAATGCGGTAACAATATCATAAGATTCAGAAAGCGGTGCCCTTGTGATATCAACATTCCCAAACTCTACATTATTTAAATCAGGCGCTTCTTTTAACATCTCTTTTGATATGTCAACCGCCATGACCTTTCTAAAGAAAGGCGCAATACAAGCTGTTATTCGGCCTGTTCCACATGCAAAATCCAGACAAATATCAGATTTTATAGAAAGCTCAGCAAGAACTTTTTTTAAAATAGGCATTTCTAGCTTATTCCACTGCGCAAAATAATATCCTTCTTTATAGTTATTTTTGTATCTCGCCCCGTACCCAGAGGCTTGATGGCTAGCTCTATAATCCTTAGTTGACATACCGATCCTTTCTTGAAAAATTATGGTTCCTTTTTGAAACAGCCCACCTTCGTTGTTAATGGGAAATTCTCTTTCCACTGATTATTATAAAGAAGCTTTAGAGAAAAGGGGAAGATCAACGGATGCATTTTCCTAAAATAACACTCAGCTAAGGCATACGCATATATAAACGACTCAGAAATATCAATCGTATACATTGAGCTAGATATATATCCTTCCAAAAAAACTTTTTGTGCATGTCTAACCTTTTTCGCGGTCAAAAAGATATGCCTAGACAAGGAAATTTTCCCTTCCAGAGAAAGAAGAAATTTAGCTACATCCAAGTGGGCTGGACCATATTGAATATCCTGAACAGATGAGTATCGATCTGCACAAGGGTCAATGACCACAATAGGACTCTCTACAGAAAGAGGACCTTGGAAAAAAACATTAGCAAATCCGTAATCACCGTGAAGCACTACTGTCGGCCCAATAGACAGTTTGTCAGGATCTGCTCCATACCTTTCCACCGCTTTAAGAAAAACTGGCGAAGGCTCCCATAAACAATCACAAGGCATCCTTAGCTCATTATGTATCGAAGCAAGACTTTCTCCACATTTTCGAATGAGGGAATCAAAAACTATTTTATCCACCCCATTACGTAAATATGCCCAATACAAATCACGCATACTGGTAATACCGCTTACCTTTTCCATTATAATACATTTTTTTTGAGGAATACACGTAATCACGCGCGGGGCTATAAAGTCATTTCTCCTTCCAATCTCACTTATTAAAGAGTGTTTTTCAGCAACTTCATGAAGGTTTTCCTCCACAACTTTCTCAACGGAGTTGGATTTTATTACAACAAGGGAATTCGGAGGTCTTCGGCTCAGGTTGCGATGAAAAAGTCCGCAAAGAATAGTATACAAAGCCATAGCAAGGCTAGAGCCTGCGAGAATACCGCCTACCCCCCCTAGACACCCTCCAAGAACGCAAAACAGGACAACACTTAAGCCGCCGACAACCGCAAGCAACAAGATGAGCCCCGTTTTCTTTAAGTTATGCAGCGAAATCAAAAGCTGTTCAGACAAAACGAATAACCCCCCATTAAAAACAAGAAAAGGAAGCATCCAAGACTGCCCCCTGTAAGCCTCTGCAACAAGAAAGTCTGCAAGATACTGACGCAAACCGCAAGAAACGATCAATAGCACTCCCACAAAGACTAGAATAACCAGAGAAAAGCGAGCGTTTATCGAAATGAGACGCAATGTCTTCTTCGGACTCGCACCGCTAGCATTACTAAAAAAAAGCGGTTTCAAATACCCTGATAGAAATTTACTCGCGATCATCAGAGGAGCAAAACTGATTTGATAATAGGCAAAGTAGATCCCAGCATCCTCTAGTGTTCCAAAATGACTCATTGCCACTCGAGGAAAAAGGAGTAGTAACCACATAAAAAGCCCCGATAGTATGAGTGGAAATAAGTACGCGGTGAACTCCTTATCATAAGTATTTTTTGTTACCGGGGTTAATATTGTTTTTTTACAAATCGTCATCTTAAAAACAAAAATTTGAGATATCACCGTCAAGGTAGTAGCAAAAATAAACCCTACTAATGCAAGAACAGCTGTTTTTCTAAATAAAAAAAGCAATAGAGCTGCGAAACCAAAACGCCCCCAATTATAAAAACACTGATGAAAAGAAACAGCTCGTCGATTCCTAGCACCTGCTTGCACCCCCTGAAAAACCGCGTTGGCCAAATATAAAAGGGCAAGAACACAGCTTAAACCAACCAATTCAACAACAACCGGCACAACAGGAAACAACAACAAAATAAGCCCAAACAAAACGACTGCACAAAAAATAGACGCTTTCGACAAAGTACTCGTCTTTTGCTTTAACCAGCCCAAGGAATTATCATTTTGAGCGATAGAATAGAACCGACAAATCCCAGAGGTTAGGTTGGTGCCGATCGAACTCTGAAAAGCGGAAAAAATAAGCATCGCTATTCCTAAAAGCCCATACTCGCGAGGTTCCAAAAGGCTCGTTAGTAGCCGAACTCCAATAAATGCACTTGCTGCTGAAAGCACTACACCAAGCGCCACCCAAAACGCTTCACCACCAAGCCGCCTAAAGGAAGGATGTCTTACAAATTGTAAAGCTTTTTTGATCATGCCAAATCATACCATTTTCGAATTTAACAACTTTATCATAAGGATCTTTAGTGCGCACAACGCACGGTTGTGAAAATACACATTTTTTATCCTATTTGATTCGAGGATTTTGCCACCCCTGCAGTAAACAATGCGAGCAAGAGGCTCGTGTGGGAAAGAGTTAAATAGGCATCGCTCATCATGATCAGCAAGAAGAAGCAGACCAGACCAACGGTGATTTTTGCATTCACCCCCGGAGACGGTAGCGCCCGTCGAAGCAGGCAACCAAAAAACGTCAGCACAACCGCCAGTCCTACAATTCCCGACTGCGCCAAAATCATCAAATACATGTTGTGCGGATTGTTGACATCTTTCCAGTGATTCGGGGTTCGTTTCTGGCGAACTTGTTCATATTCGGCAGGGAAATCCCCTGTACCGACCCCCAACACTGGATTCTGTTTGATG
>Ga0307990_1001931_pt1 | contig 16984 bp, 10 predicted proteins | sample EllFjometagen129_FD_203168 | JGI IMG/M metagenome (GOLD analysis project Ga0307990, IMG submission 203168) | Marine microbial communities from Ellis Fjord, Antarctic Ocean - #129 | ecosystem: Environmental > Aquatic > Marine > Unclassified | place: Southern Ocean | collected 2014-10-08
CCAACGAAAGCCGTCTGGTCATGGAAGCCGCCGGGATACCGATTCCAAAGTCAAAGATCGCCAAAAATCTTACTCAATGCATCGAGTACTCCCGTGAAATAGGCTACCCGGGGGTACTAAAAGTCGTGTCAAAGGATATCGTTCATAAAAGCGACGCCGGCGGCGTCATGCTCGACCTTGACAACGACACGGAAGTCGCCGAGGCCTATGAAGCCATCAAGGCAAACTGTCGAGCCTATAATAGAAATGCTGAAATCGAAGGCATCGAAGTCGCTCAAATGGTCAAGCCGGGCGTTGAAACCATCATCGGCGCGACTCGTGACAAAACCTTCGGGCCGATTGTGATGTTTGGTCTGGGCGGCATTTACGTTGAGGTCATGAAGGACGTGGCTTTTCGAGGCTTGCCCCTTTGCGGGGATGATGTCGAAGAGATGATCTCCGAAATCCGATCCTACCCCCTTCTTTTGGGCGTACGCGGCGAAAAGAGTAAAGATATCCGAACAATCAAAGATACTCTTGTTAAAATCGCTTCTCTTATTACGACTTTCAAACAGATTCAAGATATCGAGATCAACCCGCTTGTCGCCTATGATCAGGGCGAGGGCGCCGTAGCCGTTGATGCCAGAATTCTCATTTCCCCGCTGGAGGACGCAGACCGATGAGCAGAATAGTTTTTTCTTCATTGCGCAAGGATTCCGGAAAAACCAGCCTCATAGTCGGTCTTTGCAAGGCCTCCGGAAAGAATTTTGGCTATATGAAACCACTGGGCGACCGGCTGATGTACAGAAAAAAGAGGCTCTGGGATTACGACGCAGCTCTGATGGTCGGCATATTCGGCCTGAGTGAGGACGCCGGAGAAATCACCATCGGATTCGAGCCGTCCAGGCTGGGCTACATGTACGATAGAGAAAGCATCGAACAAAGAATCCGATCCATGGCGGAAGATATGGAGGCCTCGCGCGATGTTCTCGCGGTGGAGGCGGGCAGAGATATTCGTTTCGGCAGTAAAATCCATATGGACGCCATTTCTCTGGCCAAATGCCTGGACGCAAAAATGGTCATGATCATACACGGTGATGAAAACACGATCCTCGACGATATTTCGTTTTTAAAGCGATACATCGATCTAACGGGCGTGAAATTCGGCGGCGTCATTATCAACCAGATACCAAATCTGGATGACTTCACCGAAACCCGAATGCCGGAAATCAAAGAAATGGGCGTGCCGGTCCTGGGCTGCGTGCCTTATGTCGAAAACATGAATCTTATCAACATCCGCTTTTTAGCGGAGAAGCTGATGGCCAAGGTCATTGCCGGAGAAAAGAATATCAATGGAAATGTGAAAAACGTCCTGGTCGGCGCCATGAACGCCGAAGAGGCGATAAAGAAACTGATCTTCAACAAAGCAGACAAGCTCATCATCACATCGGGAGATAGAACAGACATGTTGCTGGCGACGCTAGAGCACGATACCGCCGCCGTGCTGCTGACCAATAACCTAATGCCGCCCCAACGGATCATTTCACGTTTCGATGAAGCAGGCGTGCCGCTTCTATTGACCCACCAGGATACCTACCAGGCCGCCACGCAGGTCAACGAACTCGAATCGCTGCTTACAATTAACGACGACTCGAAAATCGATCTTCTGGAAAAACTGTCGAAAAAACATCTGGATATCGAAACCATCCTGGATTCGTTGAGCTAATATTCGAAAATTTGGATTCTTGAGATTTCCATTAATGTCTGCAAAGAAATGATCGACTCTCTTGTCGGTTCAAGTCGCCTCTGCTATTTTGCACATCGTAGATAAACGGCGCTTGTAAAATCAACGCACAAACTCTCCCATTGAAGCCCTAATCCGCCGAAGGCGCGGAGCGTGTCCGGTGGGATCACGAAGCGAGTCCAATGCCAAAAAGAACGGACATTAAAAAAATCATGCTGATCGGTTCGGGACCGATCATCATCGGCCAGGCCTGCGAGTTTGATTACTCGGGAACGCAGGCCTGCAAAGCCCTGAAGGAGGAAGGCTATGAAGTCATCCTGCTGAACTCGAACCCGGCCACGATCATGACCGACCACGAGATGGCTGACCACACTTACGTGGAGCCGATCACGCTGGACGTGCTCGAGAAGATATTCATCAAGGAACGTCCCGACGCCCTTTTGCCCACAATCGGCGGACAAACGGCGCTTAATCTGGCGGTCGAGGCGCACGAAGCCGGTCTCTTCGAGGAATACAACGTCGAACTCATCGGGGCCAAATACGAAGCCATCAACAAAGCCGAAGACCGGGAGCAGTTCAAGAAGGCCATTCAAAAACTCGGGCTGGCGCTGCCGCTCAGCGGCTACGCTTCCACAACGGACGAAGCGCTGGACATCGTCGAAAAAACGGGATTTCCAGTCATCATCCGCCCCAGCTTCACTCTTGGCGGAACCGGCGGAAGCGTCGCCTACAACCTCAAAGAACTCGATCACTACATCCGTTGGGGCTTGGATCTGTCGCCGAAAAACACCATCCTCATCGAGGAAAGCGTCATCGGTTGGAAGGAATTTGAGCTGGAAGTAATGCGGGACACCGCCGACAACGTTGTGATTGTATGCAGCATCGAAAACATCGACCCCATGGGCGTGCACACCGGCGATTCCATTACCGTGGCGCCGGCGCAGACTTTGACCGACAAGGAATATCAGATCATGCGGGACGCCGCTATCCGCATCATCCGGGAAATCGGCGTGGACACCGGCGGCAGCAACATCCAATTTGCGGTCAATCCGGAAAACGGCGAACTCGTGGTCATTGAAATGAATCCCCGCGTGTCTCGCAGTTCCGCCCTCGCCTCCAAGGCGACCGGATTTCCCATCGCCAAAATCGCCACGAAGCTCGCTGTCGGATATACGCTCGACGAATTGGTCAACGACATCACGAAAAAAACCAAGGCCTGCTTTGAGCCGACCATTGATTACGTGGTCGTCAAGTTCCCGCGCTTTGATTTCGAGAAATTCCCGGACACGGACAAAACACTGACGACACAGATGAAGTCCGTAGGCGAAGCCATGAGCATCGGCCGGACTTTCCCCGAAGCCCTGCTAAAGGCGATTCACTCTCTGGAAAATGGCCGATTTTCCCTGCATCAGAAAAACGATCTCATCGTTGACGGAAAAATCGTTGATGTGGAAGGCCTGTACGACAGGGTCCGCATCCCGAGATGGAACCGCCTTTGGTATCTCGCCGAATCGATCCGGGTCGGCATGAGCCTGGAAAAGGTGCATCAGTTGTCCCGCATTGATCCCTGGTTCCTCACGCAGATTGAAGCCATCGTCAAAGAAGAGGAGAAGCTGGAAAGCAAAGTGGAAAGCCAGGCCGCGCTGCCGGCCGAAGAACGCCTGGACGCCGATGACTGGCGGAGAGCCAAACGCATGGGCTTTTCCGACCGCTATATGGCGCGTATTTTGGGTGTGGACGATCATTCCGTGCGGGAAATTCGCAAGAACAAAGGCGTCAACGTCACCTTCAAAATGGTGGACACGTGCGGGGCCGAGTTCGAAGCCTTCACCCCTTACTTCTATTCCACTTACGAAAGCGAATGCGAAGCCAATCCCCCCGACTCGAAAAAGATCGTCATCCTCGGCGGCGGCCCAAACCGCATCGGCCAGGGGATCGAGTTCGATTACTGCTGCGTGCACGCCGCGATGGCCGCCCGCGAATCGGGTTTCACCTCCATCATGATCAATTGCAATCCGGAAACCGTCAGCACTGATTACGACACTTCCGACCGTCTCTACTTTGAACCGGTGACCTATGAGCATGTCATGAACATCGTCGAGATAGAGAAACCGGTCGGTGTGATTTTGCAATTTGGCGGTCAGACGCCGCTGAAGATGGCAGAACGCCTGGAACAGGCCGGTGTCCCCATTCTCGGCACGCAACCCGATGCCATCGACAGGACCGAAGATCGAGAGCGCTTCATACAAATCCTCAACAAGCTCGGCCTCAGGCAGCCAGCCAACGGCATGGCCCTAAACCTCGACGAAGCCGCCGCCGTCGCCGAAGAAATCTCTTATCCCGTCGTCCTGCGTCCTTCATACGTGTTGGGCGGCAGGGCCATGGAAATCGCGCATGACCGGGAGGAGTTGGAGCGCTACATGACCGGCGCCGTAGAGGTTAGCCGAAAAAAACCGATATTGGTCGACAAGTTTCTCATCGATGCCATCGAGATCGACGTGGACGCAGTTTGCGACGGAAAATTGTGCGTGATCGGAGCGATACAAGAACAGATTGAAAGAGCCGGCGTCCATTCAGGCGACTCCTCATGCGCCATTCCGCCCTTTTCACTGGATGAAGGCATCCTGAAAGAAATCGAGCGACAGACCAAAGCGCTGGCCTTTGAGATCGGCGTTATCGGGCTGATCAACATTCAATTCGCCGTGCAGCGCGACAAGGTATTTATCCTGGAAGTGAATCCCCGCGCCAGCCGCACGGTTCCCTTCGTATCCAAGTCGATCAACAGACCCCTGGCCAAAATTGCGACCAAGATCATGCTGGGCGAAAGTCTAGAGCAACAGGGCTTTACGAAGCAGGTCATTCCGCGGCACTTCACCATCAAAGAAGCTGTGTATCCATTCATCAAATTCCCCGGAACAGACACGCTACTAGGACCCGAAATGAAAAGCACGGGCGAAGTCATGGGCATCGGTTTCGACTTCGGCGTCGCCTTTGCCAAGGCTGAAGTTTCTGCCGGCAACCGCCTACCCTCCCGTGGCAAAGTTTTCGTATCCATCAAGGATTCCGACAAAAAACACGGCCCGGAACTCATCAAGCGCCTACAGGAAATGTGCTTTACCATCGTATGCACAAAAGGAACGGCGACTTCGGCCGAGGCGGCGGGATTGAAAGTCGAACGCGTGCTCAAGGTCAAAGAGGGCCGCCCGCACATCGTTGACATGATCCTGAACAACGAAATTCACCTCGTCATCAATTCGACAGCCAGTCCCTCGGCCACGCGCGACAGTCGCTCCATTCGGCGCAGCGCCCTGGAGCGGGGCGTCCCATATTTCACCACGATGCCGGAGGCCTTTGCGGGCCTGCGGGGCCTGGCGGCGGGCAATCCCGCTGATTGGAACGTCCGCTCATTGCAGGAATATTATAAATTCGGAGTGAGATGATGAAATTCAGAATTGCGTTGGCTCAAATGAACCCGGTCGTCGGCGACATCCGGGGCAACTCGAAAAAGATCACCGGTGAAATCCGGCGGGCGAAATCCGCAGGGGCTGACATCGTCCTTTTCCCCGAACTGGCGCTCACGGGTTATCCGCCCGAGGACCTGCTATTAAAACCTCATTTCATCTACGAATGCGCCAAACAGCTCAAGCAAATCGCAGCGGAAGTCAGAGACATCGTGGCCATCATCGGATTGCCGATCATCGACAGCAACTCCTACAATGCCGCCGCCGTGTGCGCGCAAGGTGAAACCGTAGAAGTTTATCGAAAAATTTGCCTCCCGAATTATGGCGTTTTCGATGAGCAACGCTACTTCGCTGCGGGAAGTGAAGTCGTGGTTCTGGATATCGATGGAGGTCGTTTCGGACTGACGATCTGCGAAGACCTCTGGCACAGCGCCGGACCGTATATGGAATGCGTCACAAGAGGCGGCGCCCATGCCGTCCTCAACATCTCCGCGTCGCCGTTTCACGCCGACAAAACCGCCGACCGCGAACGCATGCTTATCCAACGGGCCGTCGATGTCGGCGCCTATATCGTTTATTGCAACGTGGTCGGCGGTCAGGATGAGCTTCTTTTCGACGGCTGTTCGTGCGTGATCGACCCTGACGGCAAGGTCATCGCGCGCGCGCCGGCATTTCAGACAGACCTTCTTTTGGCGGACATTGATATCGACGTCGCCATTCGCCACAAACTGCGTGATCCGCGCCAGCGGGAAACAACGGCGCTGGTCAGCAGCCCTTTCGTCGAACCCACGACCATCACGCCTGTACCCTTTAAAAGACGCGCCAAGAAAACTCCGACGACAACCGTCGTCGAAGCCATTGCCGACAAGATTGATTTGACGATCATGGGAATTGAAACAGGGATAAAAGACTACACACGCAAAAACGGATTCACAAAGGCATTAATCGGAATCTCCGGCGGCGTGGATTCGGCCCTTGTCGCCGCGCTGGCCTGCAAAAGCCTGGAGCCGAAAAACGTTCTCGGCCTCTTTATGCCGTCCAAATTCTCATCCGCCGAATCCGCCGAAGACGCTGCGGCACTGGCGAAAAACCTGGGATTCGAACTCGCGGAAACACCCATCCAGGAAGCCGTCGAATGTTTTGAAAAAACGCTGTCGCCTATATTTGCCGAAAAAGCCCGCGATGTGACTGAGGAAAATATCCAGGCGCGGGTGCGCGGAACGATGCTCATGGCCGTTTCCAACAAATTCGGTCATTTGCTCCTGGCGACCGGAAACAAAAGCGAGATGAGCGTCGGGTATGCAACTTTGTACGGAGACATGTGCGGCGGCTTCGCTCCCATCAAGGACCTTCCAAAAACTCTCGTGTATGAGTTATGCAGACGCCTCAACGATAAAGCAGGCAACGACTTCATTCCACAAAGGATCCTCGATAAGGCGCCGACAGCGGAACTTAGGGAAAACCAGAAGGACTCGGACACGCTTCCGGAATATGATGTCCTCGACCGGATTCTTCACCGCTATATCGAGCAGGAAATGTCCTTTGAAAATATCGTCGAGGACGGATTTGATCCACTGACCGTCGGTCAAGTGATCCGCATGGTCAACGCCGGAGAATACAAACGGCGACAAGCGCCTCCCGGCGTGAAAATCACATCCCTCGCCTTCGGAAAGGACCGCCGCATTCCCATAACCAATCACTTCGGTCGAATCGAGGCGCCGTCCGCGATTCCGGTTCGGAATGTCAAAAAAAATGACTGAAGGCGCATACGACTTCTTTCTTGCCGGCGTCATCCAGGGTTCCCTCGCCGATAAATCGATTCGCACACAGGACTACAGGGAGAAAATCAAGGAGATCGTTGACGCGAAAACTCCGGGGCGCTCGGTTTATTGCCCCTACTCCACGCACAATGCGAGCGTAAAGTACGACAATGCGCGGGCCAACCAGGTTTTCCGCCATCATATCGACCTGGCGACGCAATGCAGATTCCTTATCGCCTACGCGCCGGAAGCCAGCATGGGCACGGCCATTGAGATGTGGGAATGTCACCGCGCCGGCGTTCCCATCATCGCCATCACTCCGCTGCGTCATAACTGGGTGGTGAGAATCCTGTCTTCTGCGGTGCTAAACGACTTGGCCAAATTCGAGCAGTGGTTGTCCGAGGAGAATTTGGGCGCTATGATAAGCGGACGAAATCGGCCTTTTTCTTCCAAAGATTGAAAACGACAGGATCAGGCAAAAAATGCCCTGATAGTTTTGGAGGCGCGCTATTCAACCCTTCGCTGTAGTCATGAATATCAAGGCCCGAAAAGTCCGCCAAAGCACCATTGACGAAATCGGCTCCCACTTGCCTGCTGAAGATCTCTACGTCACGCGGACCATCGAACAGTCCGATGAATGCCTGGACGAAATCGTTTTGAAACGCTATCCACTCGTATTTTGCGGCGGCGGCGACGGGACCGCCATGCGCATCATCGAACAGCTCATCAAACACATTACACGTCATAACGCGAAAGGCGGGGACTACACCCTGCCCACGATCGGCATTTTGAAGCTGGGGACGGGCAACGGCTGGGCGGGCCTGCTCAACACGCCTCCGAAAGCGCAACCCATCGAAAGAATCAGACGCGGCGATCAGATCAAGACCACCCGCTTTAACATGATTCGTTGCCAAGAGCGTCTCATGCATTTCGCCGGCATCGGCGTGGATGCCCGCGTCCTCAACGACTACATCAACCTCAAAAACAAATACCCAGACGGCTTCATGTGGAAAATTGCCAACAGCCTGGCCGGCTACCTGATCGTCATCGCCGGGATCACGCTGCCAAACCTGCTCAGGCACGGCGTTGGCTCGCCAATCCGGGTTTATAATGATTCCGACGATCCAGTATTCCGGGTTTCTCATGCCGGAGGCGTCGAGAAAACGGATATCAAGCGCGGCGACCTGATCGAGGAACGCCCCATGCTGGTGGCCGGTTGCGCGACGACGCCGAACTATGGATTCAACCTAAAAGCCTATCCCTGGGCCGACCAGATGGAGGGCTATATGCAGCTTCGTCTGGCGAATCCACCCGTTGTTACGGGTATGATTTTCCATCTGCCCAGCCTTTGGGCAGGGAAATACGAACACGAGGCCATAAGAGACTATTTCATTAAGAAAGTCCGCATGGAATGCGACAGCGAACTTCCCTTCCAGATGGGCGGCGATCCAGAAGGGTATCAGAAAAAACTTTCCCTTGAAGTGGCCGAAGAAACCGTGGAAATGCTGGATTTCAGGCCATAGAAAAGCCTCGTTTTTTTTCGGCGAATCCCTTTAATAATTTTCGAGGTTTTACGATGACGCGTGTTTTTAACTTTTCCGCAGGACCGGCTGCGATACCGACAGAAGTACTGGAAAAAGCCCGCGATGAGTTGCTGGACTATGACGGTTCGGGCATGAGCATCATGGAACACTCCCATCGGGGAACTTTTTACGAGAAGGTCCACGCGCAAGCCAAAGCTCTTGTACGCAGTCTCCTAAACCTTTCCGACGAATATGAAATTCTCTTTTTGCAGGGGGGCGCCAGTCTTCAGTTCAGCATGCTTCCCATGAATTTTCTGACGCCGGACCGGAGCGCGGACTACGTCCTGACGGGACAATGGTCGGTTCTGGCCCATCGGGAAGCCGCCCTGCTCGGAAGCGCAAGAAAGGTGGCGTCGTCTGAGGATACGGGCTTCGACCAAATACCTGAACTCAAAATGTCGGACTTCGATCCCGGCGCCGAATACATTCACATCACCAGCAACAACACTATCTACGGGACACAATACCAGTCTTTCCCGGACACGGGCGATGTTCCCCTCGCCTGCGATATGTCATCGGACATCATGAGCCGCGCCATGGACATACGGCCATTCGCCATGATCTACGCCGGGGCGCAAAAAAATCTGGGCCCCGCCGGTCTTGCCCTGGTGATCATCCGCCGCCAATGGCTGGACCGTGCCAATACGGGATTGCCCTCCATGCTCGCTTACCATTCCCACGTCGCGAAAGATTCCAGGTACAACACGCCGCCGACCTTCGGCATTTACATGATGCGCAATGTTCTTTTGTGGATTTCCGAAATGGGTGGCCTTGAGGCCATGGGAAAGCGAAACGCGGAAAAAGCCGGGCTTCTTTACCGGACCATCGATGACTCGGTCGGTTTTTATACGGGTTGCGCGAGGCGCGAAAGCCGCTCGTCCATGAATGTTACTTTCAGACTTCCGAATGTTGATCTGGAAAAACTATTCGTATCTGAAGCTAATGAGGCCGGATTGATGAACCTCAAAGGGTATCGAAGCGTCGGCGGAATAAGGGCTTCCATATACAATGCCCTGGGTCTTGACGCCGTTCGCGCGCTGGCCGACTTCATGAAAAGATTTGTGAAAGAGAAGGGATAACAAAAAGCAGTCGCTTCGTCTTCGCCCACTGACCGCGTTCAAAGCTCGTAGAGCTTTTTCATAAAATCCTTGGCCTCAAAGCAATCCTTGTTCACTTCCAGGGCACGGATAAAATACAGTTCCGCCATGGCGTGATCGCCCTCTTCCATATAAAGCCTGCCCATGTACAAATACGGAAGGTCCAGCTTCGGATCCATATCAATACCTTTTTGGACCAGCATAGCTCCCCGCGCAAATGGATCGTCGCCGGATAAATGATAACGCGCCCATCCACCCATGGCGAGGATATCGGCCGTAACCTGTTCGCGCATCTGCAACTCCGCAAAGGCTTTGTCGGCATCCTTCCATTTTTTCTGCTGACAATAATTGATTAAGGCCGTGACGACCGCCTCAAAGGATTCGCCCGGAACAAAGGCAGCTTCCACGATGTCATCCTGTACCGATTCGCCAGGCCTGAATATTTTGGGGTCGTACTTGTTGTCCGGCTCCACTGTCTCCAAAAATTCCTCGGCGCTCATGGCGTCGTCTCCGAAATCAAAAACGACAGCCCCCTCCCCGGCCTCCATGGCATCAACCTGACTGGCGCCGGTCTCTTTGACCTCTTCGTGATGCATTTCGGAGTCCGTCTTGAACTCCTCAAAAACGATATCTGAATCGGAGTCCGGCACCGAAAAATCAGGTTTTTCGGTCTCAGCAAAAAAATCATTATCCGGCGGGGTCGGATCTATCGGGGAAGGAATGTGCGTTTCATGGCTGACTGGAGCATCGAGTCGCATCTCAGTAACCGATTTGGCCGTCATGGCTTCAGGAACTTCCGATTTTTTCTCGCTCAATGGCTGCGAAACCCTTTCAATCCTTTTTTCAGGCGCTTGTCCGGCGGGAATAAGCGGACTCGCCCCGTTCTCTCCCGCCTGCTTTATGCGGTGCTGCAATATTTCTCGCTTTTTGCGCTTGAGCTCCATCAGTTTATTCAGTCGCTGCGTCAGTGCCCCTTCAACATTCTCTCCTTTTTCCAAGGCCGCCAGTACATCCCCGGCGTCTTTGACTTCAGGAAACTCCCGAGATTCAGCAGGCTTTCGGGATTCAATTCCGACGGGTTCTTCCAGGCTCGAACGAACATGAATCTGATCCACGCTTTTTACGGCGGCCGAATAGAGCCTGCTCAATGGGTCCGTGCGCCTCTTAAGGGATCTTTCATATTTCTTTTCGTCGGAAACGGAGAATTTCAATAGACCCAGCGTCAGCAAACCATAAGCCAAGGCTATAGTTTGATTTTCATCGCCGCCCAGTTCGTCCATGATATCCGACAGGGTCGTCTCTTCAGAAATGATGGCCAAAAAATCTGCGACGACAGGTACTTCTTCCAGTTCCTTGCGCGTGATGATGTTTTTTTCATTGATTTTCAAACGGTTTTTGAGGCGTTTTTGAAGTCGCCCGCGCATCATGACTGGATCATATTTATCCATGATGCCCCGAAGAATGAACACGGCGCCATTGGCCAGAGTAGCGTATTCGCTCAGGCTGGTTTTGCGGTTTTCCAGGAAAGTATAATCCCCTTTTCGCCACAGAAAAAAACTCGGCGCCGCCCGCCAGAAATATTCCTGGGCCAGCAATTCCGTTTCCGTCTCGTCCAGAATGCCGGCTTGTATCATCAAATCGACGGGTGTCATTTTCTTCTTTCTCGCCGTGGATTTGTACTGCCGATACTCCTGTGTCGTCGTCAAACTTCGGCCAATAATGAACTGGCCGAAGTCCTCATCCGCGAACACGCCTCTGCGGTCGAATACGACGCATCCACTATTGAGATAAACGGAGATGCGAGCCGTTCCCTCGTGCAATGTCAGAACGCCGGTTTTTTTGGCTTTGAGTAAACCAAACAGGAGTTTTGCCGGATGAAGCGAACCGGCGAATTTTCCTTTTAAAACAAGGTTGCTGCGCCGCTTGACCATAATTTTCCCTTTGGCTCCGTTGACATGTGATCTGAAACAGGCGCGTACACACCCCAAAACAGGTAAGAATGCATGATCGGCCAAGGAGACAATAATTGTCAATGGCCTGAAAATCCCAGGGCAGAATACGCCATTGGAGAGAATATTGGAAGTTGATATAATGCCGCATGGAGTTGAATCATGAATATTAGCCATTCATTCATCATCGCCGACGCCCCTGGCCGAGTTGGCCTTCGCTCAGCGATCTTTGCGGTCATCGGAGTTGCGCTCATGCTTGTTAGCGGATGCAAATCGGAAATCCATGTCCTGGCCATTGGCGACAGCTGGGCTTATTCGTGGCAAAGCGCCCTGGAAGATGAGTGCCGCTCCCATGACCGGGAAATTGTGGTTTATAATATGGCCATCCCGGGCGCCACGGCTGAATGGTGGGCGACGCAAAGTGCGCTGGGCGAAGTCAAGCAACTGCTAAGGGACAAGCGTCGCATCAAATGGTGCGTGATCTCACTGGGCGCCAACGACCTCTTGCAGGGTTACAAGCTCCACGGCCACGGATATGAAATTTTCAACCGAATGGATCGGGATATCAGAAAAGTTATAGACCAACTTCTGGAGGTCTCGCCGGAACTGAAAATCAACATCCACGGATATGACTATTTGAATTTCGAACAAACGCCGCTGTGCCGGCAGGCAGGCCAAAGCGTATTCGGGGGCAGCACCCGCTTCAAAAACAGCCTCATTGAGCGATTGACTGACAATGCCTTTGCCATCGCGAAGGATTATCCCCATGTGACGGCGACGAGCCTCATCGGCGCGATGCAGGAAGCCGCGGAAATCGCCGACGCCCCGAATTCCGACCTGCCCTCTCCGACAAGCATGATGGAAAACAATGACTGCATTCATCCAAACTACCACGGCTACCGAGCCATGCAACGGCGCATCTACGCATCCTTCTTCGGAGTTTTGGAACACCAATGAAAAACGAAAGCGGACAATGGATCTCGTCGCCTAAGGTCTTTCTCCTTGTTCTCATGATGAGCACGGCGGCCTGGGCCAGCCCGCCCCCATCCCCTGCGCTTATTCCGGCATCCTTTGAAGCCAGGGGAAACATCGCGTAGCCGCTTTGGGCCGTGCATTATAACGGACCTGCGGACGCCGATGACGAAGCGACCGGCATCAGCCTTTCAGCAGGCGGTCGGATTTTCGTCGCCGGTTCCTCATTCGCAACGAACTCGGGTTTGGATTTCACCACGATCAGCTACGACGAAGGCGGCGAAATCGTCTGGATAGCACGCACCGACGGCGGCCATCTCAAAGATGACCGGGCTATCGGCGTTCAGATCGATGAAAATGAAAACATTTACGTGGTCGGTTCTTCCGCGGACGCTCGCGGCCTGATGGATTTTTACGCTGTGAAATATAGCGCCGACGGGATCGAGCTATGGAGCGCGAGCTACGACGGCCCTGCCGGGGAGGATGATCAGGCAAATGACTTCGCCGTCGACGCAAGCGGCAACCTCCTTGTTCTGGGAACCTCGCGGGGCGCGGATGGCAACCTCGATATCCTCTGCGTCAAATATGATAGCGGCGGCGCGGAATCCGCCATCTGGGTTTATAACGGAGAGGCCGGATTGGATGATCGGGCCACTGCGCTGCTTATTGGCGACGACGATCGAATCCTTGCCTGCGGCGACACCGAAACCGCGCCCGGCATACGTCGAATGACAACTTTGGAATTTGATGATGACGGCCAAATTTTGTGGGCTGCGCAGTACTCCGGCCTGGCCGGCGACGACAGGGCCTCTGGTCTGGCCTTCGATGAAAACGGCGACGTCATTGTTGCCGGCATATCCCTGGGGCTTGATGATGAGTTCAATATCGTCGCCGCGGCCTACGACGACAATGGGCGCCAGCAATGGACTTTTCACTATGATCCCGAATCCGCAAGCTGTAATGGAATTGCGATCACGGTGGGCGAACAGGGAGGTTCATACATTTCGGCAAGCGCAATTTTTGATTCAGAAACTTCGAGCGGCGTCGTCGTGAAAATCGACAGCGACGGAAACGAAGTCTGGTTAAATAGTTACTCCGGCTTATGGGGCGGTTCAAATCTCCTGACGGACATTTCGCTGTGGAACGGCGCCTGTATTGTGACGGGAAGCACGAAGTCGGGCCTGGGCGACCGGGATGTTCTTATTTTGGCATACGATGAAAATGGCGATGAACTTGGCGCCATGAACTACGATTCCGGGCAAAATCAAGACGATCATTCCGTTGCCGCAGCCATTAGCCATGACAACTATCTTTATCTGGCCGCTACTTCAAAAGATGACGCCGGAATGCGGGATTTCCTGACGCTGAAATTCGATATCGAATGCGCCGGCTGCCGCATCGAGGGCGAGTGCCGTGCGAGCGGCGCCGCGCATCCGGAAAACGACTGCCTGACGTGCATTCCTTCCCTCGACGCAGGCGGCTGGTCGTCCAACGACGGCGCGCCCTGCAACGATGAGCAATTTTGCAACGGCGCCGATTTTTGCGCAGGTGGCGAATGCTCCTCACATGAGGGCGATGTATGCCTGGATGACGAACTGTATTGCAATGGCGGTGAGTTTTGCGACGAAGGAAACGACCGATGTAAACATACCGGCGATCCCTGTCACACGCCCTGGGAATGCAGCGAATTATTGGATGAGTGCGTTGAGGGCCAGGACGCCCCGACCGATTATCATCCCTGGACGGAAGGCGACTCCGAGCTTCAGGACTATCCAAAGGGATGCGCCGGTTGCGGCCCGGATTGCTATCCCTACTATCCCAAAGGGCCGAATCGCGAATATAGCGTATTCACGTGCGGCAACGACGACGATGATGACGATGATAATGACGACGGCGACGACGATGATGACGATGATAATGACGATGACGACGGCGATGACGATGATGATGACGATGATGATGACGATGATGATGACGACGACAACGACGACGATGATGACGATGACGACGAACCGGGATGCGGCGGATGTTCGGGATGCTCAGGCGACGATGATGATGACAACGACGCCAAGGGCGAGGCTTGCGGCTGATGGGACATCCTCACATCGCTTTTAGCAAAACCGAAACGCGCCGAGATAAGGGATTTCTCAGGTAAGTCCTAAAGGGTTCGCTTGGAATGACAACGCAAAAAATTTTCTTAAGAAGAATGTTTTTCAGGTAGCCCCGTTGCCACCAAATTTCTTTGAATATCTGATTTTTTTCTATCCATAAAAAACCAAATTCGCTTTAGGAAAGACAAGTCGCTTTCCAATTATCCTTATTTGCTTTATTTTCATTTTCGTGGTTGTGCTTGAATTCGCAAAACTTGTGCTGGAGAAGATATGAAAACCTTATTCCGAATCGCCACTCTAATGATCGTTCTCGCCTTTGGAAGCTCCCTTGTCTTGGCGGACCCGCCGGATGCCGTCTTAGATCAGAAAGCTCAAAACTACTGCGACTATGTGCAGCAATGGGCGAGCAACGGAATGGGATCCATGGATGGTTTTGATTCTATGGGCGGTGTGTGTGAGCAGATGTATACTGACAACACATTGACCGAGTTGCAGCGCCTTAGAGGTAGTGGCGACTCCACCATCTGGACCGGGATGTACCTTGCCAGCCAGGCCCTTCGCTATATGTCCACTGGGGATGCTGAAGCAAGGGATGAGGTGTTGCGCATTGCCCGGTATCTGCATTATGCAAAAGAGATCACGGACACGCCCGGCTACGTGGCCCGGTTTGCCGCTTTGGATGTTGCGCCCTGGAACAATGAATACGCCGAAGGCGAAAAGGTTTTAGGCCAGGACCAGTGGGCGGGTTACTACTGGGTGGATAACACCAGCCGCGACCAATACACCGGTTGGTGGTTGGGACTGAGTTTGGCCTATGAGGCTGTTGATGATGCCCCAATGCGCCAGACCATTAGGGATGACTTTAAGGATGTCATCGACAATCTGGTAGCCAACAACTGGAACATTATCGACCAATATGGAATTGCCGACGGAAATGGAGCATCGAAGGTGCTACCCACAATGCAACTTTCCTGGACTCTCCAGGCCGCCAGCGTGGGCGCAGACCCGGCCTATTGGGACCTGTTTGATGAGCTATACGAAAGATACAAATATTATCTCTGGTTCGACAATTTCAGCTTTCTCAATGTTTATGGCCAATACTTCGGATTCAACCTGAGCCACAATACCTGGCTTCAGTTGATTCGCCTGACGCCTGACCGGGAAAGATTGACCCACTTGTTCAACATCTGGGAAACCGATGTTCACCAGTGGGTCGCGCACACGCATAACGCCTGGTATGACAGCGTATGGATGGCCGGTTGTATTAGGTTGGGAACTTGCGACCAGGACGAAATGGACATCGTTCAGGCTGATATAGAAAACACTCTCAACATTTTCACGGATGCGCCAAACCAGGCGGTGACCATTTTTCCGCCCACCATTCCATTGGACCAGTTTTCCGTCTGGTGGGACGCCCTGGCTACCCAATATCCATTTTTGGACGACATCTTTCGCATCGAACCCAGAACCGCGGAACCCCACGATTTTTCTGACCGGTGCTGGTCGGACATGATCTGGCAGCGCACCCCATATTCCATCTCATGCAACAACGAGCCGGACAACCGGGTAGGGCCGGGAGTGGATTATCTCATCGCCTATTGGACATCCTTTTATTATGGTCTTGTGCCCAGTGACGGCCCCTATGGAGATGATGACCTTATCGAGCCTGATGATGATGACGATGTGGTCAATGACGACGTGGACGACGATGATTCGGTCGATGACGACGACGATGTGAGTGACGATGACGATTCGGATGATGATGATGACTCAGACCTCGCTGCGCCATCTTCTTCAGATGATGATGATGATGATGACGGCGGATGCTGCGGCTGATTAAAGGGCTATGTTTTAAAGCTTTAGGATATTTGGGGACATCCAACCCCGAAAACTGTCCGCCCACGAGACCGCATAGGCAAAATCAAAACGCGCCGAAATATTTTGGAAAACTCGTCAAAAGTCGTGACAGTGGGGTTGTTGAAAAAGTCTTGTTTGCAAAGCATCCCTAAGCTAGGGTAATGGGCAATCCAAGGGATGATTCCGATGGCAAAAGCAAAAAGTGGTGGAAAAAAGAGCAGAATCGCGACGCAACTCTCTTCGGCGCGTGAAAAGGGACTGCAATCCTTTCTCGCCAATGGAGGGATAATTCGCCAGAGCCGACTGCGTCTTTTTTTAATCATTCTGGCCTTCTCTTTTCTCATATCCCTATTCATATCCGGCAATGGTTCATCGCAAATACCTGTCCTGATCGCTGGAACTTACTCACAAAAGAGTATTCGAGCTCCTTATGACTTCGAACTCATCGACGAAGAGGCCACGGAAAAAAAG
>Ga0307990_1001932_pt1 | contig 16983 bp, 16 predicted proteins | sample EllFjometagen129_FD_203168 | JGI IMG/M metagenome (GOLD analysis project Ga0307990, IMG submission 203168) | Marine microbial communities from Ellis Fjord, Antarctic Ocean - #129 | ecosystem: Environmental > Aquatic > Marine > Unclassified | place: Southern Ocean | collected 2014-10-08
GGTATGTAAATTGAGTGAGGGTCAAGATTCTCAAGTATTCTTGGAATCGTTAATTCTACAAGGTCAATTCTTGAAACAGAATCAACATATTCTTGTTCAATATATTCTAAAACAGCATTTATTTTATCTGTCTGCGGATATATAAAAATATCATTATTCCTATTATTTAATTTGTTACCAATAATAATTCCGATAACCACAGCAATAGATAGAGCAATAGGCATTATTATTACAGATTTTTTATTGTTATAACTCATTTTATTCCGGATTTTTTTTAACGACTTCTATATTTGCTCTTTCTAACAATTCAATACCTTCCGTTTTGCGATATTCATCAGAATATACAACTCTTACAATTCCTGATTGAATAATTAATTTTGCGCATTCAATGCAAGGAGAAGAGGTAATATATAAGGTTGCTCCTTCGCTGCTATTCCCTGATTTTGCAACCTTAGTTATTGCATTTGCTTCCGCATGTAAAACATAAGATTTAGTTTTATCGTTTTCATCTTCACAACCATTTTCAAAACCGGATGGTGTTCCGTTGAATCCATCTGATATAATCATTTTATCTTTTACAATTAATGCTCCTACTTTTCTTCTTTTACAGTATGAGTTTTTTGCCCAGATTTTTGCCATTTGCAAATATCTAAAATCAAATTGTTCTTGTTTTTCCTTACTTGAATATTCTTTTGTCATTACATTTTATAAAAAAACCCTCTTTTGAGGGTCAAAAAGTACCCGGAGCCGGGGTCGAACCGGCACGGTATTGCTACCACTGGTGTTTGAGACCAGCGCGTCTACCAATTCCGCCATCCGGGCATTAAATTTATAGAACTTTAAGTTTGCGAAGATACTCAAATACTAAAACTGAACAAAAAATTTAACAAAGTTTAATAGAAGAAGTTTCCTTAATTTTAGAAAATTATCCAATCTGAAAAATTCATAAAAATTTTCACCCTTTGACCAACAAAGAAATGAATTGCTGATGAATTAAAAATAATTCTGTATTTTCGCACTTATAAATTTTAAACTGAAAATATTTTTATGACATATTCTTTGGTTACCGGTGGAGCAGGATTTATTGGTGCTCATGTTGTTAATGAGCTAGTATCATTAAAACACAATGTAATTGTACTTGATGATTTAAGTGGAGGATTTGAAGAAAATATTAATCCAAAAGCAGTTTTTATTAAAGGAAATATAACTAATCATTTACTTTTAGAGGAATTGTTTAATAAATATAACTTTGATTATGTTTACCATTTAGCTGCCTATGCAGCAGAAGGTTTAAGCCATTTTATTAAAAGGTATAATTATAATAATAATTTAATCGGTAGTATAAATTTAATAAACGAATCTGTTAAGCATAAAATTAAATGTTTTGTTTTTACTTCATCAATCGCTGTATATGGAGAAGGACAATTGCCTATGAAGGAAGACATGATGCCTGTACCCGAAGATCCTTATGGTATTGCCAAATTTGCGGTAGAACAAGAGTTGAAAGTTACCAAAAATATGTTTGGGCTTGATTATATAATATTCAGACCACACAATGTTTATGGAGAATATCAAAATATTGGCGATAAATATCGAAATGTTTTAGGAATTTTCATGAACCAATTATTACAAAACAAACCCTTAACAATTTTTGGAGACGGGAATCAGACTCGCGCATTTAGTTATATTGGAGATGTTGCTCCTTATATTGCTCAATCAATTAATGTGAAAAATGCCTATAATAATATTTTTAATATTGGTGCAGATAAAGAATTTTCGGTAAATATATTAGCGAAAGTAATTATGAAGACTTTAAAAATTAATGCTGACATTAAATATTTACCGGAAAGAAATGAAGTTTTAAACGCTTATTCTGACCATAGCAGAGCAAAAGAAGTTTTTGGTATTACAAAATTAACTTCACTTGAAGAAGGAATAGATAAAATGGTAACATGGGTTAAAAAACATGGCTCACGTAAAACTGAAAAATTTGCAGAAATCGAAATTTTCGAAAAACTCCCAAGTATATGGAAAGAGAATTAAAAAAGAAAATATTATTCATTGTATTACATCGAAAAGATAGATCTCCCGGGCAGAGATTTCGGCATGAACAATATATTTCATATTTAGAGGAAAATGGCTTTTCATGTATTATCTCTGCTTTGTTAGATGAAAAATCAGATGAAATATTTTATAGTAAAGGCAATTTTATTAAAAAGATTTTAATTTTAATAAAAACAATATCTATAAGAAGAAATGATTTTAAAAAGGCTAAAGATGTTGATGCTATTTTTATTTATAGAGAAGCAATATCTATTTGGTCGGTACATTTTGAGAAAAAGTTTAAAAAAGAAAAAAAGAAAATAATTTTTGATTTTGACGATTCTGTATGGTTAAAAAATGTTTCTAATGAGAACAAGCATTTTTCATGGATAAAAAATGCTGCAAAAACTTCAAAAATAATTGCACTTTCTGATGTAGTTATTGCAGGAAACCCATATTTGGCAAATTACGCTTTAGAATATAATAAAAACGTTTCTATTTTTCCAACAACAATAGATACCGAAGAATACCAAAGAGAAAAGAATACAAAATCAGAAAAGATAATAATTGGTTGGAGTGGAAGTATAACAACAATACAACATTTTAATTTTGCAGTACCAATATTAAAAAAAATTCAACAGAAATTTAATAATTCTGTTATTTTCAAAGTTATTGGAGATGGTAATTTCTTTAACCAAGAATTAAATATTAAAGGAATTGCTTGGGATAAAAAAACTGAAATTAGTGAATTATCAACTTTTGATATTGGAATAATGCCTTTGCCTGATAGCGAGTGGACTAAGGGCAAATGTGGCTTAAAAGGATTGCAATATATGGCTCTTGAAATACCAACTATTATGTCGCCTGTTGGTGTAAATACTGAAATTATTAACGATGGAGAAAATGGCTTTCTTGCATCAAATGAAGATGAATGGGTAGAAAAACTATCTCTACTTATAGAAAATCATGATTTAAGAGAGAAACTTGGGAAGGCCGGAAGAAAAACTGTTGAAGAAAAATATTCTGTAAAAGCAAACTATCAAAAATATCTTGATTTATTCAAATAATCTTCTATCTGCAACATTTTCAGGTATGCTGAAAAACAGAACAGGATTCACAAACTTTAACAAATAATTCAATAATTAATAATTATTTTTTGCTTATCTTTGAAAAAAAGATGTATTTTTATTAAATAACTGATTATGGCAAAAATAAAAGGAGCAATTGTTGTTGATGTTGAAAGATGTAAGGGCTGTGAATTATGCATTGGAGCATGCCCAACAGATGTACTTGAAATGACAACTGATGTTAATGGAAAAGGATATCACTATGCATATATGAAAAATGAAGATGCATGTACTGGTTGCACAAATTGTGCAATTGTTTGTCCCGATGGAGTAATATCTGTTTACAGAATGAAAGTTGAAGTATAAAAAAATAAAACAAAATAAGATGGCAAAAGAATTAAGATTAATGAAAGGAAATGAGGCTATTGCTGAAGGTGCAATTAGAGCAGGAGCTGATGGTTATTTTGGATATCCTATTACTCCTCAATCGGAAGTATTAGAACATTTAATGATGGAAAAACCTTATGAGAAAACAGGTATGGTTGTATTGCAAGCTGAAAGTGAACTTGCAGCTATCAATATGGTTTATGGCGGTGGAGCAGCAGGAAAAAAAGTTATGACATCATCATCTAGCCCTGGAGTAAGTTTAAAACAAGAAGGAATTTCATATATGGCAGGTGCAGAAATACCGGGATTAATTGTAAATGTTGTAAGGGCGGGACCTGGATTAGGAACAATACAACCATCACAAAGTGATTATTTTCAAGCAACAAAAGGAGGAGGACATGGCGATTATAGATTATTTGTGTTAGCTCCTGATTCTGTTCAGGAAATGTTCGATTTTGTTAAATTAGCTTTTGATTTTGCTTTTAAATACAGAAACCCTGCAATGATTTTATCAGATGGCGTTATTGGACAAATGATGGAAAAAGTTGAACTTTCTGATTATATACCAAGATGGACAGATGAAGAAATAAGTAAAATGTCATCTTCATGGGCTACAATAGGAAAAACTCCTGATAGAGAACGTAATATCATTACTTCTTTATCTTTAAATCCATACGACCAAGAAAAAGTAAATATTAGAATTCAGGCTAAATATAAAAAAATGCAGGAAGACGTAATGTTTGAAAAAATTAATTGTGATGATGCAGATTATTTATTTATAGCTTTTGGACTTAGCTCAAGAATATGTCAGAAATCAATGGATATTGCACGTGCAAAAGGTATAAAAGTTGGATTATTAAGACCTATTACACTTTACCCTTTCCCTACTAAAGCAATTCAACAAATGCTTGGACAAGTTAAGGGTATTCTTTCAGTTGAGATGAATGCAGGTCAAATGATTGAAGACATAAAACTTGCTGTTGAAGGGAAAGTAAAAGTTGAACATTATGGAAGAATGGGAGGAGTGATACCTTCTCCAGTAGAAGTATTTGATGCATTAAAACAAAAAATAATTGGAGGTTAATTATGGCTATAACTAAAGAAGATATAATAAAAAAAGAAAACCTTGTTTATTCACGTACAAAACTTCTTACTGAAGCACCTTTATCATATTGTCCCGGTTGTGGACATGGTACAGTTCATCGCATGTTGATGGAAGTTGTTGAAGAAATGGGTATTCAATCTGAAACTGTTGGAATTGCTCCTGTTGGATGTTCTGTGTTAGCTTATGATTTTATGGAAATTGATATGCAACAAGCTGCACATGGTAGAGCACCCGCTCTTGCTACAGCACTAAAAAGGTTAATGCCAAATAAATATATTTTCTCATATCAGGGTGATGGAGATTTAGCAGCAATTGGGACTGCTGAAACTATTCATGCAGCAAATCGTGGAGAGAATATTCTTGTTGTATTCGTAAATAATGGTATTTATGGAATGACTGGAGGACAAATGGCTCCAACAACACTACCAGGAATGAAATCATCAACTTGTCCTTATGGTCGTGATGTTGAAACTATGGGAAACCCTTTGAAAATTACTGAACTTGTAGCACAATTACCGGGAGCTTATTATGTAACACGACAAGCAGTTCATACGCCTGCAAATGTTAGAAAAACTAAAAAGGCTTTAAGAAAAGCATTAGAATATCAAAGAGATAAGAAAAGAGGACTTTCATTTGTTGAGGTTGTTTCTAATTGTAATTCAGGTTGGAAAATGACTCCTGTTGAGGCAAACCAATGGATGGTAGATAATATGTTCCCGTTTTATCCACTTGGCGATTTAAAAGTACCGGAAGAATAAAAGAAATTAAATAAACTTAAAAAATATAAAAATGACTGAAGAAATTATTATAGCAGGTTTTGGCGGACAAGGAGTACTGTCAATGGGTAAAATCATTGCTTATTCAGGTATTATGCAAGAACAGGAAGTTAGTTGGATGCCTTCTTACGGTCCTGAGATGCGTGGTGGTACTGCCAATGTAATTGTAATAGTTAGTGATGAAAGAATTAGTTCTCCCGTTATTAATGAATTTGATACTGCAATTATTCTAAACCAGCAATCAATGGATAAATTTGAAGAAACAGTTAAGCCTGATGGAATATTAATTTATGACCCCAATGGTATTTCAAAACACCCCACAAGAAAAGATATTAAAATATATCAAATAAAAGGTAATGAAGAAGCTAATAAAATGGGCTCATCAAAAACATTTAATATGATTGTTCTTGGTGGATTTTTGAAAATCAAACCTATTTTGAAAATGGAAAACGTTATTAAAGGTCTTAAAAAATCATTGCCGGAACGCCATCATCACCTTATTCCTCTGAATGAAAAAGCAATATCAAAAGGACTTGAAGTTATAAAAGAGTATAATGTTTAATTCCTTTTAATTTATTTATATTGAAACCTCTTTTTTAGAGGTTTTTTTATGCCAATATTTATGTTTAATAAATTTATTGAAACATTAGAAAAAAAATTAAAAAAGAAGCTTCCCGGAATTTCTACACATAAAAAAATGTTCCCTTCAAACAGAAATTCACAACTAAATTTTTTAAAACATAAATACAAAGCTATTAATAGTGGTATTTTAATTTTATTATTTCCAATTGATAATAAGCCTTATACTGTTTTTATTAAAAGACCTGAGTATAAAGGACCACATAGTGGACAAATTTGTTTTCCGGGAGGAAAAATTGAAAATATTGATAATAATATTACCGAAACTGCATTGCGTGAATCAAAAGAAGAAATTGGAATTAAACCAAATGATGTAAAAATTATTGGACAACTAAGTAAACTCTATATTCCCATAAGCAATATAAATGTATTTCCTAAGGTGGGATATATAAATTATAAACCTAAGTTTTTCCCAAATTCACAAGAAGTAACAGAAATTATACCTTTTAGTATTAAAGAATTATCTAACAAAAATATTATTGATACAGAACAACTTTCATTACAGGGAACAATTATTGATGCACCTTTTTACAATGTAAACGGGCACCATGTTTGGGGTGCAACGGCAATGATTGTTAGTGAGTTTTTGGAAATAAAAAATTGATAGATTAACAAATATGGAATCTATTTATTCTAGAAAAAACAAAAACCGGATGCCCTTTTTCAAGGGCATGTTAAATAAATAAGAGAGAGTTTTCTCTTTTTTTATTATCTTTAAGCAACCTTTATCCAATATTTTGAGTCTAATGTATAACTAAAAACATTTAGCTATGAAAAAAATCTACTTCTTATTTATTACATTTTTTATTATCAATATAACTTATGCACAATTTCATGGAGATAATTTTGATGGTTTCTGGCCAGGTATAGGTTATGGTGATTTTGTATTTGAATATGATACAACTCACCTGAATAATGTTTGGCAAATTGGAGAACCTCAAAAAACGATATTCTCTCAAGCATATTCTTTACCTAATGCATTAATTACAGATACTTTAAATTTTTATCCAATAAATGATACCTCAATAATAACTATAAAGGTTCCTGTATTTTCTCATGATTGGGGGGCTCATACAATATCTTTCTATTACAAATTAAATACTGATTCACTTAACGATTATGGTATGTTAGAAGTATCAGCTGATGGAGGAAATACATACATAAATGTATTAACGGAATGGAGTAATTATGGATTTTGGTGGAATGGTAATATTGTAGAAAATTATACTGGTAACACGAATGGTTGGGAATCGTTTTCAATATGTATTAGTGGAATATTGAATTATTATCCAAGTGCGGATACAATTTTATACAAATTTAGTTTTATTAGTGATTCTATTCAAACAAATAAAGATGGTTGGATGATTGATGATTTAGTAGTCCAGGATGTGACAGAAAATATTAATGTATATCAGCAAAACAATCACAATATTTGTCTCCCCAACCCCACAACAGGAAAAATAACTTTACGAGCAGAGGGAATAAAAAAAGCAGAAGTTATGAATATGCAGGGCAGGATAGTTTTAAGTCAAAAGACAAATTTATCTGCCGATAGGCATGAAGACAAAAATCAAAAGTATGAGTTTGATTTAAGCAATCAAACTAAAGGTATCTACATTATAAAAATAACAACCGATAAAGGTATTGCAGTTGGGAAGGTTGTTTTGGAGTAAAACTAGAGGGAATTTATCTCTTTTATTACTACCTTTAAGCAACCTTTATCCAACATTTTGAGTCTAATATAATGTATAACTAAAAACATTTAGCTATGAAAAAAATCATTTCAACATTGTTTTTCGTGATTATTCAAACAATCATAGTATTTGGACAATGTTGTCCTTATTTGGGTACTATAAAAATTATTCCAGATAATCCTACTTCAATTGATAGTATCTATTTGGTTATGAATGTGACAACACCTTGTCTGGGGGAATATTTGGGTTGCCAAATAAACGATTCTGGAACTCTAATCACTGTAGAAGCATGCTATTATTCTGGGGACGCGACTCAACCGGAAAATTATACGGATACAATTAATTTAGGATTGAAAAATGTTGGTATTTATAATCTGAATTTTATTGCTTTTCAATCAAGCAACCAAACAAATTGCAACCATGAGGATACAAATTCAATACAAATAGGGTTTGAAGTTACTGCTAACAACTCAATTGAAATATTTACAAATGAAATCAATATAGATTATTTTCCCAATCCCACCACAGGAAAAATAAAAGTACAAGCAGAGGGAATAAAAAAAGCAGAAGTTATGAATATGCAGGGCAGGATAGTATTTACAGGCAATGAAAACTATATTGATTTAAGCAATCAAACTAAAGGCATCTACATTATAAAAATAACAACCAATAAAGGCGTAGCTGTTGAGAAAGTTGTTTTGGAGTAATTATGAGTTAAACTTTTATCGCCTTAGTGAAATCCTTGGTGTAACTTTGTGGTAAAACTTCTTAAAGTTTAATAACAGGAAATTCAACCACAAAGTCGCTCAAAGTACGCACAAAGTATCACAAAGAAAAAACCTAAAGTAATTTGGAATCCCCCGCTATCGGCAAGCATCCTCGCTTGTGGTGTTAATATTTACATCTTTTTTTATTACCTCAGGCAACTAAATTGATAAAATTATTGTCTATAAGATTAAAAAGCAATAATTATGAAAAAAACTACTATTCTATTTCTGTTTATATTATTGGCATTTATCATAAATGCTCAAACTAAAAAAATATTTTTGGAAGAATTTACTAGTGCATGGTGCGGTTTTAGTGTTGATGGGACATACTATATTGATTCAATGTTGAATAAATATCCTGAGTTGATTAGTGTATCTTGTCATGCAGGGTGGGGCAAAGATTCTTTCTTTTTTGAAGAGATTGATACTTTAATTGATGGTATAACACAACAGCCTTCTGGACAATCTGTACCAAGTGCTGCAATTGATAGACTTTATTATCCGACTGATACTACATTGGGAACATGGCATGGAGTAATTCAAATACGAGAAATTTGGGATACATTAATTCAGCAGAGACTTAATATTCCAGCAAACTTAACAGTTGGGTTCGATTCAATATCATGGGATAGTATTTCAAGAGATATAACAGCCTATGTAAACGTAGATATTGTAACAAATATGCCTGCCGATGATTATAGAATAGGTTTATATATAGTTGAGGATTCTATTATGGGTTATCAATACAATAGTTATTATGATACTATTGTAGGACATCCTTATTATGGACAAGGTTCTGAAATATTCGATTTTTACCACAGAAGGGTAGCTAGAGCATTACTGCCTTCTACCTGGGGACAGCAAGGAATTCTTCCACCATTATTAAATGCAGGTCAGAATTTCACATATACAGTTAATTACAATTTACCTGATACTTTATATGAAGATCAAATATCACTTATTGCTTTTGTATATCGTTATTCAGCAAACCATCAGAATGATGAAGTCTTAAACGTTGAGCAAGTATCACTATACTATACACCGGTTAATAATGGATATAATATTATTGAAAAAAATGAGATATATGTTTATCCAAATCCCACAACAGGAAAAGTAAGAGTACGGGCTGAGGGAATACAAAAAGCAGAAGTTATGGATATGCAGGGTAGGATAGTTTTAAGTCAAAAGACAAATTTATCTGCCGATAGGCATGAAGACAAAAATCAAAAGTATGAGTTTGATTTAAGCAATCAAACTAAAGGCATTTACATTATAAAAGTAACAACCGACAAAGGTGTTGCAGTTGGGAAAGTTGTTTTGGAGTAATTATGAGTTAAACTTTTATCGCCTTAGTGAAATCCTTGGTGTAACTTTGTGGTAAAACTTCTTAAAGTTTAATAACAGGAAATTTAACCACAAAGTCGCTCAAAGTACACACAAAGTATCACAAATAAAAAACCTAAAGTAATTTGGAATCCCTAATATCTTAAATTTTATTTTATTTAATTTCACTAAAATATTTCATAAACTGTATTCTCTCATAAGCTGCAGGATGTTCGCTTTCTGTCTGACTCATTTTGCCTTTAAACTGGTCAATATAATTATATCCTTTTTTATCCATCCAGTCTTCAACATTTTTCAACATTTCTACAATATAATCAGGTCCGTGTTTATAAATTGCCGAAACAACCTGAACAGCGTTTGCACCTGCAAGAATTTGTTTAACAACAGCTTCACCATCATGAATTCCTGTAGAAGCAGCTATATCACAATCTACATTCCCCGACATTATTGCAATCCATCGTAAAGTATTATGTTGTTCTGCAGGATTACTAAGCATATTTGCTGAAAGCATCTTAAGATTATCTATGTCAAAATCGGGACTGTAAAATCTGTTAAACATTACAATTCCTTCAATTCCTGTTTTAGAAAGTTTATTAACTACATGTCCCAAGTTTGAAAAATACGGGCTAATTTTTATTGCAACAGGTATACTAATTTGTTTTTTTATTTTCTCGATAATTTCAAAATACACTTTCTGGTATTGCTCAGCATCAGCATTAATGTCTGCCGGTAAAACAAATATGTTCAACTCCAAAGCATCGGCGCCTGCATTTTCAATTTGTTTTGCAAAAGATGTCCATTCATGTGATGAAATACAGTTTACACTTGCAATTACAGGAATTAAAACCTCTTTTTTAGCCTCTTTTATTAAAGTAGTATATTCATCCAAGCGATTGCCTTTAACATGCATATCAATATAATCAAAAGATTCTGAATATTTTGAATACATAAATTTATCTTCATCTGCGCGTTTTATTTTATCTTCTATCTCCATCATTATTTCTTCTTCAAATAAAGATTTTAAGACAACAGCACCTGCGCCATTTTTTTCAAGCTCTTTAATTTTTTCAACAGAATCAGTTAATCCTGAGCTTCCAATTATAATAGGACTTCTTAATGTTAATCCTAAATATTTTGTTGTTAGGTCTGCCATTATATTATTATTTTAAATGTTTAATTGATAATTTTATTTGCTTAAATATTTTTCCTGAAGGTATTCATGCATTCCTTTAGCAGCATCTCTGCCATCACCCATAGCAAGAATTACTGTTGCTCCACCTCTAACAATATCACCACCTGCAAAAATATCTTCAATTGAAGATTGCATTCTGTCATTAACTATGATTGTTCCCCATTTTGACACTTCCAGATCCGGTAAACTCTTCGGAATAAGCGGATTTGGAGAAACACCAACAGCAACAACAACAGTATCAACAGGAACTTCATATTCTGAACCTTCAAGAGGAATAGGGCGTCTTCTTCCTGAACTATCAGGCTCACCTAATTCCATTTTTTGAAGTATCATTGCCTTAACTTTCCCATTTTCATCAGATATATATTCAACAGGGCTATTTAGATTCATAAATTCAATATCTTCCTCTATTGCGTGCTTAACTTCCTCAACTCGTGCAGGCATTTCTTCTCTTGAACGACGATAGATTATCATAGACCTATCTGCTCCTAATCGTTTTGCTGTTCTAACTGAATCCATAGCAGTATTTCCGCCACCAATTACAGCTACATTTTTTCCGCTAAATACAGGAGTATCAAATTCTCCATTTGCAGCATTCATAAGATTAACCCTTGTGAGATATTCATTTGAAGAAAAAATGTTAATTAAATTTTCGCCGGGGATATTCATAAAGTTTGGCAAACCTGCACCACTTGCTACAAAAAATGCTTTGAAACCTTCTTCTCTAAGCGTATCTAATGAAGCAGTTTTTCCAACAATAAAATTTGTTATAAACTTAACACCCATTTTTTTAAGATTTTCAATCTCAACATTAACTACATTATTTGGTAAACGAAATTCGGGGATACCATATTTTAATACTCCGCCAATTTCATGTAATGCCTCAAAAACAGTTACGTCATAACCATATTTTATTAAATCGCCTGCTGCTGATAAACTTGCAGGACCACCACCTACACAAGCTACTTTTATACCATTACAAGCTGCTACTTCAGGAACAGACATTTTTCCGCTTTCTCTTTCAAAATCAGCAGCAAAACGTTCTAAATGTCCAATAGAAATTCCAGGTAGTTTTAATTTTTGAGTATAAAAACATTGTGCTTCACACTGAATTTCCTGAGGACAAACTCTACCGCAAACTGCTGGTAAAGCATTTGTTTCTTTTAAAACAGAAGCTGCTCCAAGAAAATCTTTAGCTTCTATTTTTTTAATGAATTTTGGAATATTAATTCCAACCGGACATCCGGTAATACATGTTGGATTAGCACAATCAAGACACCTCGAAGCTTCCAATAATGCTTGCTTCTCAGTTAATCCTGTGTTTACTTCAATATTACTTTTATTTCTTACAAAAGGATCTTCTTCGGGCATGTGAACTTTTTCAATTTTAGTTCTATCTTTTGCTTTCATTTTTTCGCGAATCTCTGCCCTCCATTCTTGAGCTCGCTCTGCTTTTAAATGTTCTATATTTTCCATAATTGTTTTCTTTTAATGTTTACATTCATGCTTTTCGTAAGCAGCAATTTCCATCTCTTTATAAGCTCCAAGTCTTTGTATCATTTCGTCAAAATCAACTTCATGAGCATCAAACTCGGGTCCATCAACACAAACAAATTTTGTTTTACCACCAACTGTTACTCTGCATGCTCCACACATTCCTGTTCCATCAACCATAATGGTATTTAAACTTGCAATTGTTGGAATATTATATTTTTTAGTTGTAAGAGCAGCAAATTTCATCATTATTGCAGGACCAATAACAACAGCTTCATTAATTTTTTCTTTATTAATAAATTCTTCCATTCCATGTGTTACAAGACCTTTTGTTCCATAAGAACCATCGTCAGTCATAACAATAACTTCGTCGGAATTTTCTCTAACTTCATTTTCAAGAATAATAAGATCTTTTTCTCTTGCAGCAATTACGGTAAGGATTCTGTTTCCTGCTTTTTTCAGTGCTTCAATAATTGGTAACATAGGCGCAACACCAACACCACCACCTGCAGCCAATATTGTTCCTACTTTTTCAATATGAGTTGCTTCTCCCAAAGGACCAACTACATCTAAAACTTCATCACCAATATTCATGTCACACAATTTACATGAAGTAACACCAACACGTTGTATTACTAACATTATAGTACCTTTTTCCGTATCAGCTCCGGCAATTGTAAGAGGAATTCTTTCTCCTTTTTCATCAACTCTTACAATAACAAAATGTCCTGCTTTTCGGCTTTTTGCAATATAAGGTGCTTCAATCATCAACTTAACTACATTTTCCGAAAATTGAATTTTTTCAATTATTTTATTCATAAGTCTTATATTATTTGTTTTACAACAATAATTTTAAATATTTTAGTGTAATTGTATGTTATTTAAATTACACCGAGCTGTTTTCCAACTTTAGTAAATGCTTCAACAGCTTTATCAAGATGTTCTGTTTCATGAGCAGCAGATAATTGAACTCTAATTCTTGCTTGCCCTTTAGGAACAACAGGATAATAGAAACCAATTACGTATATGCCTTCTTTCAATAATTCTGAAGCAAAATCCTGAGATAATTTAGCATCATATAGCATTACCGCACATATAGCAGATTTTGTTGGTTTAAGATCAAATCCTAAAGCAGACATTTTTTCCATAAAGTAATCAGTATTTGCATGAAGTTTATCTTGCAATTTTGAAGTTTCAGCCATCATGTCAAACATTCTTATACCTGCATTAGCAACTAATGGAGGAATAGAGTTTGAAAATAAATAAGGACGTGAGCGTTGACGTAAAATTTCAATAATTTCTTTTTTACCTGTAGTAAATCCGCCAATTGCACCACCAAAAGCTTTTCCTAATGTTCCTGTAATAATTTCAACTTGTCCTCGAACATCAAAATATTCTGTAACACCTCTACCTGTTTTACCAACAACTCCTGCTGAATGGCATTCGTCAACCATTACTATTGCATCATATTTTCTAGCTAATTCAACAATTTTGTCTATTGGAGCTACATTTCCGTCCATTGAAAATACTCCGTCTGTTACAATAATTCTGTGACGTTGAGCTTGTGCTTTTTTCAATTGTACTTCCAAATCATCTATGTTTGCATTTTCATAACGATATCTTTGTGCTTTACACAAACGAACACCATCAATAATTGAAGCATGATTTAATGAGTCGGAAATAATTGCATCCTGATCGTTAAATAATGGTTCAAAAACACCGCCGTTTGCATCGAAACATGCAGCGTAAAGAATAGTGTCTTCTGTTCCGAAAAATTCAGCAATTTTCGCTTCTAATTTTTTATGAATATCTTGTGTTCCACAGATAAATCTAACAGATGACATTCCGTAACCATGACTTTCCAAGCCTTCTTTTGCAGCTTTTACTAATTCGGGATTATTTGATAATCCAAGATAATTATTTGCACAAAAGTTTAATACATTTTCTCCTGTACTAACTTTAATGCCTGCTCCCTGAGGAGTTGTAATTATTCTTTCTCCCTTAAATAGTCCTGCTTCTTTAATTTCACTTATCTCCTTTTGAAGATGTTTTTGTAAGTTTTCGTACATTTTTAGGTATATTTAAAAAAATTAATAATTAAATGTTTAATAATTTTCCCAAATGTATTAAAATTTATATAAATTTTAATATTAAAACATACAATATTATATAACTAATATTATTTACTTTGCGTAAATCTTTATAAATATAACAAATACGCTTTTTATTATTAAATGAACTTGTTAAAAAACATATTTATATTTTACTTTTTATTAATAGTATTTTACGGAAATGCACAAAGCGATACAACAAATAATATAAATAAAAAGCGATTATTATTTCTTTTATCAGGCGAAACTATCGCATACTCATCAACAATTGTTGGTTTAAACATTTTGTGGTATAAGGATTACGAACATTCTTCATTACATTTTTTTAACGATAGCAAAGAATGGTTGCAAATAGATAAGTTGGGGCATTTTTATACTTCTTACTATCTTAATAATATATTAAGTTCGGGTTTTGAGTGGAGTGGTGTTGAAAAAAACAAATCGTTGTTATATGGTAGTGGATTGAGTTTTATTTTTATTTCCACCATTGAGATTTTTGATGGTTTTTCTGAAAAGTGGGGTGCATCGTGGAGTGATATAATTGTAAACACAGGAGGGATTACTTTATATGCCGGACAGGAAAAATTATGGAACGAGCAGAGAATTATTCCCAAATTTTCTTTCATGCAGACTGATTATTCTCTAATGAGACCCGACGCTTTAGGAAGTAATTATATTGAGAATTTAATAAAAGACTATAACGGACAAACATATTGGTTATCGTTTAATATTAATTCTTTTGCAAAAATTGACGGTTTCCCAAATTGGCTTAATATTGCTTTTGGATATGGAGCTAATGGTATGCTTGAAGGAATGGATAATAATTATAATATTGTTGAGGGTGGTTGCTATTCATTTGAAAGATACCGGCAATATTATTTTAGTATAGACATTGACTTAAGCAAAATTAAAACGAATTCTAAAATACTTGGCACTTGTTTTCAAATATTTAATTCTGTTAAAATTCCTTTACCTGCTATTGAGTTTAATAAGTATAGAACTCGTTTTCATCCTTTGTTTTTTTAGTTTAATATTCAAAAAAATCATCTTTTTTCATTAAAATTAACAAATATAGGTTTCTATTTCATTCTTTATTTTTATAAAACTGTTAATATCTATAAAATATAAAAATATAAGATTTGTTAATAAACATTTAAAAAGAGCATATTTTATTTATTATATTTTAATAAAACATGGATTTAAAAAGGGTTTTTTGTCAAGTTTGAAATATTAACATTTTGTTAATTACTTATGTGTACAATATGTTGGTTTCTAAATATAAAAATATTTGTCAGGCAAACCTTTCTGTATTACATTTGTTCCATCAAACTGCTGAAGTTTTTTGAAGTTCAATTAGCAGGAGTTTGAAAAAGATTAGCATTAATTTGCTAAAAACTAATCAGGTTCTTTTTTTTAATGAAAACAAATTGAAAAGTTGTAGAATAGAGTCTAACTCTATTGGCAGAAAACACCAACCTGCGTTTCGGCGCTAAAAGGAATTTTCAGTACATAGCCAATGCTTCGGCAAAAGTGAAAGTACAGTTTTTAGGGCGAAAAAAGTGTAGATTTTGTTCTTCGGAGCAGAACTAATACAAAGCGGTTCATATTATTTTACAACAATTGCAAATTGAACAGACAAGGAAAATGTTTCGGCAGGTTCCGAAGCTGCAAAATGAGCAATTTTGATTTGCGGAAATTAAAAAGGTGATGAATATGCAAGCCAATTAACACAACTCACTTGTGGGAAATGTTAAGAAGCACATGACGAGCAGATAATATCTCTCGGATAGCATACAAGTTGCCGGCAAGTTGAATGAAAATCAGGGGAAGGGTCGCAAGATCGCAACCGGATTGCAAATTCAAAGACATCTAAAGTTTGTCGCTAAGGCGATGCAAATTGTTTTAGTGGAAGGGGGCTTTTTCGAACAGAAAAAGCCCCCTTTGTTTTTAGGAATATTATAAAAGTGTTTTTAACCCGCATTATTCATTAGTAGGCTGCAAACAGCCGAACTAATGAATTTATAAGTGTAACCCCGACTCCTGCCTGCCGGTTTACCTGCCGAAGACATTGCAGGCAAGGTAGAAGAACACCAAAATAGTGATTGAAATGAAATCATTTTGGCAGTTATTCTTAATCGATTATGCAAAAACAACTTATTTCTTTTGCATAATTTGGGTTTAAAAAATATGCAAAATAATAATTCAACATTAATTGTAATAATTAGGGCTTCACTTGTACCTAAAATCCGCATGTTGCATTTGAAAAAAGCTGTAGAACTTTATTAAACAAAGTTCTACAGCTATAGTATTTTCACCTAAATTGGTGTTGTCCATAAAATACTGATATGAAAGTACTAAATAGTC
>Ga0307990_1001933_pt1 | contig 16977 bp, 17 predicted proteins | sample EllFjometagen129_FD_203168 | JGI IMG/M metagenome (GOLD analysis project Ga0307990, IMG submission 203168) | Marine microbial communities from Ellis Fjord, Antarctic Ocean - #129 | ecosystem: Environmental > Aquatic > Marine > Unclassified | place: Southern Ocean | collected 2014-10-08
GGCTTGATCTGCTGTGTCTCGTTGCCCTCGGTCAAATCGCCAGCCATTCCACTCAAATCCCCTGTAGGCGCAAGGCTGTCGTCCAGCTCTGGCACCTTCTGTCCGTCAGGCAGATTCTCTGTCGAGCCGCCCGGGTCCGCGAACCTCTCCGCATCCCTGGCTTGCCGCTGCTTGTCGCCCTCTTTACCAAACCCCACCTTCACCGACAAACCCACATCACTAAAGGCTTTAGCCAGAGCGCCTATGTCCCCACGTCCGGACTTGATCCTCTCCACGCTCTCATTATGCTCTTCGCGCGCCTCCTGAGCCTCCTGGAAGGCTTTTAGATCCGCACCCTTGTCCGTTGCCTCCTGACGCATCCCCTCGATCTGATCCGCATTGATACCGGCTTCCCTGACTCGATTCGCCAGCTGCGCGCCGGACATCTTGGCCAGCCTGCCGATCTCGATGTCCCTGTCGCGACCCTTCAACCCTCCGGCTATCAGCTCTATCTCCGCCGCCCGGTTCATTGCGGCATCCATCTGCTCCGCGCTTTTGATCTCCCTGATGTCCACCCCGTATGCGCCACGGGACGACGATATGAACGCCGCCTCGGACTCACGGTCACGGTCTTCAGAGTCAGGATCGTGCTTGTCTTCGGCCCTCGCTGCCTTTGCTGTCGCGTGCGCCCTGTCAGCGTCTCTACCAGTTAGAGCATGGAGTCCGGATCCAGACTCCTCCTCACTCTCGCTCACAGCCTCTATGAGATCAGGAGATCCTGCAGCCACCACGTCCTCCGACGCCTGGCGCAGAGTGGACCTCCTCTCTCTGTATTGCTTGTGCATCTCAGGCGTGGCCATGGTCCACTGCCTGGCAAGCTCCTTCTGCGAAAGGCCTGCCAGAGCCCTGGCAGTCCTATCCTGATCCTTGTACTTCTCAGTTGCGGCGGCTGCGGCCTCCTTCACAACATCCGGGGCTTTCCCGATAGCTTCCGTGAGCTCGTCATCGTCCATAGCCAAAAACGTCTGACGCTGTGCCTCGTACGCCTCTTCCCTGTCTTCCTCCGTGAGAGCGTTTTCGCCATTCTCAGGGTGCGCATTGTCCACCGTGGCCCTTGCGGCGGCTCCCGCCACCTTCAACCACTGGACCTGGGGCGCGAGCGTCTCGATCACAGCTCGCCGGGAATACAGCGCCTCGGGGGAGACCTCGTCGTCACGCCCAGGAGCAAAGGTCTCAGAGAACCTGGCTGCGTGGTAGTCGGCTCCGGCCTCCGCCAACCCCCCGGCCGCGGCGTCGTTCATGGACTCGCGATCGGACCCGGGCTCCTTGCTCTGTCGTCGCAAGTCCTTCAGCAGACTATCTCTGAAGTCACCTGGCTTGACTGCCGACTGAGCCGCCAGCACTTGCTTGTCCGGGGAGTTTCTGGTCTCCACGTCCACGGGCATCTTCCGCGGATCGGATTTCTCGAACTCCACAGGATCCCCGGAGTCGCCCCCGGATGAATCAAGCGGGGGCGCCGCCTGGTCCGACTGCTCTGGCTTGTCCGGCTCCGGAGATTCATTCTCTTTGGATCTAATCCCGTCCAGGCGCTCCTTCACGAACTTGGAGGGATCCCCGGCATCGCTCCAGTCGTCGAACAGACTACGAAGCGCTCCATGCTCCTCGGCATGCCTGCCGTTCGGATCATCCAGGCGCGCGTCACGTCTCATGCCCTCGCCGCGGGTTCCCTCGACAAGCTCCGCGGCGTCGGACGACTCGACTCCAGACCACAAAGAACCGTCAGGATCGCCAAAGTCGGCATACGCTTGCCTCCGCTTGACGTCGTCATCCATATAGGCATCCTGCACTCCTTGCAGAACCGTGCCCATATCGTTCCTGTATTCATCCGGAGACATAGCCTACCGCTCCCTGGCAGTGACCTGGGCGCCCACCTCCGAAGTCTCGGCGCGCTCCACCACGAATCTTGATTTCGGCACACTGTCTATCTCCCCCTTCTCCAGCTGCCGGCCTGCCTCGAACACGCAGGAGATGTATGCAAGCACGTTGCCAAAGTGAATGCCGTCGTTGCTGGGCTCGTAGCCATATCCTTTGCACATTCGCCGCATCGCCGCCTCGTCCGCAGCTCGTTCGGATCTTGTGGATGTGAACACGATCTCCAGTGGATTGTCTCCATGTAGAAACGCATCGTCGAAATCCAATGTGTAGTCGCTAGCGCTTTCCCCCTGATCAGCGGGGCCACGGTCGGCTGTTTCCGCTGCGAAATCAACCGGGGGAAACTTGAGGAACTGCTTCACATCGTCATCGTCCTTCACAGAGTCACCCGCACCCGAGCGCTCCGCAAGCTCGGCACGCGCCATCGCTGTGGGTGACAGCATATCTAGATCCGCCAGTCGATCAAGCAAATGTCCAGCCGCTTCCGCCAACAATGGATCCGTGATGTATTCCAGAGCTTCCTCAATTCCTCCCTGCTCCCTGCCCTGCTTGTAAAGCACCTGGCCAGAAGGACTGGAGATCACGGGAAAAGTGGAGACGAAGTCGATCAACTCGTCGCGTAGACCCTTGTTCTGATTCATACGATCGCCCAGCCGGGTAAACTCCGGGTCCTCCGGACGCAGCCAACCACACACATGCCTCAAAATCCGCCATTGGTCGCTTGTCATAGCATTCTCCTTCTTTTCACTGGGTATCTATGCATGAGCCGTCAACTTGCGATAGGATATGGTGAATGTGCCCTTGACCATCGTGTGATTGGCCATCAGCTGCATGCTGAGTTTCAGTCCCCCGAGACGATAGTCGTACACGTCCCAGTCCGCAAGCGACTCCAACGTGTCCGGGTTGAGTATCTGAATGCGCGTGGCGGCGTACGTCGTGTCCCCGAGACTCGCGAACAGCGTTTGAAGCGTCAGCGTGGTGGCGGCCAGGACTCCTCTGAAGCTGATGGACCCTGGACAGCCTCTAACGATTGTGTATGTGTCGAACGACGTGTCGAGGTACGTGCAATAGGGGAACACCTGATGGACGCCATTGGCTTTGATGTCGAACTGGGACATGAGCCCCACCAGCGGCTGATCGCCAGCCAGCTCTATGGTTATGGCCGGCAGCGCCTCCGTCGGCATCAGATATCTGTCTTCGCCTGCCATTGTGACTCCTAGCTGAGACGGAAAAGGGGGACTCGGGCACTATGTCAGCCCCAAGTCCCCCTGTCAACCAGACACAGATCTACGAATACATCACCCGCTGGCCCAGCGCGAGGATGTTCTGCACAAATCGAGACGCGCAGACGCCATGGCCCCCGGCGACTGGAGCCACCGAGAGCTGGCCACCGACGAGGTAGACGTTGTCCACATACTCTCCGAAGTAGCTGAGCTGCAGCGCTGGAGTCTCCGCGCAGTACTCGATCGTCAGATCGGTGGCCGCGTCCATGGTGAAGTACTCGAGCGCGTATGTGATCGAGGGAAGCCCGACCGCGCGAAGCACACCCGACAGCACCGGGATGTCCTGACGGGGCACGTTGGGAGTCGTCATGGCGGACACCAGCTCCCAGCCCGAGGGAGCCTTGTCGTTGCTGATCGTCTGCGAGGGCGCCGGAGTGTAGGCCACATATCTGTTCACGGATGCCATTGTGATTCTCCTTTGGCTGCTTGATCGCCACTAGATCCCGGACCGCTCTACGCTGTGACAGGAGGAGCGTCGTCCCGGATTTCCCATTCCCAGATCACGACCGAGACGTTCAGTCCCTCGACAATCGACTGCGACTGGACCTTCTCGGGTCTCGGAACGCACTTGAACGCCGTCAAGGCCGTGCCCGACGCTCCGTCGGCGCAGAAGAACAGCGAGATCGTGGTGGTGTCCAAGTCGCTCGGAGACCCGGTGACGGGCGTGAGATCCTCGGGCAGCCACAGCGTTCCTGCGTTTCCGGAGGGCTTGGCCGAATAGTCTGCCGCCGTGTGGCCGTAGTCAGTGCCAAGCATGAGGTTGGCTGCTTGAAGTGTACCACTCTGCGGCCCCCAGGCAATGTACAGCCCGGCGGAGTGTCCTGTGTCGTAGAACATGTACGAACGAGTCCACTGCGCGTTGACCTGCTGTGTGAACCCGGCGTTGACCTCGAACGGATGCGGAGTGCCATCGCGGTCGAACTCGAGTTTCACTTCTGTCGGTAGTTCATACGTTGCCATGTCGCTGCTCCTTTGATCTGAGGTTCTGCTTCAATATACCATGCGAAAGGCACTATGCTTCCCGTGGAACATACGCCACGGACTTCTTCCTGCCCCAGTCATTCGGGACCTTGGGCAGCTTGCGCACGCTGGAGGTGGCCTTTGGCAGTTCCTTCACAGCCAGCGGCCCACCGGGAGCGCCGCCGCCTAGAACCGCAGTCCTCGCGGTCAGCTTGCGTGCCTTCTTCAGCAGTGCTTCCTTCATCTTGACTCCTATACCTGTGTCGATCTGGACTCCATGACGAGTCTAGGCCGGGTTGGACAGTCTATGCAGTGTGCGTCTTCTCGATATGACTCGGATCGGCACGATCGCCGGATTACCCGCCGCGCTGGCGTAGAGGGGACGCTCGGACTCGCCGACGATCCTCACCGGATCAACCAGAACAGCCTTGGCGCTGAACTCGGGTCTGAAGGACACCGACATGTCGCTCAGCCAGGTGTACAGGGCATCCGCCGCGCGGAAGGTGCCGGCTCGGGTGCCCGCGCTGACAATCACGAGAATCTGACGCTCCATCAGGAAAAGAGACCGGTCGGGGATATTGCCTGCCGCGTACTGAAGCTGCGTCGTCCCTCCCAGAGGTAGAGGAGCCACCGAGTTCTGCACGGTCAGACCGCAGTCCGCCAGACTCGATTGTCGAGTGGCCTTGACCGGAGCCGGACCCGGAGTGATGAACACCCATTCCGATGTGCCCTTCTGCAGGAGCATCTCGGGATCGTAGAACATCTCCAGGCTACTGAGCAGACCGCTCACCGATGTGGCTCCCAGACCGGCGTATGCCGCGGGAGACGCCAGGAAGGCGGTCACATGCTCCATCAGGATGCCCGACATATCCGAGGCCGTCAACGGCATGGACGGAGCCATCCTGCGGATCTCATAGAAAGAAGTTGGTTTTGTGAACGATGCCATATGTCACTCCAGCCAGTCGTCTGGGATCTCGCCAGCGGCCGAGTCGGGATCGAGATGTCTCACCGCGCAGCTCATCACAGCCGGCAGCCCCGAGACGCCGCACACGGTCTCCTGGGGCTGACCCACAGCGAACACACGACCTCCGCTGAGAAGAAGTCTGTCGTCGGTGCGGGGCCGGGGCATGCAGCTCAGACGCACCCGGTCCTGAACGCTCTCGTGGTTCGTGCCGGCGCCGGACCCCGTCACGTCGGAGTGATGGTGCGAGCTCCAGATCACATACGTGACGTAGGGTCCATCCCATCCGGTGACGCGCCCCGAGCCATCACAGGTCGTGCAGTTGTTGCGCAGCTTTGCCTTGGTCACAGGATCACAGCAGTCGGGGCAGGGTGTGCCGGTGAGCTTGCGTCGGTACAGCTGTCCCTCGGAGCCGGACACCACCGAATATTTACGATGGTCCTCCACCAGCTTGCGGAAGATGCCCATCTCCCTGGTTGTGAGTCCCGGGAGAAGCGGCATGACGGGCCCTGCGAACAGAGTGACAGCGCTGGCGGACTCGATCTTGAGCCGAGCCGACGCGTTCGGAGCTATCACATCGGAGTCGCCGGGAACGACCACATGGCTGCCGTCTCCGATGTCGGCTGTGAATGACAGGACCAGGCTGTCCTCGTCCATGCCAGTGTAGAACAGCACGGATGCGTCGGACGGCATCTCGCAGCCGCTGCCGTCCCAGTCTATGAGATAGCCTGTCGTGGTGATGTCGCAGGTCCACTTCAAACGACACCCCACCCGCGCTGGGCGTCGGCGATGCGGTTGCGCTCCGCCAACCATATGTGGAACTGCTTGTGCAGCTCTTCTGCGATCCCGGCGTAGGCCTTCAGCCTGTCGGCCTCGGGCGACACCTGCCCCGGAGCGCTGACCGAGTTGCGCGCCAGGAGCGTGCGGTAGCCTCGCAGAGCCTCTCCAGCCGATCCCACCACAAGCATGCGACGCACCTCGAACCTCTGGGAGGATGACGATCCCGCGGAGGAGCTGGTGTCCCTGACAAGCTGCAGGATCGTGCGCATGCCCTCGTAGATGGTCCGGTCCGGGAACTCCTGCTCCTGCCCCATGATGTTCTCGCTGCCGAGCCTGTCATAGAGCATCATGCGAACGTCGTTGAGCGTCACGGCCGCCCTGCGCCGGCTCGTGCTGGAGAACTCGTCTGGCTTCACGCTCATGATGCAGTTCAGCGTCAGGCGCGTGACTCCGTCGCAGACGAACGTCACAACGCATGTGTAGACGCCATACAGCTCGACGGGATCGAAGCCGGACACCAGCACATGATTGGCCGATATCGTGCCCGTGGCCGTCCCGATGGCGGCACGTCCACCTCCGAGACCCTGATACTTGAGCGTGACCACCAGCGTGTCGTCCACACTAGCCACCGGAAGAGCATAGATCACTCCGGCGTCTGTCTGCCAGCAGAGGTCCAGGTCGACAGTGTCGGACGCCTCCAGATGAAGACAAGGCCAGTTCCAGGACTTCTGCCCGCATGCTGTGACTGTCAGCGCGTCCATTAGTCGAAGCACTCCATCAGCTGGGTGTTGACTGTTCCCGACACGGCGCGGGCCCATATCGCATTGTAGTACGGGAAGTTGAACTCAAGCGGGCATACGGCAGTGACTCTGGTGCCCGTGTCTGCGACACCCGCCTGAGAGCCGAGGAAGACCTCGGCCACGCCGGATGTGACGGTGACGCGGAAGTGCACTCTGCGGTCAGCCGCCGCCGCCATCGCGACTGCGGTGGTGGTCAGAGCGAAACCTGTGTGCACGCCTTTGTTTACGATGCGATCCATGATCTACCTCACAGGGCTAGTTTGGGGTCACTGGTGGCGGGGGCCGTCTTCTTGGCGGCAGTCTTCTTCTTGGAGGCTGGTTTCTTGGCAGCGGGCCTCTTCGCGGCCGTAGTCTTCCTGGCAGCGGGCTTCTTGACCACTGGTGGTGATGGCGGGACACTGGTCATATCGTCGAGCAGGTTCGCCAGGTTAGGCGTCTCGGTGACTGGAGGTGTCTCGGCCTTGGTCGCGGGGGCTGCTGGTGCCTCAGGCTCTGCGGCCGGCGGGGCTGATGTGACTGCCGGAGGGGGTGTAGGCCTGTCTCCGATCAGGTTGGCCAGATTGATGCTCCCTTCCTCCTCCGCTGTCTTGGCCAGCTTCTCTGCAGCGTCGTCCGCGCTGCTCTTCTGAGCCGCCTTTGTCAGATTGTCGAGCAACGGATCAGCGATCGTCGGACGCTCCAGCACAGGCTCCGTGGACGGTGGTTGCTCGAGACTGCCTCCGGAGTGGGGCAGACGCGTCTGGCGCAACGGCTCGTCCATGCCGAGGTCGATACTCTGCGACCCGGCCGCGAACGCCTTGTCGCCACGTCCACCGCTCTGGTCGATCGTCTTGATCTTCTCGCCTGCCAGGTCCAGGTGCCCAAGGACACTGATGCCCGCCTTGCCTTCGGCGATGGTGCGTGTTTGCTGATTGCTGTCCCCGACGCCATCGCGGTTCGGCAGGACCGATCCGGGAGTGTGCTGACGCACTGCGGGAGCTGCGCTGGGGGCGGGATGATTGGTGTGGATCTCGATGTCGGTCTCCAGCGAGATGTGCAGGCCTGCTGCCAGATAGGGCTCGAAGAACTTGGCGGCCTCGCCTCTGTAGCGGAACCTGAACTCGTCCAGGTTGACCACTGCATGGCTACCGCGCGTTCCCTTGCGGGAGAGAAGCAGCGTCTTGTCCAGGACCGTGATCCGGAAGCCTCGGTTGCCAGTGTTCGTGAGATGGAACTTCAGTTTCATAATCGTCACTCCAGGTTCATCATTTCATTTTCAACGAAAAGGCCCGACCGGATCGCAATGATGCCGGCCGGGCCACTCAATCAGACCGGCTTTCCACCCTATCAGGTGGATTCCACGTAGTCCTCGATCTTGAACGAGTTCACCGCCACGCCGCCGGCATAGAGCTTGCGGAAGGCGCCGGCGTTCGGCATGGACCCGCCCTCATTGAGGTACAAGAACATGTCAACGAACCACACGTGTTGTTCATTGACAAGAGTAGCATCCTCGAGGATGTACATTTTGCCGAGGTGCTCGGCGTCGGTGAGGAGATAGAGCACGCTGTCGAGGACAACCCGGTTCTTCAGCGTCACCATCAGGTCGACGCCCAGGGGCGACTCCATGACAGAGTAGCCTTCGAGCCAGGTCTTCTCGGCCATGCCGTCGCCGACGTTGGCTGTGTCCATCTCGGCCAGGAGGTCCCACACGGTCTGATTGTTCATCAGGATCCGCTTGACCGCAAGGCTGCCATAGGTCGCGCCCATGGACTTCATGCCGTGCATCATGGAACTTCTGCCGATCGCGCCGATGCTGGCGAACGCCAGTCCACCGGTCTCCACGGAGGCTGTGCTGGTGGCGTCGTCGAGATCGCCGCAGAGCAGGTCCATCGTTCCCACGAAGGCACGAACCTCGCGGTCCATGACCTCGCGCAGGAGCAGCGTGTAGAACAGACGCTCGATGTCCGCGCGGTACATGAGAAGGTTGTCCTTGTCATCGTACAGGCGGGCGGACACGTTCCTGGCGAACGTGGTGATGAACATGGGCAGGTGCATGTACGAGTTGATGGGCTGGCCACCGAACGGGATTGTGACGGCCCGCTCGCACTCCTGCTCCATCCGGTCGAACTTGACCGGCTTCGTGGTCGTCGGAAGAACGTCGCATTCCTCCGGCGTGATGTTCTTGGAATCAAGGCACTCGCGGACGAATGACTGTTCCCAGGCGGTGGTGCGGAAGACGTTGTCGACTTCCTCCGCAGCTGCCTCGCGACGGATCGTGTCGTTGGACAGCAGCTGTTTCAGGGGATGATCTGCCATGTTCTTTCTCCGGGGGATGCTCACCCCCTTGAGGCCAGGGCGCCGCTTTGGCGCCCCAGCTGGATTTCAGGTTTAGGCGGAGATCGGCGGAATGAACATGGTCCAGAAGCGCAGCAGCGCCTTCTGGCTCAGGCGCAGACGCGCGCGATTGAGACCAACGCGGGTGGTCTCGACTCCGTAGCTCACGCAACCCAGCACCGTAGAGGCGTTGCGCGTAGCGATGACAGCCGAGCAGGGTTCGATGTCTCCCTTGGAACTCGTGTCGTTCGTCAGCAGCGTAGTGCCTGCAACGTAGTCCGTGTCCAAGAAGCCCGTGTTGTTGTATTCGGTCACCGCCAGCTCGAATCCACCTGTGGCGACGAGACAGTTGGCTGCGCCCTGGTCACTGGTCGTCTCGCCCTTCATCAGGTTTGTCCGGTACTGGTTGCTGTCGTAGTCCTGGGCTCCATTGATGGCCCACATCGGCATGCTCGTGCTGGACTCAAGTCCCGCCTCGATCTGACGGGTGCTATTCAGGCAGACTTGCGCCGAGGCGCTGAAGTCCTCATCCTCCGCGATTCCCGCGGCGAACTGCAGGTCGACGAGGGACGTGGCCCCACCGCCGGACACGAGAATGATGGCTTTTTCCTTGGGGTCCGTGATTGACAACCAGTCCATTGTTCACTCCTGGGCTCTCTGGCCCTCTAGACGAGCGCTGAAGTCCCTGCCGGACGTCAGTCGCTCCGTTTGGGTTCTATCCGTCGCGCCGGCTCGAGACACGATGCTCGATCTTGCGCTCCGACTCGCTGAAGTTCATGCCACCTGAGGATCCCGAGGACGCTTTCTTTTTGACGAGCGTTCCAGGTGCCTCTTCGGTGTCAGTCACCGCCTTGTCCGACATGGCCTTCTTCGCGATCGCCCCGATATTGCGGACGATGGTCAAGAGTGCCGTCGGATCCTCTTCGACTCGCTTCATCACGACTTCGATGTCCGCCTTCTTGGCCAGACCCTGCGCCTGTAGCTCGTCAAAAGTCTCACGCACCTGCTCCATGTCGAGCTGAGGCGTGGTGGTTGCTGGGGTTCCCCCGGCTGCCTCGCCGGGTCCGGCGGCGGCTGCGGCGCTCCTCAGGACGCTGGCTCCCTGAAGGAGAACTTCCCGGGTCTTCATCGCGCTTGTGATCGTTTCCTTGCTCATCTTTCCGTCTCCTGCCTATGTTCACTCGTGGTGATGATTGATCGCTCCGGCCGGATCTAGCTCTGGACTCCCGCCGTCGCTGCCTGCTTCTGGAGCCTGTGGTTGTGAACAGCCGCGCGGAGATAGTCAGTCGCGATCACCAGCGGATCTGTGCTGTGGTCGTCCGCCGACGCGGTCTTCAACAACTCTTCAGACGCTCCGGGAGTGAGCTCGTTCGACACCATCTCCTGAATAACCTCGATGGGAATGTCGCCGTCGATGAGGTCCTGGATAGCCTCCTGGGCCACCTCGATCTCATCACTGGGAACATTGGCATTGAGCATGGCGGCCGCCATCTGCTCCTCGCCCGCCAGATCGGAACCGGCTGTGGCCGCATCCTCCGCGGACTCCTCGCCGCCGTCACCAGCCTCGGCGGGATCGACATCCGCCGCGGACGCCTCGCCGCCCACAGGAGTGCCTTCCTCGCCGCCGCCGGATTCAGGCGGAACGTCGGAGGTGTCGTCTTCGGGGGGAGTCTCCGCGAGATGCCCCGTGAGATCTCCGCCAAGAGATTTGATAATGGAGTTGCGCCTGCCCCGGGTGACCTGCACCGTGAACTTGTCGTTTTCGGACTCGGCTTGCTTGAGGACCTCGCCCAGCTGGTCGAAGGTCAGTCTGGCTGCCTTGATCTCGGCGATCTCGGACGCTGCCGTGTGCGCGGCCAGGGCGCTGTCGACGATGTCATCGCCGGTCAGTCCCTCGGCGCCTGCCTTCTCGGTGATGTCGGCTGCCGCCTGCAGAATCGCCTCGGGCTCGGCGCCCAGCTTCTCGGCCAGCTCGAACACCATGGGAGCCTCCGCGGCCACGCTCTCGAGCTCGGCGGGGTCGATCTCGCCATTGGCCAGACCCTCGGAGATCGCGGCTGCGGTCTCCTCGTCGACGCCGAGCTCGCTGGCTATGTCGCCCGCGACGCCCTCGACTGCCTCGGCCCGCTTGCGCAGCATCAGCTGCACCACGACCTCCGTGGCGGCCTGGCGCAGAAGCAGATCGGCTTCCACGGTCATGGCCTCGGCCTGCTTGACGAGATCCGGGGGACTGTCGCCCGCAGCGGCCTCGTTGATAAACGACTTGTCATCCTTCACCGCAGGCGCCTCGCCTGTGGAGGGATCCTCGCCCAGCTCCTGGTTGCCGGGGGTGTTCGCGGTCTCGACCTGCTCCGCCGGAGTCGTGGAGATGGCCGCGGTGTTGCTGCCGGCTTCCTCGCCCTGATCCAGACTGTCGGCCTGGCCCGGGGCGCCCTCTCCGATCTTCGTGGCGGCTTCGGTCTCGGCCACCTTGGCCACAGTCTCCAACTCGGACTCCGCCTGCACCATCTTGAGACTGGCAAGGAGCTTCCGGAGTGTGCCTTTGGCCTCTACGTTCTTCTGAGCGTCGCTCATCGTTCTTCTCCGTTTCCCATAGCTCGACCCTGGTTGTCTACAGGCCTGCGTTCATGATGCCCACGCATCTGTCGGCGGCCTGTGGCCCGGCGAATGTCGCCAGACACGTTCGCAGGTATTTCGCATACTCCCCGGCCATCGCCTTCCCGCTCTCCGTTGGACGAAGGCTCCCTGGAACGGACGCCGACTTGGCGACGATGACGACGGGCTTCCTGAGTGTTTCGCCTATGTCGAAGTCTGCCTTGAATGGCTCGAGCTTTCGGCGAAGACTGGAATCGGGGGGCTGGGAGGGGAAGTAGCCGGCGTCGTCAGTGTAGCCGGGATCCTCCTCGCGCAACCTCCGGAACGCTCCTGGAAGTGCATCGATGTACCCGCTGACGCCCGTGGGCTCCGCTTCTGGTCCGAATATACGCGCGAATTGCGTCGGAGTCAACACTATCTCCAATCGATGCAGAACCGCCAGCACCTTGCCGGAGTCCTCCGAACGGGCCTCCTTCACAAACTCGGCGTCCTTGTCGGGGTCGGGCATGCATGCGATTCGTATGCCCGGCACGCTCGTGCCGTCCAACTCCATTTCAGCTCTGTGTATCGCCAGGTCGACGGCGGCTGGGCTGTATCGACAGACATGGTGAATGCGCATAGTCTCCTTGAGCGAGGGTCTTCTGGAGTGCGTCGACTCCGCCATCTCGGGAGATGCCACGCGAAGCAGCGCCGTGGCGATCTTGTCCGCTGGGTTGTTGCCGACAAAGCTCATATCGTAGAAGAGAGCACTGGCGCAGTGGATCACATTCTGGATGCCGTCATCCTCGATGCAGAGCTTCCGTAGCTTGATGTGCCTGCAACGGCTCTTGGACTTGGGCGTGAAGACAAACCCGCAGCGTCCGCAGACATCCGAGGGGACGCCGTTGCCCTGGGACCACATGAGCGGAATGCCCTGCTCGCTCAGGCTCAGCTCCTCCGTCCACTTCTCCTCCGGGAGTTCCGCAATGACCTCTCCCCGGTGCATGTCGCTGTTCCACCGGTCCCACACGATGTCGCCCGATCTTGGGACATCATGCTCGGGCTCGGTCTTGTGGTGCTTGTACACCGCGCCGTGTATGCCGAAGGTCTTGTGGGTGCTCTCCAGGCCCTTGCCTAGAGTCATCGACTTCACATTAGGATCGCAGGGCTCGGGAAAGTGAACCACCTTGCCGTCGTGCTCGGGGTTGTAGTCTGCGTTCTCGTTCGGTCCAAAAAATTCACCGCTGCCCAGCGTCACCAGGAGCAGATACGCGTGCTTCGGCTTCAAGTCCAGCTTGATGTCCAGCCCCAGATCCTTCAACCCCACGGAAGCGAGAGCCCTGCGCGTGTCCATCTCCGAGGCGGTCTTGATCAAATGCTGAGCCTGGGTGTCGTCGGGAAGAAGCCTTGGCAGACTCACAGTCCGTCGAAGCAGATTGTCGACGCGCAGGTTGCCCATTAGAACATCTCCGTGAGGATGGGGTGTTTCCGCAGCGATGCAAGTGCTAGGCTTCGAGACCTGGCGCGCAGATCCTCGAACTGACTCAGAACCTCGGGGTCGGACTTCAGCTGTTCCCTGACCTTCTCCACGAAGATGGAGGGAGGAGCGCCATGATCCCGATCGAACGCATCGATCTGGTCCTTGTATGCGCTGCCAGGCAGGGCGCCAAGAGCCAATGCTTTGGACAGCGCGTCCAGAGGAGACCCGGACGGTGTCGATAGCCAACCCAGATCCTTGTACACGTCTCCGACTGCTATCTCCATCGCAGCATCCTGGGTCTGCATATCACTGGGACGCATGTCCAGCAAGCCCCTGACAGTCTCATTGAGAGTGCGTGACCTCAGAGCTCCCTGGCCCCTCCGCACCTCGACCACATCCGCGGGATCCAGCTCGCCGCCTGCGGTGTTGGACGTCAACGCCCGCAAGTAGGCGTCGAGAGGCAAGTCCAGATTCCCCGTCGCGCTCAACTTCTCGATGTCTGTCATCTTCAATGAGATCTTGCCTGCCTGGTCCGCAAGATTGCGCAGTGTGCCTTCGGCTTCGCCGTTTCCGGGCGACGCCGGAACCCTGTCCATCAAATCTTGTATATCGACACCGCTAGCGGTGGCTAGCGCATCAAGCGCTCTATCGTACGTGGTCACATCCACACCCGCCGGCCGTTGTTCGCGCACCGCATCTCTCACAGCTCTTCCCAGCAGATCCTCAGCCTTGACCGAAGTAGCCTCCCTATCCCTAGTGGCGGAGGCATCCGCTGTTTCCGCGGCCATGCGCTGCTTGATGGAATCCACCACACGCTCAACGGGGTCCAGCTTGACGTCACCCAGGTCGAGCGCGTTCATATGGGTCTTCATCTCCTTCGCCACGCTCTTGCCCGACGCGCGGTCGTACAGCTCCTTCTCGAATGCCTTGCGGTCCTTGAATCCGCCGGCCTGGAGAGCTGTGCCAAGATCCCCCGACTTGTCCAGCTCGTTGACCGCCTGGCTTATCATGCGCTTGCGATCGGTGCGGGACTTGACTGCCTGGGCCAGACCCGCAGCGCCTGTGGCCATCTTGCCCGTGGCTGCCCCCGCTCCCTTGACGCCGGCGCCTAGACGAACCACCGCGCTGACTCTGCGAGCCGCGGCCCTTGCGCGCCGCGCCTCATCGGCCTGGATGTTCTCCCCGCGCTGCTTCCCCACGTCCGTCTGCCTCTCGGACACACCTGTGGCGAACTCGTCGCCCATGGACTTGTTCGCGTCGGACAGAGACGTCTGGCGGTCGATGCCGGCGGCGCGCTGCTTGGCGGACTTCTCACCTGCGCCGGATATGGCGCTCAGAGTGAAGATGTCGGGTATGTTGCTCGACAGGAATTGCATCATGCCCGCGCGCAGCATGGCGGGACGGTGCACGATGTCCGGGTCCATCTGGATGGTGTCGTTGAAGGCGCTGGTCAGGTTGCGCAGAGAATTGCCCCGCAGATTGGCGTCGTTCAGGACAGTGTCCATGAACACCTTCCGCGTGCGAAGTCCCTTGATCCTCGCCTGCGTCTGCAGCGAGAGCTCCGGATTGATGAAGTCCTTGTTGGCGTCGCGGTCGCGGTAGCTGTTCGCCACCTCCATGCCGGCGCGTGTCTTGCTGCTCCCAGGGAGCATGCCTGTGGCAATGTTCGCGCCTAGATTGGCAAAGAAGTCCTCTCCCAGGCCGTCAGCTCTTTTGGCGAGGTAGTCGACGTTGTCTCTGACGACGCCCATGCGGGCCGCGGAGTCCACAGCGTCCGAGGTGTCCATGTAGAGACGCGTCGCGGGGAACATGGCCGTGTTGGACTTGCCCTCTGGGATCAGACCCTCCATCCTGGCGCAGTGCCACACGCAGTCCAGCAGCGGCCTGGCCGCGGAGCCATATCGGCTGATGATGCGGCGGGCGTATCGGGTCTGCTCCGCCGCGGCCTGCTTCGACACGCGGTCTGCTATGCTGGCGATGCTCTCTCCAAGATCACCGTAGATGGTGGCCATGTCCCGGCGCAGAACCACTTCGAGTCGACGCTCAGCCTCGGAGCAATGCAGGTTCGCCCGGCCCAGCTCCCTGCCGAGATCGACACCGTTCTGAATCCTGATGTCGTCGCGCTCGGTGTCCGTCAGGCGCCTGTGGGATTCGGGGCGTCTCTTTTTAGGCGCGTCCGCCGCCGACGCCTTCTTGACGACCACCTTCTTGTCCACCACTCCCTTGAGCGCGTCCCCCAGGATGCTCTCGGACTTGGGCGACAGCTCCGGCGACTTCACCCCATTGTCCAGACGTGACTTCACAGCAGCGGCGTCCGCCAGGGGGAAGTCTGCCAGGCGATCCGCTCCCGCGGACTTGACCATGTGCACCAAGTGCCCCGCCTTGTTCACCTGACCCGCCACGAAGTCCACGTCGCTCTCGGTCATGCCCTCGGAGCGAGCTGTTCTTAGAAGAGCCTCCGTGGGATCGATCCCGCCGTCCTTGATCAGACGCACCGTGTCCTCCACCAGGCGTCCAAGTCTTTCGATCTGCTTCATATCCTCCAGCCTTTCGATCGGGCCTGATGCACGCGTTGTGGGTCGCCTTCGCTACTATAGCGCGAATCACAGTCGAATGAAGCCGTCTTGCTGCGCCTCCTCCAGCGCCTGGGTTCTGGAGATGTCGCGCATGGCCTTCATGCGGTCGGCCTGGCTCAAGGTGTCGCTTAGCAGCATCACAGTGTCATGCAGGAATCTCTTGCGCACCTCCTCCTCCACGGAGCCTATGCTCTGGGGAGGCATCTGCCAGTAGGTCTGGGCCATCTTGAATGTGTCCTGGCACTCCTTGAGACAGAACGCGCGACGACTGATCGCGTCATGCACCACCTGCTGGGTGAGCACCTCTCCGGCGAGAAGCCGCATCCAGCGCGAGTGCGCCATGTTCTGTCCCCTGGCGCGGCTAAAGAAATAACTCAGGAGCGCCTCGGCGCCCCAGGTGTATGAGAATAGACGCAGAAGACAGTTGCGCTCCATGGTGCCCGAGATGCCCGTGGGCGAGAGCTGCTGCTCGGCCGCGCTCAGCACGTTCGCGTACACTGCGGGCTCCGAATCGATGTAGCTTCTCACATCGAAGAACACATCATGGTAGAGACGCACCACATCCGCCGGCATGTCCACGCCAATGGCGTCCGAGAAGCTGGAATAGGGGAGATCGGTGAGGAGCAGCGCCTCCACGAGACCGCGCCACCTGCCGGCGCCCCCGAGTCCGGCGATGGCGGTCATCGATGCTCCAGCCCAGATGGCATACGCCACGATCATCTCCGGGTAGTTGCGCCTGCGGTATGCATGATCCTGCGGACGCTGGCATAGCGACTTGAAGAACCGGGCGGCCAGGTGAAGACTGCCGTCCCTGCGCAAGGGCACGATCGACAGCATCGGATTGGCCCTCGGCATCAGCGCCAGCTTCCACCTCCACTGAGGATCGCGCATCCATACCGGCAGCGCGAGGGTACGTTCGAGGGCATTCTGCATCGTAGTTTCACCATGACGTCGTCAACTCTCTTTTCAATGGGTCCGCCAAGGTCGACGGCGAATGAAGCACTGTAGCATGGAAATCAACGCGCGTCTCACTTGGACCGCGCCCTGAGGTCTCGCCGCCATCTCTTCAAAGCGTCCAGAGCCTCGTTGCCATCAGTTATGCCTGGGTGCAGCCCCCAGTGGTTCAGAGCATGCGTCGTGCCCCTGCCACTTCACACCGTACTTCCTGTCTTCGGATCCGTGATCTTGACGTAGCCGTAGTCTAGGCTTCACACTCAGTACGAGCTCAGCATCTCAGTCTTCAAATCCTTGTTCGTCTGGATCCGGCTCTTTGGCTTCGCCTCCCGACCCTTGAACTTCCTCACAGCTTTCTGAGCCTGCGATCTCTGGCGTGTCCGAG
>Ga0307990_1001934_pt1 | contig 16976 bp, 12 predicted proteins | sample EllFjometagen129_FD_203168 | JGI IMG/M metagenome (GOLD analysis project Ga0307990, IMG submission 203168) | Marine microbial communities from Ellis Fjord, Antarctic Ocean - #129 | ecosystem: Environmental > Aquatic > Marine > Unclassified | place: Southern Ocean | collected 2014-10-08
GGAGAGTTTTGTTACTCCGCCTGACGCGGCTCGTCCGGGTGTGTATTGGTATTTCATGGATGGCAATCTTGACCAGCAGGAGATGATCAACGATCTGGATTCGATGAAAGCGGCTGGTTTGGGTCATGTTGTCTACCTTGAGGTAAATGTGAATGTGCCGCGTGGTCCGGTGGTCAGTCTATCGCCGCAGTGGCTTGACATGTTTGCCAATACCATCCATCATGCCGAAAAGATTGGGATTGATGTTACCATCGGTGCGGGTCCGGGATGGACCGGTTCCGGCGGTCCCTGGATTACGCCGCAGGAATCGATGCAACATCTGGTTTTTTCAGAGACTAATGTGACGGGACCAAGTTCTTTCAGCGACAAGCTGCCCATTGCACCACAGAGAGATCACTGGTGGAAGATGCTGGAGTGTGAGTTTTACGAGGATGTCGCGGTGTATGCCTTCCCTAAATGTAAGGCCGTAATCCAGGACGCAGATTTAAAGGCTTTTTATAAGCGCCCCAGCTACTCATCCGGGCATGCTTCGGCATTTTTCCCGGCACCAGCTATGTGTCCCAAGCTGCCTGCTGTAGATATTATCGATCCGGATAAGATCATTGATCTGACTAATAAATTGCAGTCGGACGGCACGCTTAAGTGGGATGTTCCCGCAGGTGAGTGGACGATTATGAGGTTTGGGCGGCGCTCTAATGGAACCAGTAACCGACCGGCATCGCTCCCGGTGGTCGGTCTTGATCATGACAAGTTTGATAAGAAGCTGCTGGAGAAGCATTTCAATAATTACTGCGCGAAGCTGATAAAAAAGGTTGGCAAACGCGGAGCTGATTTAAAGGGCGGGTTGAAAGCGATTCATCTGGATAGCTGGGAGATGAACGCTCAGAATTGGACATCCGGGTTTCTAGATGAGTTTAAGAAACGCTGCGGATATGACTTTACGCCTTACATGGCGACCTACTCCGGGCGGGTGGTCAAGGATCTGGCGACCTCGGAACGGGTGCTTTGGGACGTTCGTCAAACGATTCAGGAGCTGATTCTCGAAAATTATATTGGACATCTCAGGACGCTTACCCACAATCAAGGATTGGAATTTTCAATTGAGCCGTATGGAATGACGCAGACCGCCGATCTGGAGCTAGGTGCTTTTGCCGATGTTCCAATGTGTGAATTTTGGAGTACCAAATATGATACCTCGGATAGCTGCATTGAAGCGGCATCGGTCGCACATACTCTGGGCCGACCGGTTGTTGCATCTGAGTCGTTCACCGGACACCGGGACGAGCGCGGGCGGCACTATCCCGGATCTTTGAAAAACCAGAGTGACTGGGCCTTTTCTATCGGAGTTAACCGCTTTGCCTTTCATACCTTCACTCATAAACCGCTGGGTGCAAAGGGACATCCCGGGATGACAATGGGGGAGTGGGGAATTCGTTGGGATCGTGGTCAGACGTGGTGGCCGATGGTGGGAGACTATCACCGTTATGTCGCACGCTGCTCACATATTCTGCAGCAGGGCACTACAGTATCGGATGTTCTCTATCTGACACCGGAGGGGGCACCGCACGTTTTTGATCCGCCAGCGAGTGCGCTGGCAGGTAAAGGGGGGCTCCCCTACAAGAGGGGCTATTCATTTGATGGCTGTTCAGCGGGCATACTGAAGAAAATGTCGGTCAACGACGGGCTTGTCGGAGTTCAGGGAGCTACGCAATACCGAGTGCTGGTTATGCCGCGGTTTGCCACAATGACACCTGACTTGCTAGAGGATATTATGCAACTTGTCTCTGATGGTGCCACTGTGATCGGTTATCCTCCCTGTGCCTCACCGAGTTTCAAAAAATATCCAGTTTGCGATGCGCAGGTTAAGCGTCTGGCCCGCAAACTCTGGGGCAAAGCACCTTATGCGAGTGAGAGAAATTTTGGCAAGGGGTGCGTCATTCTTGATGCAGGGGCGCAGCCATTTATCGCTTCGAATCCGGAGCCGACAACCAGGGAGAATAAGCTCAGCATCTATCCGGACTACGCTATGACCGCATCGGTTCTGGAAAAGATGGGTGTTGCCGAAGATTTCAGATCGGATCTGCCACTGCGTTTCACACACCGCCGCAGCGATTTTGGGGACATTTATTTTGTCTCAAATCCGGAGGGAGTCAAACTTGAAGTGCTGGCGACCTTTAGAGTTAGGGGTTCGATGCCGCAACTTTGGGATGCGCTGACAGGGGATATCCGCCAGCTGCCTCAATTTACGCGCGATGGTGAGACGATGTCTGTGCCAATGACATTTGCGCCGCATCAGAGTTTCTTTGTGGTTTTTCCACGTCAGGATTCTAAGAGTACGGTGATTGCCGGTGCCGCAAATTTTTCCGAAATTAAACCGGTTGCGACAATTGAGGGTGCTTGGAAGGTTTCGTTTGATCCGGAGTGGGGTGGTCCGGCAGAGATTGCTTTTGACAAGCTGGTGGATTGGACCAGACATGAAGATCGTGGAATTAAATATTATTCAGGAATTGCAATTTACAAAAAGTCGTTTGATCTTCCTGTGCAGAAGAGCAAACGGGTTTATCTTGATCTAGGGACGGTTCATGATATGGCTCGGGTCAAACTCAACGGCAGGGAGCTTGGTGTTCTCTGGTGTGCACCTTGGCGGGTGGATATTAGTAATGCTCTCAAGAGCAAGGGCAACATTCTTGAGATTGAGATCGCGAACCGCTGGTCGAACCGCATGCTGGGCGATCAGCAGGAACCCGATAAAAATGTACGTACTCTTAAATGGGAGTCGGGACTTCTGGGTGGCAAGGAGCATAAGGCCGGGCGGTATACATTTAGTACCGGGCGAGATCTGGGCAAACTTCTGCCCTCTGGATTGATCGGACCGGTGCGGATATGTGTCGGAGAGCTTCAGGTAAGAAAATGATGGGTAAGAAAATGGGTGCGCTTCGTGGATTTAACCACGAAAGTCACGAAAAACACGAAAATATCTGCTGCGCAACTTCTCCCGAATTTATTGGAATGGAGAAGGACTTTGCCGTAACGGGTAGTCTGTAGCTTGTAGTGCTGGGTTTATTGAAGATTTTCCGGTTGATGTAGGTATATATGTAGATCCCGATTGCATCGGGATTGTCCGGTTACAAACCGGACCTACCTTTTTTCATAAACATCTAACCCAGCAGAGCCGCAACCAAAGTATGTATTGCATAACTCACGAAGCGCATAAAAAAATCATCAATCATCAATCAGCAATCTAAAATCATCTCGCGCGAATGCGCCTTGACACTGTCGTGCCTCCTAGTTATTATAAATCGCATTCCAGTAGGTTGACTATTCATGGAAGCATTGGTGATTTATTTTGGATTGAAAGGGATATTTTATGATAAACAGACGCAATTTTCTAACGCATGTTGCGGCAGGTACGGTGGGGGCATCATTTTTTTCTTCATGCCGCCAGACTGATATCGCCAGGGCCGGCAAGAAGCGGCCGAATATTATCATCATCTACGTTGATGACCTGGCACTTGGAGATGTAGGGGCATTCGGGTGTCCTGACCCGTCTACAGAAAATATCGATGCGCTTGCTCGTGATGGCGTCAAGCTTAGCAATGCCTATACCATTAATGCACCTTGCAGTCCAAGTCGGACCGGGCTGATGATGGGTATGTATACCCAGAGGTTCGGTAAATTTGATCTTTCGCGCGGAGTTCCGATCCCGGATGATAAACCCACCCTTGCTGAAACACTTCGGGATGCTGGTTACACGACCGGTATAGTCGGTATGGAGAAGTGGGATATCGGTCGGTGGGATCAGGGCTGTCTTGATCGTGGTTTTATGGAGGCAGGTATGCACCCGCCACGGGTTGAAGGCAGGGAGGGCTTCGGTGGGGGAGCATCATATATCAGTATTGACGGTTCCTACCTGACCGAGACCGAGGGAGGGTATGTTGTCGATTTTATCGAACGACACGCGAATGATGCCAACCCGTTTCTGATGTATTTCGTGCCGCTTGCGGTTCATATTCCAAATACCGAAGTTCCCCTTAAATACTTGAAACGGCTCTATCCTGATCATAGCGGTAAATATGCACCTCGCCAATATCTGCGGGCGACCTTGCTTGCGCTGGATGATCAGATCGGTCTTATTCGAAAAAAGGTAAAGGATATGGGTATTGCCGAAGATACGCTGATCATGTTTAGCAGTGATAATGGCGGCGATCACTGGGCCGGCCATCGGCCGGATCCCTATCGCGGTGGTAAAGGCGGGAAAAACCGGTGTAATTTACAGTGGGAGGGTAATTTCCGCATGCCGACGATTCTGACCTTCCCTGGGACCCTGCCGGCTGGCAAAGAGTATAAGGGTATGACCAGCACATTAGATTTCTATGCAACCGCGGCAGCTGTCGCTAAAACCAGACTTCCGGCACACTGCGAGGGCCGCAATCTGCTGCCGCTGCTGCAGGGCGAAAAGAAATCGAATCCTGATGAGTGCTTATTCTGGTATACCTACACATCCCGGGCTGCCCGTTGGAAAGAGTGGCGCATAGTTAAGTTTGGAAAAGAAACGAAATGGCGTCTCTATAATATAGAAGCTGATCCCGCTGAAACGACCGATCTTGCGTCAGAATACCCGCAGGTCCTGAAAGAGATGGATAAACGCTTCTATAACTGGAGAAATCAGATGCCCGAACGGGCTAAGCCGGTCAGGCCTCCAGCTGAATTGATGCCGCATACAAACAACGGGAACCATGCCCGCAAGCCGTTTGGACGCGGCTGGATGAGCGTTGAAAAGTGGGACAAGATTAAAGATGATCCGACTCAGTGGAGCGAATTTCACGTACGCAAGCGAATGTTGTCAAAGTAGAGGCATTTTGAAAACTGCACGGGGGTACTGATGAATCAATCTAAAATAATTAAATTAATAGTCGCAACTGGTGTCAGCTGCATCTTGTTATCAGCAAGTAACTCTATATTGGCGCAGGGAGCAGGTAAATTGCCGAATATCGTGTTGATCCTGGCGGACGACATGGGGGCGGGCGAACCCAGCCACGCCGGCGGTATCATTCCCACGCCTGCGTTGGATCGCATGGCGAAAGAGGGCATGCGCTTTACTGATGCTCACACGAGCTCGTCAGTATGCACACCGACGCGTTACGGGATCCTGACCGGACGCTACAACTGGCGTAGCAGACTCAAGCGTGGCGTGCTTGGGCGCGCGAATGCGCGCGCTTTGATGGACCCTGATCGTCTTAACCTGCCCAGGTTTATGCAGAAAGCAGGCTACCACACCGCATGCGTCGGTAAGTGGCATCTGGGTGCGGACTGGGTACCGCTTGCCGCGAGTGTTAAGCCTGGCAAGAAAAAACACTCCTCCTGGATGGTTGACTATACCCAGCCGTTCAAAAATGGGCCGGTGGATGTGGGGTTCGATGAAGCGTTCTTTATTCTATCGTCGCTGGACATGCCTCCTTATGTTTATCTGCGCAATAACCGCGCGGTATCTGTGCCCAATGTAGACAAGGGTTTTCCGCATAACGAATACAACAAGTTTCAGCGTGTTGGTGCTGCGGCGAAGGACTTTAAAGCAAGCAACTGTCTGGCAGATTGGGCCGCTGAGTCGCGCAGCTACATCCAGCGACAAGCAAAAGATGGTTCTGGTAAGCCGTTCTTTCTGTATCTGCCATTAACCTCTCCGCATACGCCGATTGCGCCGGGTAAAGCATTCAAAGGCATGTATAAGCAGTACAGCTGGTATGCAGATTTTCTTGCCGAAACCGATTGGGTTGTCGCACAGATATTTGAACAAATCAAGCAGTCGGGGCTGGATGAGAATACGATGGTTATCTTTACATCGGATAACGGTTTTGCTCCATATGTCAAGATCCCTAAGATGATCGCCGCGGGCTATCGTCCATCAGGTAAATACCGCGGTGCCAAAGCAACGATTTATGAGGGGGGGCATCGCGTGCCATTCCTTGTGTGGTGGCCCGGCAAGGTAGCCGCGGACAGCAGAAGTGATGTGACAATTTGCACGACGGATTTTTTTGCGACCTTCGCGGAACTGCTTGGCAGGAAAGTGGAGATCCCTGATAATGCGGCCGAGGATTCGTTCTCATTTTATCCTTGTTTGACCGGCAACAAGAAGCAAACGCGCCCGTTTACGATTCATCATTCCAGCTCGGGTTTATTTGCCATCCGCAAGGGTGATTGGAAACTGCTAATGACGCGAGGCTCTGGTGGCGGTTGGAAATTGCCATGGGAGGATATAAAAACAGAATCCAAGCTTGTTCAGCTCTACAATCTCAAGGATGACCCCGGAGAAACCAGGAATCTGGAGGATGCATATCCGGAAAAGGTGGGGGAGCTGGTCAAAGATCTCGCTAAGGCCCTGCATGACGGACGCACTACTCCCGGTGGGAAGCAAAGTAATGATGGCTGGCCCTATCACGATAAAGTAACACAGAAGCAATATCCGCAGCTCAATCAGAAGTGATGTAGGGGGGGGTATAATGGGGTGGAACTTAAGCGAAAATAGTCGAAGGAACACATACTTTTACACGTACTCGTACACGCGAATCTCCAAAACCTAGCGTGGGGATAGAGGGAAAAGAGATTTGAGTGTACGTGTACGAGTACGGGGAAAAACGCTTAAGTTCCACCCCATTAGCAGGGGTTAGGGAGCTGAAAATATATGGATAAACAGCGCATAGTGCTACGCATCACACTTCTGTTTGGCTGGATAATAGGAATTCTCCTGCCTATGTACTCCTATCGTCAACTCTCTCCATCGTATCGAGATGCATTTGACTGGGTATTTCAAACGCATGCCTCGCATGTCTTGATGCATACCTTCCTGTATGTCGTGCTGGCCTGGCTGATTGCATCCTTCATACCGCGGTCAGTTTGTCGTACCAGACAAATATTCTTCTATGTCCTCTCAGGGATTGCGCTGATCGCAGCGTCGCAGGAGGCGATTCAAATGATATCTGCTCAGGCTCATTTCGGGTCAGACGAGATTTTCGATTTTTTCGTGGATTTGAATGGAGGCTTGCTGGGCACATTGCTCTATCGGAAGTTTCACGCAAGCCTGTTTGAAAAGGTATTTTAGAACCCATTTGGTCCATGTGGTCCATTTTCTGACCTGGTGACTCCGTGACCTGGTGACCTGGTTGGCAAACCTGAACTATGAATTCTTTTGATTGCAGATTTACTGCGTTAGGATTAAATTATGAATAAACAGACAAGACGACAATTTATAAAGAGTGCAGCGGTGGCTATGCCTTTTACACTTGCGGCCAGCCAAGACCGGCAGAGAGCTGTCAGGCAACCCAATATAATCTATGTTTTTGCTGATCAGATGCGGGCTCAGGTGCTGGGATGCTATGGTAACAAGATCGTACCGACCCCGAACATTGACTCCATGGCAAAGGCCGGGGTGACTTTTGATAATGCGATCAGCACCTGGCCGGTCTGCTCTCCCTACCGTGCCATGCTTCTCACCGGCAGGTATTCAATGGTAAATGGGACAGTAGTAAACGATACGGGGATGCGCGACGACCTTCCAACAATTGCCCGGGTTTGTAAGAAGCAGGGCTATGCCACAGGTTATATCGGCAAGTGGCATCTGGAGTGGAACCGCAATCCATTTGTCCCCAAGTCCAGGCGACAGGGCTTTGATTACTGGGCCGTAAACAACTGCACCCACGACTACATCGATAACTTTTATTGCACCGACACACCCGAGAAAATCAGGTTCAAGGGTTACGATGCCAATGTTCAGACCGGTCTGGCGATCGATTATATCAAAAAAAATAGAGAGAACCCATTCTGCCTGTTTTTATCCTGGGGGCCACCGCATAACCCTTATAATAAGGTTCCTGATGAATTCCGGCAGAGAATTCCACTTGAGAAGATTGAGCTCCGCGAAAATGTTGCTGAGCGAGCGGTTGTTGATCAGCTGATAGGGCTGGACAAACCTTCGCAAAAACTGAGCGCTAGCCGCAAGCGGCGCCGGGTGGTTATTGAGGACGATCAGAAACTTAAGCAAGAGTGCATTCAGGGTTATTATGCCCATACCACAGCGCTTGATGACTGCATCGGGAAAATACGCAGCGCATTGAGGAAGTCTGGCCTAGCTGAAGATACGATTCTGGTCTTTGCCTCTGATCACGGTGATATGTTGGGTTCTCATCGTATGGCTCTCAAGCAAATGCCCTTTGAAGAGTCGATCAACGTACCTTTCCTTGTCGAATATCCGCGAGCAGTAGCCGGGGGAAGGCGTAGCGAGGCTCTGCTTGCTCCAATAGATATTATGCCGACTCTCTTATCGCTGGCCGGATTGAAATGTCCTGATGTTGACGGCAAGGACCTGGTTGAAGCGGTCAGGTCTGACGTATCGGATCAACAGGATGCCGTCCTGCTTATGAAGTTGGTGCCGGGGGGAGGTCCATATTTAATAAATGCAGTTACGCCCTGGCGCGGGGTGCGGACTAAACGCTACACCTATGCCAATCTTTTTGATCACGGACCATGGCTGTTGTACGATAATCTGAATGATCCTCAGCAACTGAACAATCTGATCAACAAGCAGGAGCATGCCGAGTTGCAGGCCCGGTTGGAGAAGCGCATGCGCGAGCTTATGAAGGAGGCCGGTGATCCCGGTGATACAGATAAGATAACAGCCTATCGTGAGGCTCGGCGAAGTGAGCATCGGAAGAGTAATAAATAAAATGTTTGTTAGATTCGTATTGAAAGCAGAGAAGGAGTGATTTAAGTATACAAAGGTACATTCTACAATTTTTACTTATGTGTTTGTGTCATTGCACTGCTAGTTTTTGGGTAAAAATTGGTCAGGCAGAAAATTCAGAGTTGCCAGTACGTACATGTTTTGATAATGTGTACGTCATGAAAACAAAGCTTACATTGCGCATGGATGATACTCTGGTGCGAAAGGCGAAGTCAGTTGCAAAAATGCGGGGGAAGTCGGTTTCGTTGATGTTGAGTGAATATATTGACTCTTTTGGCAGAGATATCCCTGATGAACATGATCTGCCTCCTGTTACATCTTCTTTACTTGGTGTGCTGAAGGATAAATCTGTATCTGAAGATGATTATAAGAAGCATCTTCTGGAGAAATATGGATGAGAATTATCGTTGATACAAACGTTGTTCTGGATGTTCTTCTTGATCGTGCTCCGTTTGCAGGGACCGCATCTCAGGTTTTTGCACAGATCGAAAAATCTCAAGTGGAAGCCTCTCTATGTGCAACAACAATCACAACAATTGAATATATTCTGGGGCAGTCGTTATCAGCCTCCGCTGTTCGTAATACTCTGCACAGGCTCTTTGAACTTTTTGATATTACAACAGTTAATCGCTCTGTGATTCATGAAGCACTTCAGAGTAAAATGAATGATTTTGAGGATGCTGTTCTAGCACACTCTGCATCTCTCGCCGGTGTTGATGCCATAGTGACTCGCAATACGAAAGATTTTAAGCATTCACCAGTTAAAACTTTTGAACCCGATGAAATGTTGTCTGTTTTAGGGTGTTAACTGAAATTCCGAGTTTTTCGTTGGTCAACGAAATCTCTTACAGGAAACGTGGCGGGGGCACGTCTTCGCGCTACGCGTCTACGCCGTGGCGGGGTCACGGCCCCCGCCCTACAGTTTTATAGCCCTTCAAAGCTATTACTGTAGCCGAGGTCCACTTCGACAAGCTCAGGACAGGCCGTGACTTTGGAAGGCTTATCCACACAAAAGTCGGAAGAGCTTTATTTTTACGATATTTTTACAAGTTTCTGACATGCTGGCGGGTTGCATCATGATATGCTGACTGTGTATCGAAAAACGGTTATGCATTAAACCTGTTGTTTTCCGCTGCCAGCCATATTGTAATGCTGGACATATTTTGGGTTTAATCAGTAAGTCCACCGCTACGAGGTGGATGTAATTCTAAGGTCTCGGGATTGCGGCGGAAAGCAGCTTTAGAGAGGAGTAACAAAATGAAAAAGAGAGTATTTGCAAAGTATACACTGGTGTTGGCAACCGGATTGATTGCCGGGATTATGTTTTTCGGGTGTGCCGGAACTCGGATCAGGAAACTCACGGGTACGGAGTTTCAAAGACGTGCTCAAGAGATTGAGCAGATTAGCAGTTTCAACTGGATAACCTATATCGGGCAATCCAGTCAGAGAGCTTATCTCGAATATGGACATCCCTCATTTTTGGGATCTGGAACGCGGACCACTGTTTTCTGGACACCGCTCGCTGACTTGCCGGATGATCTCGTCTTGAATCTCAAAGCGGAGAAGCCGCCGTGGACTCCTTGGAATACGAGTAAAATCAAAAAATGAGTGATATGAAAATGATAGCGAAAGCTATAATTATATTATTGTTATTGCATGGCAATGCCTTTGCGAAAGCTGGTGATTCAGGCATTACGCAAAATAACACTGCTACTGAAGGGATAGCCGACAAGGTGATTTTTGCCGATGCGAATCTGGAGCGTGCCGTAAAACGGGCATTGAGTGAGGCGGGTCTTAAAAAGCAGCTGACGATTGAAAATTTAAAAGCACTTGAATCTCTTGAGTGTGATAAGAGTGGAGTGTCGGATTTGTCTGGTCTGGAGCTCTGTACCGGGCTTAAAGTTCTGGATTTAAAGCAGAATAAGATTGAAAATCTGAAATCTTTGATGGGGCTTGAGAAGTTGCATAAGCTTCTTTTGTCGAACAATATAATCAGTGATTTAGATCCTCTGAGTGATCTTCAATCACTGAAGATTCTTTATTTATCGAATAACCAGATTGTGGATTTAGCTCCACTCGCGCATCTGAAGAATCTCAGAACTCTTAATTTGGAGCATAATAAAATCATAGAGATCAGCCCGCTGAGCGGGATGACCTCGCTTGAAACTTTGGACATTGAGGATAATGCCGTTACGAATTTTGAGCCCTTAGGAAAACTTGAAAAGCTGAGATGGCTGGATTTACGGGAGTGTCGGATTTCAGATATCACCTCGCTTGGAAAACTTAAGAGCTTGCAGGAACTTTTTTTGAATGGGAACCAGATTACAGATATTGCGCCCTTGGCAGCCCTTGGCGAGCTGACAGATCTTTGTGTAGAAAACAACAGAGTTGAGACGCTGGGAGATCTTAGTGGATTGCGCAAGCTGACTTATTTATCATTAAGAGGCAATCGAATACAGGATATCAGCACATTAGCAGATATGAAGCTGCTGACGCATGTAGTTCTTGACAAGAATCAGATTGTGGATATTACTCCGCTTGAGGGGTTGTTAAAACTTCAGAAATTAGATCTCTCCGGAAACAAGGTGGTGGATCTTACGCCCCTGATAAATAATGCACGCAATGGAGGGCTTGGATCACAGCGGCGAAATGAAATTAATATAGGCGGAAACCCGCTTAGTACAACCGCGCAGGATGTTCAAGTCAAGCAGCTTAAAGCTGCCGGCATCAGGGTGTTATGAGAGAAGAAGTTTAGGGTAAGCGTTAAGCTTAGACTTGTTGGAAAAAATCGTTGTGACGAACCTCATGTAGCCCGCTCGCGCCGCGAGCGTGGCTCTGGCAGGCCTCAGTCGCGGCGCGACTGGGCTACAGGAAAGTACAGTCTTTGCGCAAACCGTCTAAGCTTAACGGTTAGCATTTATAGACAGGACTGTCTTTGCTGAAACTGAGTTACAGTTTGTTTTGCGCGCCCTCCCGCAGTCGCGGGAGAGGCACGCCCTACACCATAAAGGGGCATTCGTTTGTAGGACGTGCCTCTTGTAGAGGGCGCGTATGCGACAGAACCAAAGCGGAACTCCTTCGCAAACATGATCGGATTTGCATAGAGAGGGCATAATAGCCTACAGCTTAAAAACCTAAAGTTGCTTTTAGCCGCAACCAAACTAAGCTCTTGTGATGTACGGGCCCATATTCTCTAAATTTCCCGTTGTGTGTTGGCCGCCGCCGCTTTAGAAAAAAAACTGCGTGTTTTGGAAATAAGGGAGTACAGATATTGTTCGTAAAAGTAGGTCCGGTTTCCAACCGGACAATCCCGATAAAATCGGGATCTACAGTGCTGATATTACTTTCCCATATCAAAAGGCCGAGAGTTGACCGCTATTCTGGATGATGCTTTAGATGCTTTCTCTCAACAACCTATGAAAATAGTAGTCAGAGTTGCTTGTTTTTCATGACAGAAGTTGAGAGAATAACTGCTAGAAGCCTGATGGAACGCTAATGGATTAAAACTATGAAACTTCACAAATATAAACCAATTATAGTATCTGTTTTTGCACTGAATCTGGTTGCAGGTGCTTTGGCTGAGCTGCTGCCTTCCTTTGATATGACGATGATGTGTGATCGGGCGCAGCGTATTGTTCGTGGTGAGCTTGACCAACAGGGGGTTCTCAAAATCAACCTTGTTATCAAGGGCAGCCAATCTAACCCGAGTGAGGCGGAGGTTACTTTTGATGAAGCTATGGTGGCTCGAATGCGCAAGGCCATCGGGGTGGCGGGAGGTGAAAATCTTGAAGTTGCTGCTTTTCTGGAAGAGTCCGGTCGTCCAGTATGGGGTATGGCGGGGATTGTGGCTTTAGAAGAGAGGCGGGTATGGATGTGCCAGAGCGGAGATTCCTTGGGACATGGTTCATTCCAGCATACGGTGAATACGAACTTTACTGCAGAAGCTTTTATTAAAAAAGTTAAAGAGACGCTGGATATAATTGTGCAACGTCATGTTATTTGTAATCAAAAGCCTTCCAAAGAGCGGGTTGAGAATATCCTGGAGTTTCTGGGTGGTAAGAACCAATATCAACTGCGCCAGCTGACAACCGCGTTAGCCGTGCTTGGTTCTGTAGAGGAGAAGCATTTATTGATGCTTCTGAAGGATGAGTTGAACTCTGAAAAAGCAGGCATTATCCTGGATCTTGCCCGCGAGCTTCCATTTCGAGTTGAGAGCTATGGTCAGATTGCCGTATTTCTGGACCGCAAGCATGCACCCGCTCTCCGGGGAAAGGCGATCTCCGCGCTACCGCAAATTGATATGAGCAGGGTGGCCGCCAGCTTTGTTCCATTTCTAATCGCTGATGAACCATTGTTGAGATCGTTTTTAATGGATCTGAGAGCATCACCGGGTGGATTAGTCAAAAATTTTCCCGATCAGGGAGTGATAGAGCCTTTGTTTCGGCTGACCATGGAGATGAAAAAACAGCATACAGAACAGGGGTGTCATGTGCTGGGTAATCAGAGTTATGCGTTGCTCTTCTGTCTTCAGCGATATGCTCATCCAAAATTTGTCCCATTAGTTTATGAGTGGGCTTTGAGTGGCAAGCATGTGACCTCCAATCAGGCCTTATCCACGTTGCGGTCCATCACAGGACTCTCATATGAGCGCTCTCATAGAGATGTTTGGCACCAATGGATGGAAGCTAATCGGTCGACGCTGCAGGTGAATTACAATCTGTCAACGGCAGCGGGACGCACTCAGTGGTTTGCGGCATGGAAGGCGGGCGATGCCGCTGTCCAACGTCTGCTGATGCGACTTTGGCTCTTTGAAAGCAATCCTCCAGAGGAACTTCTTTTCAAGACGGCATCGGGTACGCAAGGAAAGAATCAGGGAGCTGCCAAGCTAGTGCTCTCCCGTTTATGGCAGCATGATCGGTTGTCGCCGGAGTTACAGAAGTTGATTGTGGTAAGATTTTTAAATCTGAAGCTCGTGCAGCAACCGGCTCAAACCAAAGGCGTGCGCCATCTGAAAATTGCCTCTCATTCGGAGTTTCCTTTCCCAAAGAATGCCTGGGTGCAGCCGCAGTGCGCTTGGAGCCTGAATGCAAAACCACCGCAGCTGGGAAATTCATATGGGGAATTTTCTCTGCATGATATAGATAAGGTCGTGGTAGGTTCGTGGTCTGGAGGGGCTGAAGATGGGTCCCGTGTCAGAGCATTGGCCGAGATTCGCCGGGTTGGACGGGGTGCGGGTGGCAAGGTCTTGTGGTCGCACACATGGTCGTTTGATGCACCCTCTGTCAGCAATGTGCCGACTGAGAAAGATCGCAAACAGGAGTAGACCTTCAATGAAGACAAATATTTTTATCATTGTATATTTATTGCTATCGACCGCTAACCTCCTGGCCGACGGCTGTTTTTTATGGAATAAGGGGGCTGACCTGAATGAACCCTCTCAGAAGGCGATCATGTGTTTTAACGGGGAGGAAGAAACCCTGATCCTTCAGGTTAAATATGAAGGTGCACCGAAGGATTTTGCCTGGATTGTGCCTCTGCCCGCCAAACCGGAGGTCGATGTGATTGAAGATGATCAAAGTCCATTTGCTGAGATAAGCCTCTATACCCAGCAGCGCAACAGATGGGGGTATCGCGGGGCTGATTCCGGGGTTGGTGTAAAGAGCGGCAAGGTTCAGGTTCTTGAGCAAAAAACGGTCGGCGTATATGATATAGCAGTGCTGGCATCTGATGATGCCGCTGCTTTAACAGGCTGGCTGAATAATAATGGCTATGCGTTTCCAGAAAAGCGCAGCGATGTATTGGCTCACTATACAAAGAAGCACTGGGTGTATGTGGCTATGCGTATTTCCAATGCAAGCCTGAATAAGAGTGAGGTGAAAAAGCTGAATACAGGTGAGTTGCAACCCATTCGCTTTACCTTCAAGACACCGCAGTTGGTCTATCCCTTGACTATTTCTTCGGTAAATGCCGGTGAAACCGAGTTGCTTCTTTATGTTCTGACTGAAGCACCGATGCACGTCCAAAAGGACGAAGGTCGAGCAGGTCTCTCAATTACCCGCAACCTGACGCATTTCATTCATAATAGATACAGAGATCCGAAATTCGGAACTTGGCGTAAGACCAATGGACTCGAGCTGCCTCTGACATGGAAAGCTCTGCAACTGCCAAAAAAAAAAATCTTTCGTTATGTAAGTATCGTGAGATATACAAGAGCAAGGATATGCATAGCGATCTGATTTTTGTTGAGTTTGATGCGGAGAGCTATTGGCGCGGGCAACTGAGTGACGCTACGAAAAATGGTAATGCTGTGTTACGAATTAATGCAATGTCGGTACTGGCATATTACGATGCTGATATATTGCGAGGTCTCGCGCAAGATTCGCAGGAGCGCTCAAGAGTTGCGGCAGCGTTGGCCATGAATGCCAGTTCACCGGAAGGTTTGATTCAAAGGCTGGCTCGGGATGAGCATGTCGCTGTCAGGAGGGCGGTCGCATCCAATACGGGGGTTCCAGCAGATGTTTTGTCGGAGTTGTCAATCGATAGAGAAAGATCTGTACGAGAGAGCGTCGCAATCAATCCAAAATCACCATCAAAATTGCTTATGGTGATGGCGGAGGACTCTGACATGGTGGCATGCGTGGCACGTAATCAAGGGCTCTCTCTGGAACTTTTCAGGGCATTGGCTATCAACACAAACACATTTGTGAGGAGAGTTCTGGCGGCTAATCCAGCCGTGCCGGATGAGGTTCTGCTGCTGCTTGCCAAGGATAAAGATTCCGGTGTCAGGGTGGCTGTTGCTCGGAATGCCCGGCATCGTTGGAAGCATTTAAATGCAATACTTGCAAAAGACAGCGATCCGAATGTGCGCGTTGTCATCGCCGCAAATCCAAATATAAAAGAGAGTACATTGCGACAGCTAGCATCTGACCCCCATAGCGGTGTCAGAGTTGCGGTAGCCGACAATAGGAAGGTCAGCGCAGATATTCTGGCAAAGCTGGCCGAAGATGAAGATGTTGCGGTCAGAAGAGCGGTTGCATGGAAAAATAAAACTCCTCCCAGTGCCCTCTCGCTGCTGGCTGTCGATGCTGACGATGAGGTCAGGTTTAGTGTGATGTCAAATGCCAACACGCCATCCAGCGCACTTGATAAGATGGTGCACGACCCGGTTGAGAAGATCAGGGTAAATCTTATCTGGCGCAAGCAGATCTCGGTCAAGGCCTTATCAATATTGGCGGAGGATAGCTCTGAGACAATCAGACGACAAGTAGCCATTAATCCGTGCTTGCCTGCCAGTGTTATTGAGCAGTTGGCACAAGATAGAAGTGCAATTGTCAGAAGGCAGGTTTGCGACAACGATAAAATTAGCGCGCACACACTTATCCAGCTTGCCGGAGATGAATCCATAGATGTCAGGAGTGCCGTGGTTAGCGTGGCGCGGGCACCCGTCGAAGCACTGCGAATTCTAGCAAGGAATCGGGGTTTTGGACCAGCGGTTGCGTGTCATCCGAATACACCCGCTGATCTTATTGAAGAGCTGGCTCACTCCGATTATTTTTATACACGGCAGGAAGTCGCAAAGCGCGACGATGTGACGCATCAGCTATTAAAACTGCTGGCAAAGGACAAACAATCCGGTATTTGCTACACGGTTGCCATCAATAAATCAACACCGGTTGACATTTTACGTGAGTTATCAGCAGACCCTGATGCGGGTGTACGCTGGGGGGTGACGCAAAATCCTGCGACACCAGTTGATATTCTCAAGGTGCTTGCCAAAGATAAGGATACCCGGGTCGCCGATTCAGCCAAGAAGGCAGTAGCCTGTGTGATTCTTTCAAAGGAAGATGCCGCTGTTGCACCGTAGCAGGGATTGTTTTCGAAGATATTCACTTCCCGCTGGTTAAGGACCTCTCTTCTTAAATCCCATCATGTTTGCGAAAGATTTTAGCTTTGGTTCTGTCGCATACGCGCCCTCTTCGAGAGGCACGTCCTACAACTGAATACCCCATTTGTGGTGTAGGGCGTGCCTCCCGTAGGGGGCGCGCAAAACATACTTTAACTCAGCGTAGCAAAGACATTCCTTTCTATAAATTTCTTCTATGCAACACGAAGTGTTGTTAACTAAAGCTGCTTTTAGCCGCAACCAAACTAAGCACTTGTGATATACGGGCCCATATTCTCTAAATATACCCTTGTGTGTTGGCCGCCGCAGCTTTAGAAAAAAACACTGCGTGTTTTGGAA
>Ga0307990_1001935_pt1 | contig 16975 bp, 16 predicted proteins | sample EllFjometagen129_FD_203168 | JGI IMG/M metagenome (GOLD analysis project Ga0307990, IMG submission 203168) | Marine microbial communities from Ellis Fjord, Antarctic Ocean - #129 | ecosystem: Environmental > Aquatic > Marine > Unclassified | place: Southern Ocean | collected 2014-10-08
TTCGGTTCAGCTGGGGCGACTGCTTGAGGTTTCGCCGAAGCGAGGATCACGGATTCAGGTTTTGCTTCGACTGGCCCCCCGGCTTGAGGTTTTGCTTCAGTGGGGGGGGGTGATTCAGCTTTCGGTTCAGCTGGGGCTACTGCTTGAGGTTTCGCCGAAGCGAGGATCACGGATTCAGGTTTTGCTTCGACTGGGCCCCCGGCTTGAGGTTTTACTTCAGTGGGGGAGGCTGATTCAGCTTTCGGTTCAATGGGGGCCGGAGCCGACGTTTTTTGAGCCTCGAATTCTGGCTGAGGTTGAGCTGTCTTTGTAGATTTGATTTCCGACGCCGCGCGCTCAGAGATCACTGCTTCAGGTTCAGTCTGTTTCATTTGGCCCTGTGCTGTCGGAGTGACATCAATAGGTTGGGCAGGCAAGTTGTGTGGAGCCGGTGCCGCGATTTGAGGTGGAACATTGTCCTGCGTTTGTAATGAAACTGGCGCTGATGTCTGGGGTGTGAGTGGCGTTATTTTCGTAGTTTTGTCTACGTTGGCATCCATGGGTATGTCCGTGGCCAGAGTTACCCCAGCAGTCATAGTCAACTTGCCAGGCTTATCTGACCCCTCGTTTTGTATTTCCATCTGATTGGCCGGCACTCTGTCGCTTTTCACAGTACCAGGGGAGTCTGTCGCAGGGACATTAGTTATCTCAAAAGTGGGTTCGCCCTGATTCCCTGGTGGGAGAGCAACGGCTTGCATGGGTAGGTGGGTTGGTGCCAGAGCTAGTTGAAGGGTGGCCATTTCAGGGCTCGATGCCTCCGCCACCATGGGTTCTTGAGACGTTTGTTCGGGTGTTTTGGCCCCCATTTTTTCGGTGAGCGTCTGCTTGAAATCCCTGGGGTTAGGTGGGGCTTCATTCAGGCTGTTTTGCGATTCTTGACTTGTGACAGTGTTTGGGGCCACAGGGTCTGTTGTACCTTGACTGGTTTGCTGGATTCGCGTTGAATTGGAACCCGACAGTTTGCTCTGAATCGTTTGCGCGTTTTGCCCAGACGAGATGAGAGGTCTTGCTAGCATGTGTGAATTCATCATAAAAGGGAACTGAGCAATTCTTATGCCAGCCACACGGTTTGGGGCGGTGTTGTGTCTAACAAATGGACTTAGAAGGGGATATGTTGGTTTAAGAAACAGTTTGGCAGGGTGAACGATGTGGTGAGATGGGAAAATTATGCCTCCACAGAGGAAAGATCTTCCTGAGATGACGGTGACTGTCTGCGAGCGTGCGAAAAGTATGGGTGAAAATGTTGTGTGGCGTGCGCGCGTGTTTAAAAAGCGTACACCCGTTTTGTAGCAAAAGGCCCGCAATGGTTTTTTTTTGCCAATCTTGCAGTTATCTGGGGGGAAAAGCCTGTCCGTGTTCACCTTATTAAGGCTTGGCATGTTTTTTGCAGTAATAGGGCGGTACAAACTCTGTTTAATTTGAATGGACTCAGAAGATGGCGGAAGTAAACAACATTATGGACGTGATTGAAGCAGGGATTAAGGCTGAAACTCTGCGTCAAAAAGCTATTGCCAGTAATGTGGCCAATCTTCAGACACCTGGGTATCGCACGGTGGATGTTCAGTTTGAAGAACTCCTGGGCAAGGCCATGAAGAGCTCGGATTCGTTGGAGCTTGAGGATATTCAATCTGAGTTGTATGAACCACGTACTACAAAAGTCCAATCCAACGGCAATGATGTGAACCTGGAAGTGGAAGTAGGTAAGATGGTGAAGAACACACTTCGTCAAAAAACCTACATACGTTTACTCCAGACCAAATACCGTCAGATGCAAATGGCCATTGATGTGAGATAGCCTGGACATTCAATTCAAGGATAGATCATGAAAATTGACAATCAATTCGATCCTATTGATATAGCGATCTCTGGTATTAAGGCTCAGGCCAAAAATATTAAGGTGATTTCTACCAATGTGGCGAATGCTCAAACGGCTGATAATGGGAATGGCCAGCCATACCGTCGCCTTGAGGCTGTGTTCAGATCCAGTGACGACGATCTGGGCCCAGTCACAATCGAGGAATTTGCTGCGGACATGAGCAGTTTCCCAAAAGTCTTAAAACCAGGGCATCCCATGGCAGACAAGGACGGGTATGTGAGTATGCCTAATGTGAGCCTGCCCATGGAAATGATGAACCTGAATACTGCGGCCCGATCATATCAGGCCAATGTTGCCATCCTAAAACGATATCAACAAGTGGTGGAAACCAGCTTGGAACTCCTTAAGTGAGGTAAATAAACATGGTCAATCTGAACCCCAGTATCAGTGCCATTCAAACAGGTGTTTCATCCAAAGCAAAGCACATGCAGCAGCCCGGAACGTCCGGGGTTCAAAAAGGCTTCTCTGACGCGAGCAAGGCGGCTGAAAAATATATATCCAAGGTGGATGACCTTCAGCAGGCGTCTGAAGTGTCCATTCAGGACATGTTGACCGGCAAAAATGAGGATATCAACAGCATGGTGTCGGCTGTGGCCAAGGCAGATATGAGTTTTAAGCTCCTGGTGGGTGTGAGAAACAAGCTTATTGAGGCGTATAAACAGACCATGAATATGAATCTGTAAAGTAGGAAAACCCTAAGTGATTCATCGTAAGCGGAATAATCAATTGGATATACTAAACAAAATAGAGGCAATCTGGCGGAACGTAAGTCTGGTACAACGGGCTTTACTGATCGCTGTCGTTTTGACTGTCGCCATCGCTGGGGTCTTCCTGACAAAATGGGCGACTCGACCCGATATGCGTCTACTTTATAGCAACCTTGATCCTGAATCCGCGGGTAAGATCACAGATAAGGTGTCTGAAAAAGGCATCGCGTTCAAACTTGGTAGTGACGGGACTTCTGTGTATGTGCCCCGTGAGCATGTCACTCAACTCCGTTTGGAGATGGCCAGAGCTGGTTTGCCTGAATCGGGACAAAAGGGCTACGGCTTGTTTGACAGTCAAAAAATGGGTGTCAGCCCCTTTGTTCAGAATGTCAATCTCAAGCGGGCCATGGAAGAAGAGTTGGCCAAGAGTATCCAGTTTATGGACGGTGTGGTTCATGCACGTGTCCATGTGGTGACTCCTGAGCACACGTTATTTACCAGCCAGGCCGAAGAAACCACGGCGTCGGTGGTGCTGAAGCTAAAGCCTGGTTACAGATTGACGGCCATGAATATCGCGGCCATCACCCATCTCGTGGCCGGCAGTGTGGAAGGCGTAAAAAGTGAAGGCGTCACCCTGGTAGACAGTGAGGGACGGCTGCTGTCAAGTTCTTCCGATCAGATGATGGGCAATGGGGCGGGGACGGTGGCGGATTACAAAGAACGCGTGGAACGCAATCTTGAGACCAAGGTTGAGAGCATGTTAACAGCTGTGCTTGGCCAAGGTCGGGCCTCGGTTAAGGTGAGTGCTGAAATAGACATGAAAAGTGTCAATACTCGCACCACCACACCCACCAGAGGGGAGACTAAATCGGAAGAAATTACCAAATCATCTGAACCTGCAGCAGCCGGATCGGTTGGTAATGGCAAAACTGACAGTACGACAAATACCGAGTATGAACTTGGCGAGACCCAGATGCAAGAAGTGACTCTGCCAGGCAAGATCATGTCATTGACGGTGGCAGCCTTTGTAGATTTAACGAATGATGATCCCAATGGGACTACGCCGATCATGCCAATTACGGATGTGAATGATATCATTCGAAATGCCTTGGGATTGAAGCCTACAGATTCAATCAAAGTGGTTCAGGTCAAATTCAGGCAAGACAAAGATACCGGCTTGGATATGGAAGAAACGGGCGGCCTTGACTTTGTGGCCATCGCGGGGCAGGCCTCAATGGGCATTATGGCCATATGTGCCGTGGTGGCATTAAAGGTGTTAAATGGCTCAAAGAAGAAGGCTGTTGTACGTAGTAGCAGAGTGCCGATGGCTCTGCCTTCAGAGGGGGGCAGTTTGCCCGCTCTGGTCGCTGGCGGAGAGACTGAAGAGGGGGAGGCTGAAGACGATGCCTTTGAGTTGATGGAGTTGCGTAAGCGTATCGGTGACAGTTTACGTGCCAATCCTGACCAGGCAAAACGCCTGTTTTCAAGTTGGTTAGACGAAGCAAGGAGTTCATAGCGTGGTATTGAGCGGGAAACAAAAAGCTGCCATGCTGCTAATGAGTATGGATGCCATAACGGCAGCAGAGTTGTTAAAGGGGGTGTCTCCTGACGCGGTTCAGGAATTGGCTGTGGAATTGGCCTATTTGGATGCTTCGGGGTTATGCAACCCCAAGCAAAGTACGGAAGTCGCAGCTCAGTTTTGTACCATGCTTGAAACCCAAACCGGGTTTCATTGCAAGAGTTTTTTGGATACGATGCTCAAAAGTACATTGGGTCAGGACAAGGCCAATCAGATCCAGACCCAGATTCACTCTCTTCTGAAGAAAAGAGATCCCTTCCTCTCAATACGGTCCGCTGATGTGGTTACTCTGGCGGCTGTGCTGGAAAAAGAACATCCGCAGGCCACGGCCGTTGTACTTTCTGAGTTGACACCCAAAAAAAGCTCGGAGATTTTAAATCATTTTGACGAGGGTGTACAGCTCAGTACCGTCAGTCGTATGGCGGAGGTCTCCACTGTGAGTAACGACGCCAAGAAACGTATTGCTGAGATGGTGTGTGAACGATTGGAGAGTTTTTCCAGTGAGGGTGAAGTGGCGGTCAACCCAGACCAGTCGCTTCGCCAAGTGGCCATGATTCTTCGCAATCTGGGCAAGGACATCAGAGAGGGCCTGCTCAAGGCCATTCAGGAAAAAGACGGTGATGTCGCCGACAAGGTGGCCTTGCTTATGGTCGTTTGGGATGATATTCCCTCTGTCGCAGATCGTTCCTTGCAGCAGTCGCTTCGCAATGTGGACTCACAGAAGATCGCCTTGGCTTTGGTTAAGGCAGACGAGACGCTTGCGGCCAAGATAAAGAGCAATCTTTCAGAGCGTGCAGTGACAACCATTGAAGAAGAAATGTCACTCATGTCTGCGCCCAAGCAAAATGATATCCTGGAAGGGCGTGAAACGATTGTTTCAGTGCTTCGTGAGATGAACGATAATGATGAATTAAACTTTATTGAAGAATAACCTATGCTTTGCACTGTGACGTTATCTGTACCGGCTGTTATCGGATCTGTCTCTATGGCTGATCCCAATACCGAGTCTTTGGAGGTTCAAGTCCCTGAGGAACCTGTGGTGACGGCTCAACAAACGCAAAAGATGGCAGAGCTGGAGGCCCAGACACATTCATTGCAACAGACCGGTCAAATCATGCAGCAGGCGGCTGATCAACTGTCGCAAACGTGCCAGACATTGTTCACAGATCATAGGGATGACATTGCCAAGCTGGCGGTAGAAATTGCACGCATAGTTCTCATGCAACAGGTGCTTGAAGGGGCGTATGATATTGAAGCCATTGTGAAAAAGTCCTTGAGCCATGCTCCCACACGTGAGAATCTTACGATTCGTGTGAATCCTCAAGATTTGGCTGAGTGTTGTGCAGCACAAACGGGGGATAAGACAGACAGCCTTGTCGGCGTGCAGTTTATGGCAGACCCCACGGTGGGGCGAGCTGAGTGCGTGCTGGAAAGCCCCAAGGGCATTATTCAGTCCTTGATTGATGAGCATCTGCACCAAATTGGTGAAGCCTTAAAGAAAACCACATAAAACATATGGTAAGACAAGCAACAAAACAACCCGATGCGACTGCGGCGTTCACAGCCGGAGAGATCTCCTCTGGTGGTCTGGACTTTGGGCCTTGGTATGAGGCCTTAAATCGGGTCAATTTGATTCAATGTCAGGGTGCGATCGTTCGTGTGGCTGGATTGACTGTAGAGTCTGCGGGTCCCAAGGTGCCAGTCGGGCAATTGTGCGAAATTCGAATGCGTGACAAACGGAAAGTCTTGGCAGAAGTGGTGGGATTTAACGGGGATCAATTGATTTTGATGCCTATGGAACATGCTGAGGGCATTGCGCAGGGTGATGTGGTGACCCCGCACCCGTCTACACGGTGCTTGTGTGTGGGGGATCAGATTTTGGGTCGTGTGCTCAATGGTCTGGGGCAACCGATTGATGGTAAAGGGCGATTGACGGGCCAAGACACCACGTCTCTGGACAATCAGGTACCATGTCCCTTATCACGTGAAAAAATTAGCCATCCATTGTCACTTGGTATTCGGTCGATTGACGGTATGCTCACTGTGGGGCGTGGCCAGCGTGTGGGCATTTTCGCAGGCAGTGGTGTGGGCAAGAGCGTGTTGTTGGGTGATATTGCCAATTCCAGTGACGCAGAAATCAATGTGGTGGCGTTGATTGGTGAACGTGGACGAGAAGTACGAGAATTCTTAGAGAATGAACTGGGCTCCGAGGGATTGGCGCGTAGTGTGGTTGTGGTAGCGACCTCTGACGCGCCTGCCATTCAGCGAACCAAAGCGGCATTTCTCGCCGTCTCTGTGGCTGAGTACTTTCGCGACAAAGGGCGAAATGTTTTGTTTATGATGGACAGCTTGACCCGATTTAGTCAGGCCCAGCGTGAGATTGGTTTGGCGGCTGGGGAACCGCCCACAGCCAAGGGATACTGTCCGAGTGTGTTTTCGCTCATGCCGCGTCTGATTGAGCGATTGGGCTGCTCAGACAAAGGCAGTATTACAGGTATTTTTACAGTGCTGGTTGAGAGTGATGATATGAGTGACCCTGTCGCAGACAGTGCTCGGAGCTTACTTGATGGACATATCGTCTTATCCCGAAAGTTGGCCGAACGGGGCCATTATCCCGCTGTGGATATCATGGCCAGTATCAGTCGTCTGATGCCCGTAGTTGTGAGTGAAGAACACAATAAAGCCGCCCGAAAACTCAAGGAGATTTTTTCGACCTATATGGAAGCAGAAGATTTGATCAACATTGGCATGTTTGTTGCGGGCAGTAATGCACGCATTGATGGGTCGATAGCTTTGATTGATCGGATTCGCAACTTTTTGATTCAGCCAATGCGGCAGAGAAGTTCATTTAATGACACTGTTCAACAGTTGTTGAGCATGACACACGTGTGGGACAATCTTTTGAGTGCCCCCAATGATGTGGCTAAGTCATAAAGGTGTATGTTGAATTATGGCAAAGTTCGTCTGGCGCCTTCAGCGTGTCTTGGAGGTCAAGAAAAAGCAAGCGCAGGCCGTACGCATGGAAGTGTTGCTATTAACAGAGCAAGTGGCTCAATTACGATGTCAGCTTCTGATGCAAAAACGGGTACTTGAAAACATGCTCGAGACTGTGGCACAGACGCCGCCAGCCGAGAGAGTGAATCAACAGGCCTTGGCCATGGATTATGCCAAGGGCAGCCAGATACGCATCAAAGCGCTGGAAGATCAAGTACAGGCACTATCAGTGCAAAAACAGGAAAAAATCAAAGAATTGCTTGCCTTGAAGCAAACCACTGAAGGTTTGGGGCGTTTGAGAGTCAATGCCAAGCAGCAGTTTCTAAAAGATGAGAATAAAAAAGAGCAAAAGATGGTTGACGAATTGACCCTGGTGAAACATGCCAGATGTTTGGCTTCGCCAGATGTTTCAGAAATCCCTGCGAGGGGATAAAAGTGTGGCAGAGTTTGGAGAATAAACTCGTGAATAAGAAAATGATTTTCATTGCTTTAGGTGCGGGATTTGGGGTTTTTGTTGTGATGCTCGGAGCGGTATGGTTCCTGGTGGACAAGGCGCCAGTGCCGCGGGCTGTCACTGATCCCAATCAGGCTCTAGCTGAAGATTCACAAACATCCAAGACAAGATCTTACGCTGAGTCGCCACCCATGCTCGAAGCGGACACGTTGTTTTCTGGAGAGAGCTCTATAAAAAGGAATCTCTCAGAGACTCAGTTGAAGAGTTTGATCTTTGAAGTGCGTGAAAACATCAGCGCATACAAAGAAAAACTGGGTGGTTTACTGGTTCGAGAGCAGCGTTTGCAGATCGCGCAGGGGACGCTTCGTGAAGACATCGAAGAGCTGGGCAATTTGCGAATTGAATTGGCCTCTGCTGTGGCCACGTTGAGAGACGAGCGTGATAAGCTGGAGGCGAGCCTGATCAAAGTGGAGAAAACTGAGATGGCCAATCTGCAGCAGATCTCTGCTACCTATGACAAAATGGATCCGATCTCCGCCGGCAAAATACTGCTGAATATGAGTCAGAGTCGAAATGGAAACAGCAGTGACGATGCAGTAAAAATCTTGTATTACATGGCTGAGCGAATCAAAGCCGAGGTATTGGCCTCCATTGCAGAGACCGAGCCTGGGATTTCTGCTTATTATTGTTCCGAGTTAAAGCAAGTCGTTGAGAAAGAATAGGATCATGGATATTGCAACCATTATAGGCGTATTATTGGGACTTGTTGTGGTCGTTGGCTCGATTGTAGCAGGGGGAGGATGGCAATCATTTGTACATCTTCCGTCGATGGCAGTCACCATTGGAGGTATGTTGTGCGCCACTATGATCCATTTTTCACTGCCTCAGTTCTTGAGTGTTTTCTCTATCATAAAAAAAACTCTGGTCACCAAAATCTCTGAACAAGGTGATTTGATTCAAAGCATGGTCAATTATGCGGCCATTAATAGACGGGATGGCGCTTTGGCGCTTGAGCAGGAAATTCGCAATGTGAACGATCTATTTTTCGTACAGGGACTTCAGATGCTGGTGGATGGCCAAAACTCAGAAAAGATTCGAGATCATCTTACGCTGGAGATCCAATACCTTCAGGATCGACATTCCACCGGGAAAAAAATACTGGAGTTTATGGGGGCTTCCGCACCGGCATTTGGCATGATTGGCACGTTGATTGGTTTGGTGCAGATGTTAAGAAATCTATCCTCGCCTGAAGCCATTGGGTCGGGTATGGCAGTGGCTCTGTTAACCACTTTTTATGGTGCATTCGCCTCTAATCTGTTTTTCATTCCTTTGGCGGGCAAATTGGGCATCTATTCAAAGGCCGAAGCCACTGCCATGGAAATGATTACCGAAGGTGTCTGTGCGATTGCAGACGGTGAAAACCCCACATCCATCAAAGAGAGGATGCAGGCCTTTATGTCTCATGGCAGACGAGAAGAGGTGAAGGTGAATATCTAATGGCCAGAGAAAAGAAAGAAGTGGTCGAAGAGCAAGATCCTGGCGCGCCTGAATGGATGGTTACTTTTAGTGATTGTATGACTTTGCTGCTGACATTCTTTGTGCTGTTGTTGAGCTTCTCGTCGTTTAGTGATGTTTCCGAATACAAAAAAATGACAGTAAGTTTTGCAGACCGTTTCTCCTCTGTCAGTGAAAAACGTGCTGATCGAAGTGCCATGCGTGCAACCGATGTGATTGAACGTCCCAAAGTAGAAGTGGAACGAGGCGCCGAAACGCGTTCGGTCATTGATGGTTCTGGTAAGGAAGGCGGCCAACATCAAACAGAGGAGCCAGACTTTCACCAGAGTAATATATTTGTGGTGGCTTCGGAAAATATCTTTTGGGGCAAAGGTATCGTGTTGTCCGCTCAGGGACGTGCCATCCTGACAGACATGGCCACCTTTATAAACGAAGTGCCCAATCGAATTGTGATAAGCGAATGTAGGGTTGGAGGGGCTTCTTCTGGGGATGAGGTAGGGCTTCAGCGGGCCTGGTCAGTCATTGGTTTCTTGAAGCGTGCAGGCGTTAAAATGGACCGCCTGAACATGTCCTCGGTCAGTACCCTTATCAACGAAGGTGATACGCCGACTGCAAAAAAACGGGTTCTTCAGGTTGTGCTGCTTGAGAAGGGGACTTACCGTTGAGTGCCAAGTCCAAGAAAGAGGAGAACGATGGGCCCAAGGTACCTGCGTATATTGTGACGTTTTCAGATATGGTGACGCTTTTGTTAACCTTTTTTGTGATGCTCTTGTCATTGGCATCAGATCAGGATCCAGAGTTGTATAACAAAAGTCGAGATGCGTTTATTTCAAGTCTCAACAATATTGGCTTGGGTATGTTGCAGGGTCACAAACAAAGTCCTGGGTTTGGGAAACAACTTGTCAAGCATACCATCCGAAATCCTGATGAGGAAACTGATGTTCGCACGATCGATGCTGACGCAGAACGTCGTAGACGCATTTTTCGAAAAGTCAGCAATTCGATGGACACCTTGAAGTCGCAAATTGTCGGTGAGTCCATTCAATACAATGTGGCACGGGTTCATTTCGATCCATCAGGGTTCACATTGAACCTCGATTCCAAAAAATACTTGGACCAATTTTCAAGAAATTTGGCCCAAGATACGCAAGCAGCCCAGAGAAAGCTCTATATTCTCGGTATGGCTGCTGACGTGCGAGGTTTGAAGCAACAGTGGATTCTTTCTGCAAAACGAGCACAAGTTGTGGCGGAATACTTGGGGCAAGTATTGCCAAACACAGGGCAATACCCTCTTTTTTCCTGGGGTGCCGGCGCCGGCGGGAATTGGGTGGATGACTCCGGATTTGCCTCTGCAGAGTCACACATCTTCATTGGTATGCTGAGGTAAAATGCTTTTCCTACCATCCTACCATCCTACCATCCTACCATCCTACCATCCTACCATCCTACCATCTTACCTTCTTACCTTCTTACCTTCTTACCATCTTTATCCTCAGGCAGGGCAGTTCAAATCCTATATTGCTATGACACTCGCTATTACCTATACTGCTCGGCTATGGACAATAGTTTCTCTACCATTTCAAGCCCAATGGCAATTTTGATGACCTTGACAGGGATTTGCGCTTTCTTCTTTGTGCTGGCCCATAGGACGGGGTGGTCTTTTTTTAAGTATGTGCCGCCTTTGATTTTTATCTACGCGGTGCCCATGGTTCTTTCCAGCGTGGGGGCGCTGAAGTCTCAAAGCCCGGTGTACGACTGGATGGGCGATCGTATGCTGCCTTTTTTCTTGACGTTGATGCTGCTCAAGGTGGACGTGGCGTCTGCTGTCAAGGTGATGGGGCGAGGGATATTGGTGATGATGTGTGGCACGGTGGGTGTAATCTTGGGGGCGCCGTTGGCGTATTGGCTGGTCAAGGGTCATCTGGAGCCCGAGGCGTGGAAGGCCTTTGCCGTTCTTGCGGGTAGTTGGATCGGTGGTACTGGCAATATGGCAGCTGTGAGTGAGGGCATCAAGGCGTCAGGTACAGATGTTGGCCTGGCTGTGTTGGGCGACAATGTGGTGATCGTTGTGTGGCTGCCAATTCTGCTGGCCAGCAAGAATATGAGTCGCTGGTTTCATAAGTTCACGCGAGTCGATACACAGCGGTTGCATATGCTTGAACAGATAGAGACTGCCGATCATGAAAAGATGGCCTGTACTGCCACGACCCGGGATTGGCTTGTGCTCTTTTTTCTGGGCTTTGCCGTGACCTGGGGGGCTGAGTATGTATCCCAGTTTTTGAGAGAGTTTCCCCCTGTATTGACGCAGAGTACATGGAAGATTCTGTGGGTATCCACGTTGGGCTTGGCCCTATCAATGACGCCTGCTCGAAAGATACCGGGCAGTCATGAATTTGCCATGGCGCTGGTGTATCTGTTTGTGGCACGCATGGGTGCTATGGCTGACCTGTCAGGGCTTAAGACGCAGGCAGGCTGGTTCGTGGCAGGGGCATTGATTTGGATATTTTTGCACGGTTTGTTTTGCGTATTGGGTGCGTGGCTGTTTCGTGTGGATATTCATTCCACGGCCATTGCCAGTGCCGCCAACATTGGCGGTGCCGCCAGCGCGCCCATCGTGGCTGCGCAACACAACCCCAAGCTTGTGCCGGTCAGTATTCTCATGGCCCTGATAGGGTATGCGATTGGCAATTATGGTGCGTTTGCTGCGGCTTCGCTCTGTGCGTGGGTGGCGGGATGGTGAGAAGTTCAGGGATGAGGGATGAAACCTGAAGGCTGAGATGACTCCTAGCCTCAATCAATACAAACAATGCGGCCTTTGACGGTTACTTTGTTTTCTGCGAATAGCTTGATGGCTTTGGGGAAGGCTAGACATTCCTGTTCAAAGACACGGTCTGCCAGTCTGTCTGGTGTGTCGTTTGAGTAGACTGGGCAGGTTTCCTGGACAATAATGGGGCCCTTGTCGTATTCGTCTGTGCAGAAATGAACAGTGCATCCACTGACTTTACATCCGGTTTTTAGTACGGCTTCATGCACATGGTGCCCCCACATGCCCTTGCCCCCGAAGCTGGGCAGCAGGGCAGGATGAATGTTCATGACCCGGTTATCGTAGCGTCCGGGGATTTTCCAGAGACAGAGCCAGCCGCCTTGTATGACAAGATCTACTTGTGCTTCAGTCAGGACGTTTTCGATGGCCTGGCTAAAGGTTTGGATATCGGAATGGTCTTTTCTGCGAATCACCTTGATAGCCAGCCCAGCCTCTTTCATACGCTGCACCCCAGACACCTCTGATTGTGAACTAATCACAATGGGAATTTCTGCGTGGATTTCGCCGTGATTTATAGAGTCAAGAATGTTTAGGATGGTCCGGCCACCGCCGCTGATCAGGGCGCCCACGCGAAGTTTGCGTGGGCTTTTATCCAGCGTTTGGCATAGAGCCGTTTCGGTGACATCATCTTGGGCGTCCATGGCCTGGTTGACCATGGCATCGGCGTGTTTGTTGTCTTGCCTGTTGACATGCGTGACCTGCCACTGGTCAAACTGACCGAGCAGGGCAATGGCCTGTTCGTACAGGGGTTTTATATTGGCACTGCGAACTTTGTACTGGCCGTTGACTTGCTTGACCAGAAGTTCGCTGTCACAGTACAGTTTGATGGTTCGGGTCGAGAGTTTTCTTGCCGCTTCAAGTGCCTTGATGACACCCGTATATTCTGCCACGTTGTTGGTGTGGTGGCCAAGATAGAAACCTTTGGCTAACAGTACAGTCTGGTCAGAATCGCTCAGTACAATACCAGCACCTGAAGGGCCAGGATTTCCTCGGCTACCGCCGTCTGTGTAGGCAAAAACTTGGTTTAACAAAGGATGACCTTCCTAAAGAAGTGCCAATGGGGCTGTCAGGCGTGCTATTTTTTGGTCTTTTTCAGGACCAGGATACGGGTGCAATTGGCACATCGAATGATTTCATCCCGGGTCATAAGGAGGTTGACGCTTTCATTGGTGATACTCATGAAGCAACCGGTACAACTATAGACTGAGGAGCGACCTTCTTGCTCTTCTACATCCACGACCGCCTGGCCGTCGTATGTGTCAGCCACACGTTTGAATATTTCCAAGGCCTCTGGTGTGATCATTGAGGCTGCTTCGTCCCATTCAACCTGCACTGATTCCACTTCATTCTGCAGGGCTTCAGCTGAGGCTTCAGCGTCTTTTCGGACCTGATTTAGTTTTTCTTTTTGGGCGTCTATCTCATCCCGGCTTTTCTGGCATTCCGCTTCATCTGCTTCAATAGCCTTCATGAGTTCCAGGATTTGGATTTCCACCTTGGAGTTGTCCGCCTTGGTGGTGTTGAGTATGGTCAGGAGTGACGCGTATTCTTTATTGGTCTTGGCTGTATTGAGGGCTGCTCGAAGTTTGGCAATCTGTTGATCCCGACCCTTTAGGTCGAGTTCCAGGCGATCAGACTGAATGCGCGTGAGTTGGAGTTCTTCCTTCTTGGCGTTCAGAGTGTTTTCTTCTGTGCGAATTCGGTTCTCTTGCAATACCACGCTACGCCGGCAGCGAGCCAGTTTAGCTTTGGCAGCCCGTAAACGATTTTCAACGCTCTGAAGTTGTGCTAATCCACTTAGTAAAGAACTCATTTGTGCTCCTCGTGCTCGAAAAATCCAATAAAATAGGTATTATGGTGCGAACCTGGTTTTACTGCAACTCAAATCTTTTCGGTTTTTGTTTAAAGTTTAGAGATTCTTATAGTGAGATTGACCTTGATGTGGACTAGAAATCCTGGTGATCAGGTGTTATTTTTGGTGTTGTGTGGAGGTGGTAGAACTCGAAAACGTTTCGAATGGTTTTCCCGACACACCCCAAGCATTCGTAAAGCGAGACTCTGGTTCTGAGTTGTGTTATTTGTGCCATGCGGAGGTAAGGACATCCAGGCCGCAGGCTAGACCGGGCTTGCCAGATGAAAAAAGCCCGCCTCTTGGCCCAAACAATTCAATTTGTTAGTGACTCTTAGGAAAGTATTACACACTTTTTGTCGATACAATCAATACTTTCAAAAACTTAGGGTCATTTATCGAACATATGACAGCATGGGGGTTATAGAATGATGATGCTGGTTCGTTAGTCTGAGATTGCATGTTCGCAGGTTTGACAGGCTTTGGTTCCAGGATATAATTGGCTGAGTCGGCAGACACGGCAGCGAAAGAAATCGCAATTATTCGTTTTGAGGTTTAGAAAATGTTTGAGCGTTTTACAGATCGAGCACGCAAGGTGATGGCTTTGGCCAATCAGGAAGCTCAACGATTTAATCACGAGTACATCGGCACAGAGCATATTTTGCTCGGACTTGTCAAGGAAGGCAGTGGTGTGGGCGCCACAGTGCTGAAAAATCTGGACGTAGACATCAAAAAGCTGCGTTTGGAGATCGAAAAGCTTGTTAAGAGCGGCCCGGACATGGTTACCATGGGCAAGCTTCCCCAGACGCCACGCGCCAAAAAGGTGATTGAATACGCCATTGAAGAGGCTCGGGCGTTGAACCATAATTATGTAGGTACTGAGCACATTTTGCTAGGTTTGCTTCGCGAGAGCGAAGGGATCGCAGCACAAGTCCTTATGAATATTGGGCTTAAGCTTGAAGAGGTGCGTCAGGAAGTCTTGAACCTCCTGGGTGCTGGTGTCGATGATACACCCGCCGGCCTCGGCATGAAAATGGGTAGCCAGACGCCCGGTAGGGCCAAGACCAAGAGCAAAACACCGGCATTGGACAGCTTTGGACGCGACCTGACTCAGTTGGCCATTGACGATGAGCTGGACCCTGTGATTGGTCGTGCAAGAGAAATTGAACGTCTTATCCAAATCTTGTGTCGTCGTACCAAAAACAATCCCGTGCTTCTGGGTGAAGCAGGTGTGGGTAAGACCGCTATTGTTGAAGGCCTGGCCCAGCAGATTATCGGCAAACAGGTCCCTGAAATTCTTCGGAACAAGCGAATTGTGGTGCTCGACCTGGCCATGATGGTGGCTGGTACGAAATATCGTGGACAGTTTGAAGAACGCATCAAGGCTGTGATCAATGAGGTCAGGCGAGCCACGAATGTGATTTTGTTCGTGGATGAGCTTCACACCCTGGTGGGAGCCGGTGGTGCAGAGGGGGCGATTGACGCCTCAAACGTACTCAAGCCCGCGCTGGCCCGTGGTGAGGTGCAGTGTATTGGTGCGACCACGCTGGACGAATACCGAAAATATATTGAAAAAGACAGTGCTCTGGAACGTCGCTTCCAGAACATTCTTGTGAATCCGCCATCCAAAGATGAAGCCGTTGAAATCCTTCGCGGTCTGCGGGATCGTTATGAAGCGCATCACCGTGTTCGTTTTACAGATGAAGCGTTATTCCAGGCTGTGGAAATGTCAACCCGGTACATTACCGGACGTTGCCTGCCCGATAAGGCCATTGATGTGATGGATGAAGCCGGTGCTCGCGTCAGACTGAAAAACCTGACCCCACCGCCAGATCTTGCAGCCTTGGAAGAGAATATCGAAAAATGCCAGCGTGAAAAAGATGAGTCTGTGCGCAATGCTGACTATGAGCGGGCCGCGTCTTTGAGAGACGAGTGTCAGAATCTCGTGGAAGCCAAGGAAAAAATGCACAAGGAATGGTACGATGAAAATCGTGAATCCACAGGCGTGGTCGACAATGAGATTATTGCTGAAGTTGTGAGCAGTATGACCGGCGTACCCTTGACGCGTCTGGAAAAGAAGGAAACCCAACGATTGCTTGAACTCGAAGCTGAGCTGCACAAGACGGTGGTGTCCCAGGACGAGGCCCTGAACTCTGTGGCCAAGGCTGTGCGTCGTAGTCGCAGCGGTATGAAAGATCCGAATCGCCCCATGGGGTGCTTTATCTTCTTGGGTCCCAGTGGTGTGGGTAAAACACTGTTGGCTCAGGCATTGGCCGAGTTCCTGTTCAGCGATCGCAATGCCCTTGTCAGACTCGATATGAGTGAGTTCATGGAAAAACACAATGTTAGTCGACTGGTGGGTGCCCCTCCCGGATATGTGGGATACGAAGAGGGTGGCCAACTCACAGAGCGCGTACGTCGTCGTCCCTATGCTGTGGTGCTCCTTGATGAAATCGAAAAGGCCCACTCAGATGTATACAACATGCTGCTCCAAATCATGGACGAAGGCCGTCTGACGGATAGCTTTGGACGCGTGGTTGACTTTAAGAACGTGATCCTGATCATGACCAGTAACATTGGTGCGGATCTCATTAAGAATCAAAGTGGTTTTGGCTTTGGTAAAAAGAGTCCTGAGGCCAATTTTGAGAAGATGAAAGAGGTTCTGAACAAGGAAGTGGACCGCCACTTCAGACCGGAATTCCTCAATCGTCTGGATGAGACCATTGTGTTTAGACCTCTGACACGCGAAAATCTGAGCCAAATTGTAGAGTATGAACTGGCCAAGGTGTTCAAGCGTCTAATCGAACATGGCCTGCACCTGGAGCTCACAGATCAAGCCAAAGAGTTCCTGATCGACAAGGGCTACAATCCAGAATTTGGCGCAAGACCCCTGCGTCGTTCAATTGAGCACTACATCGAAGATCCTCTGTCAGAGCTCTTCCTGGGTGGTCAGTTCAAGGGTAAGAATGTGGTCAAGATTGATGTCAAGGATGAGGACAATCTTAAATTTGACGGTGAGCAGATTGAAGAGGAAGCCGAGGCCACAGAAGAACCTGCTGTGGGTGCACAACAGTAGTCTCATTTTTGATTTTTGATTTTTAAATTTTGATTTTAGATTTATTCAGGCCCTTCGCTTCACTG
>Ga0307990_1001936_pt1 | contig 16971 bp, 14 predicted proteins | sample EllFjometagen129_FD_203168 | JGI IMG/M metagenome (GOLD analysis project Ga0307990, IMG submission 203168) | Marine microbial communities from Ellis Fjord, Antarctic Ocean - #129 | ecosystem: Environmental > Aquatic > Marine > Unclassified | place: Southern Ocean | collected 2014-10-08
GACGAATTGGCGGGTTTTGTGCAGGCTGGCCTTGCTACGGGCCAGAAAGATGCTTGGAGGTTTGCACCGCTCTGCTGCACCGGCGTGTATTTGGATCGCCGGGGAATTGCTCTACGCAGCACGCTCACGCTTTGTGTTTGACGCTGGTGTTTTGCATGGCGCGACGTGCGAGTATTCGGGCTGAAAGCCCCCCCCTCGTTCGAAGCTCCCGAACCCCAGCTTTGGCAATAGTGCGCCTATGTGCGTTGAGCATCGCCCATCACGTATGTGGCGGGTGGAAAGTTAGCGGTTGACAGACCGGACCAGCAGGGCTGGATTCCGACACGTCATATCGAGCAAATGGAGTTTTTTTCAAGACCAGTAGGTCACCTGAGGGAGTTCTCACTGGTGCCGGCATTGCCGGAATAAAGAAGGGATGAACACATGTGCATGCGAAAGATGGCGGTATTGACAATTGTTGCGGTGTTGCTGACGACAGTCGTTGCTTCCACTGCATCAGCGGCGATGGTTCAGATTCAACTGGGAGGCGTCACCCTCAGCTACGATGGCAGCAAGATCGTGGATGATGGCATCGCGGATCCTGACACGTTGACAAACGCCACGTTCCTCGTCAATGATGTACTGCTCGGCTTGGACGTCACGGGAGTCACGTTGGACCTGGACATCCCCGGCGTGTCCAACATCCCCATGGGTGGCGGTCAGGTCCCCAGCGCGGCCAACGGCTTCCTCGATCTGGACTTGGGCGGCGGGGAATACCTCCATCTGACGCTGGATTCGGCCGTCGTCAATTACATGCCAGTGATATCCACCTTCCAGTTCGTCTTCGCTGGCTCATCCTCGATCATTGATGAACAAGCATTGCCCTACGGCCTTGCCTTGTCCGATCCGGTCAGCGTCTCATTCTCGACGCAGATCAGTCAAATCGCCAATGATGGCACCTACGTGACCTCGTTTACTTCCGCGGGCACCGGCGAAATCCAGGGCGTCCCCGAGCCGGCGACGCTCGGCATACTGGCCTTCGGCAGCATTGCGGCGCTCTGGCGGAAACGCCGCAAGGTAGCCTGAGCCTAAGCCGCGCCAAGGCCCACAGGCCTTTAGAGATAGTTGCAGACATTCAATCAGTCCCCGATCGGGATCACCCCGGCCGGGGACTGACTTTTTTCAAGGGCTTGTCGCCAGCATAAACCCTTTACTAACAAGAGCTTTGCCGACTAAGCTCGTTCGATGACAAACGCATACCGGCCTGAACCGACCACCAGGTCCAGCCGGTCGTCGTGATTCTCGATGCCTCGGATGCCGACAATGGCGAACTTGCTGATATCTCGCCCACCCTCGCTCGCGACGCGGGGCGGCTGGCCCCCTACGGATACGCGCAGTCGAGCCAACGAGTTGGCTGGGATTTCCACTTCCCATTCGATGGAGTTGCCCTGCCTGCGACCCGCCGAGACCACCCGGCCGGCAGGAATCTCGCGAACCGCCCGCCACTGCTTGAGCGGCGAGCCGAAGCACGGGGCGATAACGAGGCTGTCCGGCTCGGGTTGGGACAGGTCCAGGCAAATTCCGCCCAGGCTTTGGTAAAACCACGCCTCCACGGCACCGAACATGACATGGTTATTCGTACCGCGATTGGCGCCCCAAGCCTCGCTAAGCGTTGTCCGCCCGGCCGTCATATAACCCCATGAAGGGTACTTATCATTGACCGCAAGTTGCCACGCCATATCCGCATGCCCGGCCTGCTCCAGACACTCCAGCATGTATCGCGTGCCGAGGATGCCCGTGCTGAGGCAACCATCGCGTTTGTCGGTGATGTCAGAGAGCAGATGGCCCAGTACTGCCTGGCGATGCTCGTCTGGGACCATGCCCAGATACAGAGGCATAACGTGGGAGCACTGCGAAGCATCATCGTATTGGCTCGTCTGGACATCGAGGAAACGCTTGTTGAACGCGGCGAGTATCTGTCTGGCCAACTCGCTGTAATGACGATGGTCGTCCTCCCGGCCCATCGCCTCGGCCGCCTTGGCGAGGGTCAGCGTGTCGTAGTAGAAGTACCAGGTACCGGTCAGCAGCGGCTTGCCGTGTTCCCAACCCGGATGAACCGAACAGTGATCGGAGTACCGGTCGGCAGGCAGGATCAACTCATCGGCAGTGACGCGAAGGAACTCCACGAACCGCTTCATGCCCTCGAAATGGTCACTCAGAAAGCGAATGTCGCCATAGGTGCGGTAGCAGTACCAGGGAATCAGCACCCACGCGCTGCCCCAGCAGAAGCTCTCGGACTCCTCGACGGCGCGTGGTGCGATGATGGGGATATCGCCGTTTGAGAACTGCGAATCCGACAGGTCCCACAGCCACTTGCGATAAAAAGAAGCCAAATGAAAATTGCACACCTGCTGATCGAACGCCACGTGCGCATCACCAGTCCATCCCATGCGTTCGGGCCGCTGGCAGTCGTCGGTAGGCAGGCCCATCATGTTGCTCTTCTGAGACCAGACCGTGCAATGGTGAATGTGGTTTATCAACTCGTTGTCGCACTCGAACTCCCCCACCTCCGGGCAAGCCGACCGTATGACTCGCCCCTCGATGGCGTTAAGTCCAGGCGACCCCGGATAGCCGGTGAGTTCGACGTATCGGAAACCGTGATAGGTGAATCGCGGCTCCCAGACTTCCGGTCCCTCGCCTTTGAGGATGTACGTGTCGGTTTGATCGGCGAGTTTGTTGGTTCCCGCATCCAGCGTGCCATCGGGGTGGATGTTTTCGGCGAAATGCATGCGCAAGGCCTGACCAGCCTGGCCGGTCACGCGCAAACGCACCCAGCCGGCAAAGTTCTGCCCCATATCGAAGACGAACACGCCCGGGCTCACTTCGTTTACAGACACCGGACCGAACGATTCGGTCACCTTGATAGGATCGATAGCATGATATTGCATCACGCCGCCCGGGGCCTCGGCCTCATTGACCGCCTGCCACGCCGAGTCGTCGAAGCCGGGCAAATCCCAGCCGGGCTGTTCGAGACGGGCATCGTACGTCTCCCCGTCGTAAACGCAGTTGGCTGTGATCGGGCCGGCCGCGCATCGCCACGACCCATCCGTGCGGATGATCTCGCTCGTGCCGTCTGTGTACTCGATGTGGCACTGGAGGATCGCCTTGGGACTGCCGTACCACTGCATCCGCCAGCCCCAATACTTTTTGGCGGGATTGAACCACCCGTTGCCCAGCATCAACGCGACCGCGTTGGCGCCGTCCTGGAGCGCATCGGTGATATCAAAGGCGTCGTACAAAACGCGATGGCGATACTCGGTCCTGGCCGGGCCGTTGACGTGATCGCCCACCTTTCGCCCGTTGATGTAAAGTTCGTAAAAACCCAACCCGCTGGCGAAAACCCGGGCCGACCGAACGGGCTTGCCGGGTGCGAATTCCGTTCGCAACAGCATGGACTGGCCATCGACCTCTACCTCGTCGACGTACTGCTTGAAATCGCTGGAGAATCGCTCGTGGGGAAGATGAGGCTCCCGGCAAGGGCCACGACCGATCCACTTCGCCCGCCAGTCGTCTGGGTCCAGCAGGCCCGTGCCAAAACAGGCAGGCTCGCTCCACGGCCCAGCCAGGCCGCTGCGATCCCAGATGCGAACCTTCCACCAGTAGCTGCCCGCACTCCGCAGCGCGGGGCCCTCATAGCAAACGTAGGCCGAACGCGTGGAGGCCACCTTGCCGCTGTCCCATACGTCGCCGCCGTCACCGTCAAGCAGCGCAGCTTCGGAGGCAACCAGAACCTGGTAGGCAGACTGCCCCTGGTCCCGCTCGCCCGACGCCGCCGACCGCCAGGAAAACGCCGGAGCCACGTCGTCCACGCCAACCGGGCAAATAGCGTCGTTGATCCGAAGATGTCGCGGAGCTTCCATAAACTTCTCCCAAGCCGAGATTTTCCAGATAGTTCTAAGCCAAGACCACTGCGGGCCTGCGCCTGGCCATTCTCGCCAGTTTCCATCATCAGGCAAGTGATTTGAAACCCTGTAGTCTTGAGTTTCGCCTTTCAGCCGTATCCTTATGCTCATGCCAAGATCACGCCAAGGAGAAAAACCCCCTTGGCGAGATTCAATCGGGTAGGTTAGAATATCCGTCTTTCCCCGAGTCTACTCGCAGGGATATGTTAGTCACCGCCCCCCGCCTCTGACGGGGAGTTCAAGAGCCGAGTTGAGTTCAAACTATGACGCTTAACTGCAACGACATACGAAATGAGTTCATCGACTTCTTCCAGAAGCGCGACCACACGTTCGTGCCCTCGAACCCGCTCCTGCCTGCCGAGGACCCGACGCTGCTGTTCACAAACGCCGGAATGAACCAGTTCAAGGACATATTCCTCGGGCTGGTGCATCGCGACTACGTCCGGGCAGCCAACAGCCAGAAGTGCATCCGCGCCGGCGGTAAGCACAACGACCTCGAAGATGTCGGGCATGACACGTACCACCACACCTTCTTCGAAATGCTGGGCAACTGGAGCTTCGGCGACTACTTCAAGGCCGAGGCCATCGCCTGGTCGTGGGAACTGCTGACGAAGGTCTGGGGACTCGACAAGAGCCGCCTCTACGTTACCGTCTTCGAGGGCGACAAGGCTGAGGGCCTCGAGCCCGACGACGACGCAGCCAAACTCTGGCGAACGGGCACCGACATCGACCCATCGCATATCCTCAAAGGCAACAAGAAGGACAACTTCTGGGAGATGGGCGAGATGGGCCCGTGCGGACCCTGTAGCGAAATCCACATCGACATGACGCCCGACGGCTCGGGCCAGTCGCTTGTCAACGCCGGCGACTCGCGAGTTATCGAGATATGGAACCTGGTCTTCATGCAGTACAGCCGCGCCGTCGATGGCAAACTCACGCCCCTGCCGGCCACGCACGTCGATACGGGCATGGGCTTCGAGCGGATCTGCATGGTCCTCCAGGGCAAGCGCAGCAACTACGCCACCGACCTGTTCGTGCCAATCATCGAAAAGATCGAGACGCTGACCAGCCATAGATACGGCAAGGACTCCTGCGCCGAAGGCATGGATCGCTTCGACGTCGCGGACATGAACAACATCACCGACGTCGCGTTCCGCGTGATCGCCGACCACGCGAGAACACTTACCTTCGCCATCGCCGACGGCGTGCTGCCCAGCAACGATGGACGCGGATACGTTCTCCGACGCATTCTCCGCCGCGCCTGCCGCTATGGTCGGCAGTATTTGGGCATCGAAGGCTCCTTCCTCGTCAAACTCGTCGATACGGTCGTCGAACTCATGGGCGAAGCGTTCGGCGAGCTGAAAAGCCGGCGTGATTACATCGCCGAGACCATTCAAGAGGAAGAAGTCAGCTTCGGACGCACGCTCGACCGCGGCATCGACCTGTTCGCCAAGCAGGCCGACAAGGTCCGCGCTACGGGCGGCAAGACGCTCGGGGGCGACGTCGCCTTCGACCTCTACGCGACGTTCGGTTTCCCGGTGGACCTCACGCAGATCATGGCCGCCGAGGCCGGGCTGGACGTGGACATGCCCGCTTATGAAAAAGCCATGGCCCAACATCGCGAATTGTCCAGCGCCGGCAAGGCGTTTCAAGCAGCCGAGGTGGTCGACCTGCCCGCAACCGACGACATCGCCAAGTTCACCGCCGGACCCGTCGAGGCCAAGGTGCTCGGCTGGGTGCTGGACGGCAGCTTTGTCTCGCAGGGCGAGCTAGGTCCAGGCCAGGTCGCCGCGGTGGTTGTGGACCGCACAAACTTCTACGCCGAACAGGGCGGACAGGTCGGCGACTCCGGCGTAATCGAATGGCCCGGCGGACGTTTCGACGTGCAGGACTCCCAGCTTGCAGGCTCGGGCATTGTCCACGTCGGCTGCGTCGAGTCCGGAAGTCTTTCCGTCGGCCAGGCCGTGACGCTGACCGTCGCCCCCCGCCGCATGGACATCATGCGTAACCACACCGGCACGCACCTGCTGAACTGGGCCCTTCGCGAGGTGCTCGGCGAGCACGTCAGCCAGGCCGGCAGCGTCGTGGCAGCGGACCGGCTGCGGTTCGACTTCTCCCACAACCAGGCCGTCACGCACGAGCAGCTCGCAAACGTCGAGCGGATGGTCAACGAGCGAATCATCGCCGATGAACCCGTCAGCCATCGCGTAATGTCCTTGGCCGAGGCCAAGAACGTCCCCGGCGTCCGGGCTGTATTCGGCGAAAAATATCCCGACCCCGTGCGAGTGATCCGCATCGGCGACGAAGCCGCCGGCTCGGCTGAGTTCTGCGGCGGAACGCACCTCAAACATACCGGACAGATCGGGGCGATGAAGATCATCTCCGAGGAATCCGTCGCAAAAGGCGTCAGGCGAATAACCGCCCTGACCGGCCTGGCCGCCATCGAATACATGCTTAGCGCCGATGACATACTTCGCTCAGCCGCGGTGGCCCTTCGAAGCAAGCCCGAGGATGTCCCCGCACGAATCGAGGCAATGGCCAAAGAGATCAAGGAACTGCGCAAGGCCGGCAAGGCCGCCCCCGCAGCCGCGGCGAAGGAGTTTTCCCCGGACGTCACGATTGACACCCCAGCCGGTGCGGTGATGATCGGTAAACTGGCCGTGCCCAACGCAAACGCAATGCGGGCGGAATGCGACCGCCAGCGTCAAAAGGGTGCCGCCGGACTGTTTCTTGGCGCCGCGTCGGATGGCAAGGTAATGCTGATTGCGATGGTTTCCGACGAATTGTTAGCCGCCGGCAAGATGACCGCGGACAAATGGATAAAGGCGGTCGCGGGCATAGTTGGCGGGGGCGGAGGAGGCCGGCCCACACTGGCCCAGGCCGGCGGAAAGAACCCCGAAAAACTGCCCGACGCACTGACCGAAGCCGCCAAGTGGGCATCAGAGTCGCTCAGCCAGGATTAACATAACCCATGGCGAGAACGTTTTTACTTGACAAAACTGTCCGTTCTGCCTAGATTCTCGGACTTGCCTATTGCATAGGCCAGTCGTCCGGACCGTGAGAGATCCGGTCGAAATTGCAGCCTAAGCGTTTTGTTTGTAGAGGATTGGAACCATGCTACCGACACAAAAACTGTCTCGGGCACGTACGCGAAAGCGCCGTAGCCATCACGCCCTAAAAGCCGTGAACTACGTCGATTGCCCACAGTGCAACTCGCCCAAGCTCCCGCATGCCGCCTGTGAAAACTGCGGTTTCGTTCGACCCGGGCTCAGCCTGGACATCAAGAAGGAGAGCTAGTCCGTGCGGATTGGCATCGATGCAATGGGCGGCGACCTAGCCCCCGCTGAAGTGGTCAAGGGTGCCGTCGCCGCTCGTAAGCTGCTCGACGACGGCGACAAGATAGTCCTTGTCGGGCTCGAGTCGGCAATCGCGGACAGCCTGAGTGCGTCCGATGGTCCGACCGGCCATGTGGAGATCCGACACACCGACCAGATGCTCGACATGGACGAGCCGCCGGTGGAAAGCCTTCGCGCCAAGCCCCGATGTTCTATCGCCGTCATGGCGGAAATGCACCGCGATGGCGAGATCGACGCGTGCATCTCGGCCGGTAACACCGGCGCTTGCGTGGCGGCGGCGCAAATGCGACTCCGCCGCCTGCCGGGCGTGCATCGGCCTGGAATAGCCGTCATCACCCCCACTCCCGCCGGCCCCGTGGCCGTCTGCGACGTAGGCGCGAACGTCAACTGCCGTCCGGCACACCTTTATCAGTACGGAATCATGGCCTCGGTGTACGTCCAGGCAATCGGCGGCATCAAGAAACCACGAGTGGGCCTGCTGAGCATCGGCGAAGAGGCCGCCAAGGGCAACGCGCTGGTCAGGGAGACGCGCGACCTTCTCAAGGCCGACAAGAACCTCCACTTCGTCGGCAATGTCGAAGGCCGGGACCTCTTCAGCGGTAACTGCGACGTGATGGTCTGCGAGGGATTCGTCGGCAATGTCGTGCTCAAGCTCATCGAGGGCATGGCAATCAGCGTTGGAGAAGCGATCATCCGGGAACTGCTGGATGTCCTGCCGGAGAATTCCCCAGCCATCCAAAGGGCCGCCCGGCAACTCATGGGCAAGTACGACTACAACGAATACGGCGGCGCGCCGCTACTTGGCGTAGCGGGAATCAGCATCATCTGCCATGGTGCCAGCAACTACCGTGGCGTCATGAACGCCGTTCGAGTGGCAAAAGAATTCGCCAATTTCCAGGTCAACCAGAAGATTGTCGAACTAATCAGCCAGGGCCAGGGAATGCCCGCGACTAACAGGAGCAACAATGCCTAGGCCGCTACGCGCCGCAATCGTCGGCCTCGGGACCGCCGTACCGGAAAAAGTGCTTACCAACGCCGATTTCGAGAAGTTCCTCGATACGTCGGACGAATGGATCACTAAACGAACCGGCATCCGCGAGAGGCACATCGCTTCCGAAAGCCAATCCACCGGCACGCTCGGCACCATCGCCGCTAAAAACGCCCTTGCCGATGCCAAAATTACGCCTCAGGACATCGAACTTATCATCGTGGCAACCGTCACGCCCGATATGACCATGCCCTCCACCGCCTGCTGCATACAGGAAGCACTGGGCGCAACGGATGTCCCTGCCTTCGACCTCGGCGCCGCTTGCAGCGGGTTCATCTACGCCGTCAGCGTCGCCAGCAAGTTCATCGAGACAGGCACCTACAAACGCGTGCTGGTAATAGCTACCGAAACGCTCAGTAAGTTCTCCGACTACACCGACCGAGGCAGTTGTGTCCTCTTCGGCGACGGCGCGGGAGCGGTAGTGCTCGAGGGAACCGAGGACGACGACCGCGGCCTGCTTTATTCCGTACTTCATGCCGACGGCAACGGATGGGACTTCATTCACGTCCCAGCCGGGGGCTCCCGAAACCCGGCCTCGCTGGAGACGGTAGGCAATCGCGAACACTACATAAAAATGCGAGGCCGCGACGTCTACAAGTTCGCGGTCGAGAAGATGCAATGGCTCCTGGGTAACTGCATGGAAAAGTGCAACCTGACCGTCGATGACATCGACATGGTCGTGCCTCACCAGGTCAACAGCCGGATCATCGCATCGGCAGCAAGCAAGTTCGATTTCCCGCAGGAAAAGGTTTTCGTCAATATCGATATCTATGGCAACACTTCGGCAGCCTCCATCCCACTGGCCATGCAGCAAGCCCGCGACGAGGGGCGAATCGGGCCGGGCTCGATGCTGATGCTGGTGGCATTCGGAGCCGGACTAACTTGGGCCGGAGCCGTCGTCAAGCTCTAGCAGCCAGATTTTGCGATATGAAAGCGATGCCATGAAAACCGCATTCCTGTTTCCCGGACAAGGCGCTCAGCATGTAGGTATGGGCAAGGACCTCTGTGAGGCCTTTGCGTCCGCACGAAATGTGTTCGACCGGGCCGAGGCAGCCACCGGGCTCGAGTTGCGGAAACTCTGCTTCGAGGGTCCTGAGGACCAACTCGCCCGCACCGACGTCTGCCAACCCGCCATTTTCACCGTCTCCGCAGCGATGCTGGCGGTGATGAACGAAATACTCGGCCCCGACAAATCAGCCGCCATTCGCCCGGCCTTCACAGCCGGACTAAGCCTCGGCGAATACACCGCCCTATACGCCGCCGATGCAATCGACTTCGAACCGGCGGTGAAGCTCGTCGCCCGGCGAGGCCAGCTCATGCAGCAGGCCGCCACGGGCGCAGAGTCCGGCATGGTGAGCGTTATCGGTCTCGATGAGCCCCAGGCCGAGGCACTGGTGGCCGAGGCGGCACAGGGCGAAACGCTGACTTGCGCGAACTTCAACTGCCCCGGCCAGATAGTCGTCTCCGGTGCGCTGGCGGCATGCGAACGAGTCGAACAGTTGGCCTCTGCACATGGTGCCAGAGGCGCCATACGCCTGAACGTCGCCGGAGCCTTCCACAGCCAGATCATGGCGCCAGCGGCCAAAGAATTCGCCGAAACTCTCGCCGGGCAAGCCTTTCGCGTCCCCGCCACGGCGGTTGTTGCAAACGTGGACGCCCAGGTCTACCAGGACGCCGCGGCGATTGCCCCAAAGCTCGTCGCTCAACTGACCGGAGCGATTCGCTGGCAACAATCGATGGAAATGCTTGAGTCTCAAGGCGTAAACCGGTATTACGAGATCGGCCCGGGACGGGTTCTGGCCGGACTGATGCGACGGATCAACCGTCGGGCCGACTTCGTCGGCCTCAACAGCCTCCAGGCCGTCGAGGAATTGACAAAGCAATAGCAAGGATGCAGGAAGCGGAGAAACGCAAGAATGGCTGATAGTGACAAGATAGCAATCGTAACCGGCGCGGCCCGGGGAATCGGGCGCGAGGTCTGCCGCGAGCTCTTGGCTCTGGGCATGACCGTCGTCGCGGTGGACCTCCTCGAAGAGAAGTTCCCCGAGATGCAATCCGACCTCGGATCGCCAGGCGAGAAGCTGGACTGCCGCAAGCTCGACGTGACCGACAGCGAGGGCTTCACCGCCCTGGTCGACGACGTGGCTGAGAATTTCGAGCACGTGGACGTACTTGTCAACAACGCCGGCATCGCCCGAGACGGGCTGCTGATGCGAATGGACGACAAGGATTGGGACCTGGTTATGAAGGTCAACCTTTACGGCGCATTCTATGGCACCCGTGCGGTCAGCAAGTACATGGTCCGCCAGCGTGGCGGAGCAATCATCAACATGGCCAGTTACAGCGGCCTGGAAGGCAACCGCGGGCAGGCGAATTACGCCGCCAGCAAAGCCGGCATGCTCGGCCTGACCAAGACCACCGCCATTGAACTGGCGGGAAAGAGCGTCCGCTGCAACGCGGTGGCCCCGGGGTTCATCCGCACGGAAATGACCGACGCCCTGCCCCAGCAGGCCAAGGACATGGCCTTGGCGATGATCCCCATGAAGCGAATGGGCGAGGCATCGGACATCGCCCGAGCGGTAGCGTTTCTGGCCTCAGACGCGTCGATCTACATCACCGGACAGGTGCTCAGCGTCGATGGCGGAATGCATACTTAGATAAATTGCCCGCTCGTGCGGGAGATGTTTATTGCATGGCCGGGTCGGCCAAGCTATAGTACGCCGCCCGCAAAGGTGCGGGTGTTTTGCGATACGTTAGAGATAGTTTAACACAAACCGTAATCCTTGGAATCTTCAGGGAGGTATGAAAGTGTCGGAAGAAATCGAAGTAAAAGTAATTGAGATCGTTTCCGAGCAGATGGGTGTCGACAAGACAGAAATCACTCGGGAGACATCGTTTGTCAATGACCTCAATGCAGACTCTCTGGACACCGTCGAGCTCGTAATGGAGTTCGAGGACGAGTTCGAGATGAGCATTCCCGACGAAGAGGCTGAAAAGATTCAGACCGTCGGGCAGGCCATTGACTACATCAAGGAGCACTCCAGCAAGGCCTGAGTGCCTGAGGTCCGGTTTCAATGGCCAAACGCCGCGTCGTATTGACGGGTCTGGGCACGGTAAATCCGATTGCCCAGACCGTTGGGCAATTTTGGACGGATTTGCTGGCTTGCAAGAGTGGCATCCGTCGAATAGCACGGTTTGACCCTGCGCCGTTCGCATCACAGATCGGCGGAGAGGTTCAGAACTGGACGTCCGTAACTTCGGACCTGGTCGAACCCCGGGAAGCCCGGCGCATGGACCGGTTCGCCCAGTTCGCCGTCCAGGCTGCCATCGAAGCTGTCTCCGACAGCGGGCTCGACTTCGCCGCGGAACAGCTTGACCGATGCGCAGTCATCGTCGGCAGCGGAATCGGCGGACTCCAGGAACTCGAAGACCAGCACAAGCGGATGCTCGAAAAGGGTCCCGGACGTATCAGCCCTCTGACCGTCCCGAAGCTCATGGGCAACGCCGCCAGCGGCAATATCTCCATAATATGGGGACTCCGCGGACCGAATTTCTCGGTCTGCACCGCCTGCGCCTCGGCCGGCAACTCCATCGGCGAAGCCTTCCGCATTATTCAGCACGGCGGAATAGACCTAGCCCTGACCGGCGGAGCCGAGGCTGCGCTCACCCCCATTGGCCTGGCAAGTTTCTGCGCTCTCAAGGGCCTGAGCACCCGCAATGACGAACCCGAAAGAGCAAGCAGGCCCTTCGACAAAGACCGCGACGGCTTCCTGCTAAGCGAAGGCGCCGGCGTGGTGGTTATCGAAGAACTCTCTCACGCTCTCGCCCGCGGCGCGAGAATATACGCCGAGTTGATCGGCTACGGCTCCAGTGCTGATGGCTATCACATAACCGCACCAGATCCCGATGGCAAGGGTGCCATATCGGCCATAACCGAAGCCCTCCGAGACGGCGAGGTCAATCCCGAGGACGTCGACTATGTCAACGCCCACGGCACAAGCACCGGCTTGGGCGACCAGGCCGAGAACCGCGCCATGAAGAAGGCCTTCGGGCATTACGCCCACAACGGGCTGCAAGTATCATCCACCAAGAGCGCCACCGGACATATGCTCGGGGCCTCCGGCGGAGTCGAACTGGCAGTCTGTGCCAAGGTCATAGAAACCGGCGTGATTCCCGCCACGTTGAATCTAGACAACCCCGACGACGAGTGCGACCTCGACTACGTGCCGCATACCCCCCGAGAAGCCGAGGTTAAGGTAGCCCTGTCGAACAGTTTCGGCTTCGGTGGCCATAACGCATGCCTGCTTGTTCGCAAGTTCGAAGGCTGAACTGGCGCGGCTGGTCGAAACTCGATCACTCCGACACGAAATGCCAGGATGTCTTCCCGCATGGGTGAGATGAACGAAACTGGCTATTTCTCGCAGCGGTAAACAAACGCCGGTGGGAGGTTCCACCAAACCACCCGACTGCGCGTGACCCGCGAGAAGTTCGCCTTGAGTTTCCCCTGAAATCGCTTGCCGGACCGCAGGAGCAGGCCTTGCAGATACGCAAACGTGACAAACCTGCCGCCCTCCCGAAGCACCTCTAACGTCGCTTGCAGCAGTCGATCCTGCAAGCCTTCATCGAAGGCGGCCCAAGGCAGACCGCTGACTATGCAGTCGGCCTTGTCGGCGCCAAGCTCCCGGACAATATCAGGAGCCTTCTCGGCGGAGTCCTCGTAAAGCGGCACATCCGGAAACTCCCGCCGGAACTGCGCCGCCAGCATCGGATTCTGTTCGATGGCGGCGAAAATGGCGTCCGAACGTTTGGCCGCGACAATCTGCCGGGTGAACACACCGGTACCCGGGCCATATTCCAGAATCACCGATGCGGACTCGATGTCGATATCTGAAACGATCGTGCGTGAAAGACCCTTTGAACTCGACGCAATCGCGCCGATATGCTTGGGGTTCTTCAAGAACTGACCCAGAATTGTAGGGCTCATCCAAACACCTCGCGCGTTGCGGCAGGCGGGCCTCAAAACGCCCGTCACTGCCAGAATATAAATCCCCGCCGCTGCTGGCAACGCCGGGGGGTTGACTATACCAATCCGACAGGGCTATGTCACGGCCCCGCCGGGGGATCGACGGTAACTGATACTCTCAGGAGCTGCGACTGTGAGGCTGCGCCGGTTAGGCAAGCCAGAAGTTCGTCCGCCACCAACAAGGCCGGCCAGTCGCGGGCGGCCTCGGCGGCGCGTATCTCGTACCAGAGCTGCAAAGCCGGCATGGTAATCGCCCCGACGGGCTGACCCGTCAAGCGTGCCTCCAAATCGCAGGGCACATCCAGCAGGCTTGGCGTAATCGCCAGTCGGCTCGTCTGGTGGCGGGCGCAGTCGGCCGGCGGGCGCAGGGAATGAAACTCCCGGCAGCAGATAAAGCGGTCCTCGTAGATGCCGCATATGCCCTCGGCCGTATCGAGAAAGGGGCACGCCCTGTCTTCCTGGTCGTTGAACCACTTTTCAATGATATCCAACGGCCTGTCACCCGGGGCGAGGTCCCTAAGCCTCTCCAGCAGGCCGGAGCGACGAATCTCGGCAGCGAAACGGGCAAACCACTCCCGAGCACCCGTCGCCAGCGAGACCTCCAGGCTGTCAAGCAACTCCATCTGGTAATACATCTCGGCCGGGGAAAGCACCAACAGATACGACTGGCAGCACGGATGGCACCCCTTGCGGCAGAGGGGCTTTTTGCCGTCCTTGGCGGCCTGGGCAAGGCAAGAGCGAATAACTCGATCGTCGATTCGACGAATGACCGCAACGGCGTCCACGAGCCGGGCCTTGCGATCCTCCGCGACGTCCAGCACGACACGCAGCAGATCGTCGCGAATCGGCAGATCAACCTGCCTGCGGACAAACCCAGGCTGTGGCGGTCCGGCAGCCTGCACCTCGCCCCGTGGCGATTCATCCAGCAGGCGGATAGGAGAGTTGGCGTTCATGCAATTGTCCATCACCGAAAGTTCACATTATCAGCAACTTTACAGCCCACAGCGCCGCCACCAGTGCCGCGCCGAGTTGCGCCGAGGCCGCCATGTATGGCAGCCAGGCCATACCGGTATCCCGCTGGTCGCGAAAGGTCGCGCCAAGCCCTCCGCCCAGAATCAGCAGAATAACCCGCGGGACCTTGGCCCTGCTGCGGGATCGCATGGGTTCCAGCACAAAGGTCGCTACGTTGATCGCCACGAGCACCCCAACTCCAAACGCTGTCCACAGATGCCCTTGCCAGCCGTGGGCCGTCAGTATGCCAGCCAGCCCCCAGGCCGCCACGGCAAGGTGAAACGCTACACTCAGCCAGTAGACGGTCTGAAACTGCCACTTTCGCGTCTTGTGGCGGAAGATTCGCTGTCCCAACAACGCACCTGGCGAGCCACCGGCAAGGGCCATCGCGTGAAGAACCAGTTCCGGCACCCGGCCGGCGTTTCTCTTGGCCGCAAATTTGTCCTGCCAGTACAGCAGAAACGTCGTGACGTTGACGGCCACGCCATACCAGACAAAAACGCGACCCGAAGCCCAGACCATCGCGGCGACCACCGCGAGAGTAGGCAGGAGCATGGCAATGGCGACCCAGGTAGAGTACGGCGAGGCATGGGAAAATCGCCTGGCATTTGTTTTAGACTTCTCCGCCACGAACATCTCCGCTGAAACTCCAGACTTACAGCGACAAATCGCAAGACCCCAAGAGCCTATCATCCTAGAGCCCAAACGCAAGAGCACGGACCGCGGGATCCTGTTCCCAGCGGATTTCCCAACTAAGGCCATCTGCCTTGATACCATGGGTTGTCATTTGTGCCTGCCAGCAGGGGCTGATCTTGACATGGAAGGCACCAATAGCGAGCAACCTATAACTGCCGCCCCCAGCGACGTTCTTCGGGTGGGTTGGACATAGCACAGACGAACGAACCCGCCCCACTTCAATCCAGCGGAAACGGCGCTTGCGGATGTTGGAATCGGCAATATAGTCGGTACAAAAGCCGATGGCGGTCATCGGCAAGAAGCTGTCCAGGAAGTCCTGGGGGATACCTCCGTACAGAGAGGGCTGATGATGAATGCATCCGTTTCAAGACGATCGTTCCTGCAACACGCTGGCCTCGGGGCCGTGGTCCTGGGTGCTGCCATGACTGCCAAGTCGGACCAAACAAAGATCCAGGGATTCGAGGAGCAGAAGCCCGACCCCAAGACCGACGGGAAGTGGAAGCCCGTCTCGGATCGGAAAATCCGCATGGGCATCGTCGGGTACGGCGTGTGCAAGTTCGGCGCGGCCTTCTTCTTGCAGGACCATCCGAACGTTGAGGTCGTCGCCGTCAGCGACCTGATCCCCAGCCGCTGTGAGGGCCTCGCCCGCGCATGCCGGTGCAAGAAGACCTATCCTTCGCTGGAGGAGATGGTCAAGGATGATAGCATCGAGGCGATCTTCGTCGCGACCGACGCGCCGAACCACAGCCGACATTGCATCGAAGTGCTCAAACACGGCAAGCACGTCGCCTGTGCGGTCCCGGCCGTGTTCGGATCGCTCGAAGAGGCCGAGCAACTTTTTGAGGCCGTCAAGAAATCAGGCCTGAACTACATGATGTTCGAGACGTCCTGCTACCACGGCGCCCTCTACGCGATGCGGCAGATCTACAATGCAGGCGGATTCGGCAAGCTGGTTTACAGCGAGGGGGAATACTACCACTATGGCGTGGGATCGCTGGCGTCTTACAAGAACTGGCGCATCGGTCTGCCGCCACAGTGGTACCCGACGCACTCGAATGCCTACTACGTGTGCGTCACCGGCGGTAGCTTTACGGAAGTCTCATGCATGGGCATGCCCAGCATCCTCAAACCGCTCCGGCCCCAGGACAATCGCTACAAGAACCCTTTCGGCACGGAGGTCGCCCTGTTTCGCACCAGTGAAGGCGGCATGGCTCGCATGGCCGTCAGTTGGGACAGTCCCGGCTTCGGCGGCGAGGTCGGACGCATACGGGGCCAGCGGGGCTCGATGGTCGGCATGAAGTATGCCGGGCAGCAGCGGAAGCTGCCCGACCTCACCAGGCCGGCCCTGCCGGCAGGCGTGCGCCCCGGCAGCCACGGAGGCTCGCACGGATACCTCGGCAACGAGTTTGTCATGTCGATCCTCCAGAACCGCAAGCCGCTTGTCGATGTCGCCTGGGCGCTGAACATGACTGTAGGCGGCGTCGTGGCCCATCTGTCGGCACTGAAAAACGGCGAACTGATGAAGATCCCGCAATACGTATTCCCGGCCGGCACGTAACGGGCGCGGATGTCGACGTGTATTCCCGACAGTCGGTTGGGAGCGCGGAAGTGTTGAGTATGATGGACGGGTGAAGTCAATCCGCGGAGTTTCTTGTCGATTCCGAGTTTGTCGATGGAAAGAATCAACTGGATTTGTTGGGCAGGCCGGCTGTGGAGTCGCCCCCTTGCGGCAGCGTGCATCTGCATTCTGACATGTTTGGTCGCAGTGGTGCCAGTCGCCGCAGCCGTGCCGGCGCCGGAGGAAACTCCCGTCAAGTTGATCGTCAGCGGGCGGACCAGCACTCTGCTGAACATCACAATCGTCAAGACCGGCCAGGACATCCCGCCGAACTTTTC
>Ga0307990_1001937_pt1 | contig 16964 bp, 12 predicted proteins | sample EllFjometagen129_FD_203168 | JGI IMG/M metagenome (GOLD analysis project Ga0307990, IMG submission 203168) | Marine microbial communities from Ellis Fjord, Antarctic Ocean - #129 | ecosystem: Environmental > Aquatic > Marine > Unclassified | place: Southern Ocean | collected 2014-10-08
TGCATGAATTAACCTTGCAGTACAATAAAGCAAGACAGTCTGCTATTACAAATGAAATTTTGGAAATTACCAGCGGTGCAGAAGCTTTGAATGCCTAGTAACCCAGCATTAACAAAGCTCACAAACATGACGGTACTCGCTGATGAGGATTGGATTAACCCGAAAAATTCATCGCAAATAGTTAGATGCTAACATAAGGTGCTGTTGGTTAATGTTTTAATTAGCTGCAACCCATTTTTCTATTAAGTAATGCTTGCCATTATCTTTGCACATCTTCAAACCATCTAAACCCTTGAAATATAAAAATATGACTGCGGGTTTAGATGATTCAAATCTGCACAAAGTGAATGGCATGTATTTTACGGATTAAAGCGGTGAGAAATAAACCGGATAAAATCCCTGTAAAATGATTTTTTGTCATTTTACTTAAAATATTACGCATGCCTTGCCCTGCTGCTTTTTGTAATGCTTCACTCATCATGCGCATGCCAAAAAGACCCTACTAATCGCAGTATTTCAAGTAATCCGAATTGCATATTAGTTTAAATGTGCACAATGTTAATAAATATGCCATGATATTTGACTAATGACAAGTTAAGATATTGTAAATTTGACAAGAAAATGTGAGAATAGATTTAACATTGGCTTAACATTACCCCAAATTTGGTTTGTTAAGTTTGACATCTAACAAAGTGCATGGAGTATGAATGTTTTTTTTATAATAATTATTGTTCTTTTTGCATTGGCTATCACTGACTTAATCGTAGGGGTAAGCAATGATGCTGTTAACTTTCTTAACTCTGCTATTGGTTCAAAAACTGCCCGATTTAGGAATTTGATGATTATTACATCCATTGGAATTGTTTTGGGTGCGGTTTTTTCCGGTGGTATGATGGAGGTTGCCAGAAAGGGGATTTTTCACCCAGAGCATTTTTTCTTTGATGAAATCATGTTTATGTTTTTGGCAGTCATGTTAACAGACATTATTCTTTTAGATACATTCAACAGTTTGGGAATGCCTACTTCCACTACCGTTTCAATTGTGTTTGAATTGTTGGGTGCTGCAGTTGCCATGTCTTTAATAAAAATCAGTCAGGATGCGGATGCTTTAAGTCTCGGAGAGTATATTAACACCGAAAAAGCATTAGCAATTATTCTCGGAATCTTGCTTTCGGTCGTTGTTGCATTTACGATTGGGGCAATTGTTCAGTATTTTTCTAGGCTTTTGTTTTCGTTTAATTATGATAAACGAATAAAATATTTTGGTGGTATTTTTGGAGGACTGGCGCTTACTGCGATCAGTTTTTTCATGGTTGCAAAAGGAATAAAAAACGCTCCATTTATGACCCCCGAAGTGAAAATATGGGTGGCAGGAAATACGATGTTGATTCTTGGTGGAAGCTTTGTGTTTTGGACAGTATTTCTACAAATTTTACACAGTCTTTTCAAATTCAATATTCTAAAATTCATTGTGCTCGCTGGTACAATGGGCCTGGCGATGGCTTTTGCATCAAATGATTTGGTGAACTTTATCGGAGTGCCTCTTGCAGGTTTAGATTCATATCAAAATTTTATTGCATCTGGAAGTGATCCGTCATTGTTACGATCCGATTTCTTAACCGAACCGGTAAGAGCACAAACCTATCTTTTAATTATTGCCGGTGTTATCATGGCGGTAACGCTTTGGTTCTCAAAAAAAGCGAGACGAGTTGTTAAAACCTCTGTCGATTTATCTCGACAGGATGAAGGTGATGAGCGATTCTCAGCGTCTAAACTTGCCAGAGGAATGGTGAGAGCAAGTGTTTCTATTTCAAGTGTAAGCTCAAAAATAGTACCTCCGGGTTTAAAACGTAAGATTAACAAACAGTTTGAACCCAATTCTGCTGTTGAAGCTATGCCTCCGAAAGATCGTCCTGCTTTTGATATGGTCAGAGCTGCTGTAAATTTAGTTGTTGCCAGTGTTTTAATCGCGATTGGCACATCATTAAAACTCCCTTTGTCAACAACTTATGTAACATTTATGGTCGTAATGGGCACATCGCTATCCGATCGTGCTTGGGGAAGAGAAAGTGCTGTTTATCGCATAAATGGAGTGATTGCCGTAATCGGGGGATGGTTTCTTACAGCGTTCTCTGCCTTTACTGTTGCGTTTGTTTTGCTGCTGATTATAAACTTTGGCGGAGTTGTTGGAATTTTGATACTAGTGCTTGTAGCTGCCTTTGTAATTTACAAAACTTATCGCTCCCAAAAAAATAGAGATAAAAAGGAAAGTGATGCTAAGAAATTATTCAAAACAGAACGCTCATTTAAAGTCGAATGTCGCGATAATGTAAATGTTGATCTTGCTGAGATTCTTGATTACTTTACTTATAGTTTACAAAGTGCAATTGATTTCGACCGCAAAAAAGCAAAGAAATCTCTGAAAGATGCAAAAACAATTAATAAAACCACCAAAGCTTTAAAGGATAATATTTATCAAATCATCCGAAAACTGGATGAAGAAGATGTGAATTCCAGCATGTACTATGTCCAGGTGATTGATTACCTCCGAGAGAGTACGCATAGCTTAAGATATATTGCCGAACCGGTTTATGATCACATTGCAAACAATCACAAACCTTTTTCTAAAGCACAGCAAGAAGCGATACGGCAACTAATACAAGTTTATACGCCGTTGCATCAGGCTTGTCGTGATATGATTATGCGAGGTGATTTCTCTGCAATTGACCATGTCAAAGAGCAACAAGATTACTTGTATGAAGAGATGGCTCGTTTGAAAAAGGAACAACTCAAGCGAATTAAAAAAGGAAAAGACTCAACAAAAGCCAGTGTCTTGTTTATTAATATATTACAAGAAACGAAATTAATGTCAATCGGTGTAGTCAATGTTTTAAAATCCTATCGGGATTTCACGATCAATTAATTCTGTGCGGTTTTTTCTGATTATTGCGTTGGAATTTGTATCTTTCGGCAAGCTATTATTGTTTTAGCCTCGAACAAACTAATCATTATGGAAGATATTGGAAAGTATAAACGGAAAATACTCGTGACAGGTGGTGCCGGGTTTATTGGTAGTGCTCTGGCCGAACGATTAATTCAGGATAAAGAGAATTATGTTGTTGTCGTTGACGATTTAAGTACAGGGCATCCCGGGAAATTGCCAAAAGCTGCAGAAAATTACCGTTTTATTAAAAGTGATGTTAATGATAAAGATGAAATGGTTGAAATCATGTTGGCTTTCCATTTCGATTTTGTCTTTCACTATTCTGCTGTTGTCGGAGTTAAACGTACTCAGGAAAATCCAGTGAAAGTACTTCGGGATATTCACGGAATCGATAATATTTTATCCATATCAAAAAATATTGGGGTAAAGCGCGTGTTCTTTGCGTCTTCTTCAGAAGTTTACGGTGAACCGGTCGAAATTCCACAAAATGTTCATACAACTCCGCTCAATACTCGATTACCATATGCTATCGTGAAAAATCTTGGTGAAGCTTATTTACGGTCTTATCATAAGGAATACGGTCTTGAGTTTACGATTTTCCGTTTTTTCAATACCTATGGACCAACGCAGAGTCGTGATTTTGTTATTAGTAAGTTTATTACAATGGCATTGAAAAATCAGGACATAACCATATACGGAGAAGGCTCACAAACGCGGACATTCTGTTTCATTGATGACAATATTGAAGCTTGTGTGAAAATTGCATATGATAATTTGTTGGTTAATGATGTCGTAAATATTGGACAATCCAATGAAGCAACAATTAAAGAACTTGCTGAAACCATTATTCGTATAACCAACTCAAAATCGAAACTTGTGTACCTGCCTCCTTTACAAGATGGTGACATGAAGCGAAGATGCCCGGACAACAGCATGATGACTGATATCCTTAAACGACCATTAGTAAGTCTGGAAGACGGAATTAATAAAATTCTTAGCGAAGGCTTGTTTGAACTTAATAATGATTAAACATGTATAACAGGACTGAATTACAGGAGGCTTTTAATCACTTTTTAGAAGCACAGCAACTTGTTAAGCCTCCGACACAATTATATGAACCAGTAAAATACACACTGGATAGTGCAGGTAAGCGTATTCGCCCCGTTTTGTTGCTAATGGCGTATCAATTATATCATGAAAATATTGACGATGCAATGAATCCCGCCTTAGGATTAGAAATGTTTCATAATTACACGCTTTTACACGATGATATTATGGACAAATCTGCGATGCGACGTGGTCAGCCAACCGTACATTCAAAGTGGAATGATAATGTTGCAATTCTTTCCGGTGATGTAATGAGTATTATGGCCTCACAATATGTGCTGAAAACTGAGAAAAATCATCGACGGTTACTTGAACGATTTAATCAAGCTGCTATTGATGTTTGTGAAGGACAGCAATATGATATGGATTTTGAACAACTCCAAACCATTTCAGAAGATGAATATCTTAAAATGATTTCATTAAAAACCGGAGTTTTGCTTGCTGCTGCGCTGGAAATGGGAGGAATTGTTGCCGATGCGCCGAATGAGGACATCAAACGATTGTACGATTTTGGGATGAAAATGGGAATAGGATTTCAGTTACAGGACGATTGGTTAGATTGTTTTGGAGATGAATCCAAACTTGGAAAAGTCATAGGTCAAGATATCCTTAGCGAGAAAAAAACCTTCCTCTTTATAAAAGCTTATGAGCTGGCTGATAAAGTTCAGCAAAATGCACTTGATCATGCATTTAAAACACATCACTTACCTGCTGATGATAAGATTCAATTTGTTTTGGATGTGTATCGACAATTGGAGTTGGATGAACTAACAAAACAAAAATCCAATGCGTATTTTGATCAAGCCCATGCTGCTTTGCAGTCAATTCAGGTTGAAGAATCACGAAAAGAAGAATTGTGTCTTTTCTTGGATTATTTAAAAGGTCGGTCTTTTTAAAATAGATTGTCAATTTATGGTTGATTTTATCTTTTTTAAAACATAGAAGACTAGGTGAAATCAGATTTTTTTTTACATTTGTGCAACGACATGATTTAAAATTTTAGAAAATGGCGAATTATACTGGTGAAATTCTGCAGGTTATTGGTCCTATTGTTGATGTAATCTTTGAGAATGAAGATGTTGAGCTTCCCAAAATTTACGATGCTTTAATCATTGAACGTGAAAGCGGTGAAGCGCTCATTGTTGAATGTCAGCAACATGTTGGTGAGCGTACAGTACGCGCTATTGCAATGGATTCAACTGACGGTTTATATCGTGGGATGAAAGTTGTTGCAAGTAATAGCATGATTAAAATGCCGGTTGGGCAACAAGTGAAAGGTCGCTTGATGAATGTTGTTGGAAAAAGTATCGATGGTCTCAAAGACCTTGATAACAGTGAAGGTTATCCGATCCACCGTGAAGCTCCAAAATATGAAGATCTTTCTACAAGTACAGAAGTCTTTTTTACCGGAATTAAGGTGGTCGATCTTATCGAGCCTTATGCAAAAGGCGGTAAAATTGGATTGTTTGGCGGTGCCGGTGTTGGTAAAACAGTACTTATTCAGGAGCTGATTAATAATATTGCAATTGGATATGACGGATTGTCTGTATTTGCAGGTGTTGGCGAGCGTACTCGTGAAGGAAATGACCTGATGAGAGAGATGATTGAAGCTGATATTGTAAATTATGGTGACGAATTTAAAAAAAGTCTTGAACATGGCGGCTGGGATCTTTCCAAGGTCGATATGAATGAATTAAAAAAATCAAAACTAAGTATGGTTTTCGGTCAGATGAATGAACCTCCGGGAGCACGTGCGCGTGTTGCCTTGTCTGGTTTGACAATTGCGGAGTCTTTTCGTGACGGAGAGCACGAAACCGAAAAATCTGATACCGGTAGCGATATTTTATTCTTTGTTGATAATATTTTCCGTTTTACACAAGCAGGATCTGAAGTGTCAGCTTTGCTTGGACGTATGCCTTCTGCTGTAGGATATCAGCCTACCTTGTCTTCTGAAATGGGAGAGTTGCAGGAAAGAATTACATCAACAAAAAATGGGTCAATTACTTCAGTTCAAGCGATTTATGTGCCTGCTGATGACTTAACAGATCCTGCCCCAGCAACAACTTTCTCGCATCTGGATGCAACCACAGTACTAAGCCGTAAAATTTCTGAATTGGGAATTTATCCGGCTGTGGATCCGCTTGATTCATCTTCCCGAATTTTAACTCCCGATATTGTTGGTCAGGAGCATTATGATACTGCACAACGTGTAATTGAAATCCTCCAACGAAATAAAGAACTTCTGGATATTATTGCCATTCTTGGTATGGATGAATTGTCTGAAGAAGACAAACTAGTTGTTCACAGAGCGCGCCGTGTACAACGTTTCCTTTCACAGCCTTTTCACGTGGCTGAAGCATTTACCGGATTGAAAGGTGAATTTGTAAAAATCGAAGATACAATTAAAGGATTTAAAATGATTCTTGACGGTGAAGTAGATCACCTTCCCGAATCTGCATTCTTGCTGGTTGGTACAATTGAACAAGCAATTGAAAAAGGCGAACGTATTCTTGAAGAAAACAAATAAGTATGAAATTGGAAATTATAACACCGGAAGCGCAGCTTTTTCAAGGCGAAGTTAGCATGGTTCAGGTGCCTGGCAAAAAAGGTGCGTTTCAGATATTATCACATCATGCGCCGATAATTTCTACGCTGGATCCAGGTGAAATTCGAGTGGTTTTGCGTAGTGGGGAAGAAAAGAAATTTCCCGTGATTTACGGAGTTGTTGAATGTGAATCGGATCAGATTCAGGTTTTAATAGAGAAGTAATAATTACTAAAAAATAATGAATACTCAATGTTTCACCTAAAATACTTATCTTTGCAGTTCAATAATTGAAAATTACATCTATGAATCTATTAAATTTTTCTGTACAGTTTCCAGATGAGGCTAGTTGCAAGGCGAAATGGAAGGAATACAGAGATAGGCAAGGAGTCGTTTGTCCTAAATGTGGGAATACTGAACACTATTGGAAATCTGACAAGGAAAATTATGAGTGTAAGCGTTGCAAATTTCGTCAGAGTTTACGAAGCAATACAGTTATGCACGGTAGCCAATTACCTTTTCGGTATTGGTTTATAGCTATCCATCTGCTTACCTCTACAAAAAAAACATTTTCTGCCTTAGAACTCAAACGCCAGTTAGGTCACTCCACTTATAACCCTATATGGGCAATGCTTCACAAGTTACGTTTGGCAATGGGTAAGCGAGATGCTGAGTATGATCTCAAAGATATAATTGAGCTTGACGAAGGTTTTTTCTCTACCGAAATGAATGAAGAAGAAAAACGTAAGCCACTAAAAAGAGGAAGAGGCAGTCAAAAGAAGACAAAAGTACTGATAATGGCTGAAAGTATTCCTGTAGAAGGCGAAACAACAAAAAAAGGAAAACCTCGCAAAGTAGGACATATAAAAATGTTTGTCATTGATGATTTGAAAGCTTCTACGATTGACTCAAAAGTAACGGAACATGTTGACAGTGAATCTGTTATTGATTCAGACAACTCCACGTCCTACACTAATCTTAAAACATTGGTTAAGGAACATCGCCCCAAAGTTATACAAAAAGAGGATATCGGGAAAGTCCTCCCATGGGTTCATATCGCTATAAGCAACGATAAACGAATGCTTTTAAATTCGTTTCATGATATTCAGCCAGAATACTTGCAAAGTTATCTCAATGAGTTTTGCTACATGTTTAATCGGCGATACTTTGGTGAAAAGAAATTTGACAGACTTATGATAGCTGGAATTAGTTATAAAAATGAATTTAGGTATAACATTAAGTAATCATTTAAAAAATAAATGAATGAGGTGTAGGAATGTGCCTCTTTTTTCATCATAAAAAAAACCACCTTCAAAACGAAGATGGTTTTTTTAATGATAGTATTATTTGAAACTACATTAGTCCTGCAGTAAAATTTCCAGCATTTTAATTGCCGCTTCAGAGACCGGTGATCCGGGGCCGAAAATTGCAGCAACGCCTGCTTCATACAAGAAATCATAATCCTGATGAGGAATAACTCCGCCTGCAACAACCATGATGTCTTCACGTCCGAGCTTTTTGAGTTCAGCAATAACGCCCGGTACCAGTGTTTTATGTCCGGCAGCCAAAGAGCTTACGCCGAGTATATGCACGTCATTTTCTACCGCTTGTTTTGCGGCCTCACCAGGAGTTTGGAATAATGGTCCGATATCCACGTCAAAGCCAATATCGGCATAACCGGTAGAAACAACTTTTGCTCCGCGGTCATGTCCGTCCTGACCCATTTTTGCGACCATAATACGAGGTTGTCTGCCTTCTTTTTCAGCAAACTTTTGACACAATTTCTGTGCTTTTTTAAATTTGTCGTTATTCTTGCTTTCCGAAGAATAAACGCCACTAATTGATCGAATCACAGCTTGATACCTCCCGACAATTTTTTCACAAGCATAAGAAATTTCGCCAAGAGTTGCGCGTTTTTGCGCTGCATCTACTGCCAATTCGAGCAAATTACCTTTTCCGGTTTCTACCGATTTTGTAATGGCTTCGAGTGCAGATTGTACCTCCGCTTCATTTCTGTTTGCCCGTAGTGTTTCTAAACGTTTTATTTGTGAATCCCGTACTGCAGTATTATCAACATCTAAAATGTCAATTGGATCTTCTTTTTCAAGTCGATATTTATTAATTCCGACAATGGTTTGTTTTCCGGAATCAATTTTTGCCTGAGCTCTTGCTGCAGCTTCTTCAATACGCATTTTTGGAATCCCGGTTTCAATGGCTTTTGCCATTCCGCCGAGACTTTCAATTTCCTGAATGTGTTCCCAGGCACGGTCTGCAATCTCTTTAGTAAGCGTTTCCACATAATAGCTGCCTGCCCATGGGTCAACATGTTTACAAATATGCGTTTCTTCTTGAATATAAATCTGCGTGTTACGTGCAATCCGAGCAGAAAAATCAGTTGGTAAGGCAATTGCTTCATCCAAGGCATTCGTGTGTAGCGATTGTGTGTGTCCCAGTGCGGCACCCATCGCTTCAATGCAGGTACGAGCCACGTTGTTAAACGGGTCTTGTTCTGTCAATGACCATCCTGAAGTTTGTGAATGCGTTCTCAGTGCCATTGATTTTGGATTCTTCGGATTGAATTGTTTTACCATTTTTGCCCACAATATGCGTGCTGCTCTCATTTTAGCAATTTCCATGAAATGATTCATTCCAATTGCCCAGAAAAATGAAAGGCGTGGTGCAAAGGCATCAACATCCAGTCCGGATTTGATTCCTGTACGGATATAATTTAAACCGTCAGCCAGAGTGTAAGCCAACTCAATATCGTTAGTTGCTCCGGCTTCCTGCATGTGGTATCCTGAAATTGAAATTGAATTGAATTTTGGCATTTTTTGAGAGGTAAACGCAAAAATATCAGAAATAATTCGCATTGAGAATTCCGGTGGATAAATGTAAGTATTCCGCACCATAAACTCTTTCAGGATATCATTTTGAATGGTTCCTGACAATTGTTCAACTTTCGCACCTTGTTCCTGTCCGGCAACAATATAGAATGCCATCACCGGTAGTACTGCACCGTTCATTGTCATTGAAACAGACATTTTATCAAGCGGGATTTCGTCAAAAAGGATTTTCATATCCTCAATGGAATCTATTGCTACACCAGCTTTCCCGACATCTCCGACAACGCGTTCGTGATCAGAATCGTATCCGCGGTGGGTTGCCAGGTCGAATGCAACGGACAGTCCTTTTTGTCCGGCAGCAAGATTTCTTCGATAAAACGCATTGGATTCCTCAGCTGTCGAGAATCCGGCATATTGGCGAACTGTCCAGGGACGCATGGCATACATGGCTGAGTAGGGGCCACGTAGGAATGGTGTTAATCCGGCAGCATAATTCAAATGGTTAAATGATTTGATGTCTTCTTTAGTGTAAACTGGTTTCACATGAATTTTTTCCGGTGTTTCCCAGTTCTTTTTGATTCCGTGCGACTTTTCCCAAGCATTGACATCCGTTATTTCTCTGGGTTCGCGAATATTTATTGATTTAAAATCTGGTTTCATAATTGAATTTTTAAATTCCTAACATGGATTGAAATGCTTGCAAATTTGCAAGAATATCGGTTTTTACATGAATGAAATGTTGGATTCCGGCTTCTGTTAACTCATCTTTACAAGCAGGATTTCCTGCCACAACAAGAATGGATTTCCCATCGTTTAGCTCAACAAGTTGTTTCCCGTATTCAACGTATTCGTCATCTGAACTACAGAGAACAATCATACCGGCATTCATTTCATGCGCAGCTTTTACGCCTGCATCCACGGTGTCAAAACCGAGATTATTTACAACTTCAAAGCCTGCAACTGCAAAAAAGTTTGCTGCAAATTGTGCTCTTGCGCTGCGCATCGCACGATTTCCGATGGTAAGTAAGAACACTTTCGGCCTAAATTTACTGCGGTCTGTTTTTATGCGCATTGCTTCAAAAGCTTCTGAAACACGATTTTCCCACAATGGGCGCCCATTTCCGGAATCTTTGTGTTGGACAGCAAATAAGCGATTAATGTCAATGTCTTTATCCAGATATTCTTCTGAATTAGGATATTGATTGGTTCCGAGAATTGTCTCTTTGCGCATAGCCATGCGTTTCAGACGTTCATTCAGACTCGTGTCGATTTTATCCTGAATGATATTTTCTTTAAATGCGGGGATGAAACCTCCGGCATCTTCAATTTCGAGGAAGAGGTTCCATGCTTTTTCAACCAGAGTATCGGTCAGGGTTTCAATAAAATACGATCCGGCTGCAGGGTCTTGTACTTTACCGAAATGTGATTCTTCTTTTAAAATCAATTGAACATTCCGGGCAATACGCTCTGAAAATATTGTTGGATCGCCGTATGGCGTGTTAAAAGGCAGCACATTGATGCTGTTTGCTCCGCCCAAAATTCCTGACATGCACTCGGTTGTTGCCCTTAGCATATTCACATAAGGATCATATACAGACATGTTCCATTTTGCAGTTTCTATATGCATGTGGATTTTTGCGGATGCTTTGTCTTTGATGCCATATGCATCGGTAAGTTTTGCCCAAAGCATGCGAGCAGCACGTAATTTCGCAATTTCCATGAAATAATTCGGACCGACTGCAAAGTTAAACTGAATGCGTTGTGCGATATCATCAATGTCGAAACCGGCATCTGTTAATTTATCAAGATAATAAACGGCTTCAGACAGTGCAAAACCGAGCTCTTGTGTGAGATTAGAACCGGAATTTTGAAAGTTTTTTGCTTCAATCGCAATGGGGCGAAATGCTGGCAGCGCGTCTTTAATATCTGAAAATAATTTTTCCGAACAATCGCAATTGCTTTTTCCGCAAGGCATAAAGCCGTTATTTGCAAGAAAAGCAAGCACGTCAAAGTTTTCCGACCCTTGGATTTTTGTTTTATCCAATCCTTTTTTCTCAACATATTCTGCAAGCAAGCGAGAGTATAATCCGGTGTTGTCATCGGATATGAAATATACTGGCAGCGCTTCAAGCACAATTCCTTCAAGTAATTGTTCGAAATCGTCAGGGCTCAATGCTTTCGGAATAATAAACCCGAGTGCAGTTACCCCTTTTTTAAGCACGTCCAGCGCTTTTGCATTGGCATCAGTCACATTTTTCACGAGAATATCCTGACGGATTTCCCATTCATTAGTGAGTTCTGTGCCCCGCAAATAAGGGAATTCTCCCGGCAAACTGTTGAGGTAATCCTTGTCTTTAAGGTCATTAGTTCTGTAGTAAGGCATAAGGTTGAAGCCTTCCATGGTTCGCCAGACCAGCTTTCTCTCAAAATCAGCACCTTTCAGGTCTGCTTCAATTTTTTCCTGCCACGCTTCCCTGCTTACTTCGGGAAATTCGGCAAAAAGATTTTGGTTTTTAGCCATAATATCTCAAATCGTTGTTTTCAAAGGCGAAAATACAGGTTTTTATTGAATTAGAACATAATTTATGTCATAGATTAAGTAAGCCTGCTGAGAAACATTGTTGGAAAGGGAGGGAGGCTGAAGTTTTAGGTAATACAAATTGTGTTTCAGGATGATAAGGAGAATGAAACACGTTATCCAAGTAGCATTTCTTAGTTCATTGGTTTTGAAAAACACATAGTCATTTGAAAATAGTTTTAACGCAAAGCTTACCAAGAAGTTTTAAAGATTCTGAAATTTGCGGTGAATTTTTCGGGTTAAAAGCCCAACGAGCAAAAACAAAAAGAGACTGAATCAATCTTGAAACAGTCTCTTTTTGTGATATTATGTTTGTTTATTGGATCACTAATTTTTTCACAATACTCTGTTTTTCAAAGTACATGCGAATGTAATAAACCGCAGGTGCTAATTCAGAAACATCAAGTTTTATTTCGTCACTGAGTTCCGTTGCATTTGATATCATCATAATTTCACTTTGTGTGTTGATGATTTCCCAAGATTGAAGCTGATTAGTTACTCCGGTTGCAATATGGATATTGAGGTAATCCGTTGCCGGATTTGGCGCAATTTCAATCGCATTTTCATTGATAAGACCTGCAATCTCATTTCCAATACTGATTGCGTCAGTATGTAAGGAGCAGCCATTGGCAAAATCAATCAGTACTGAATAATTTCCCTCGGCCGAAATCGTAATTTGGGATTCGTTTGCTCCCGGTATTTCTGAATTGTTCAGGAACCATTGCCATGCGATACCTTCAGTAACACTCAGAATATTTCCGTTTTGCTGTATTTCAACCTCAGGAATTTCTAGCATTGTCAAACTGATTGTTTCAGAATTACAAACCAATCCGTTTTGCCATAACATACCTGTAAACTCATTTCCTGCAGCAATTTTTTGGATGCCGAACACATTGGGTGATTGTTCAGGAGAAGCAACTGGATTGTTGTGTCCGAGTGTTAATTGTGCTGCATTGTTTTGTCCCCAGGCCCAAACGCTGTTGTCATTACGAATCGCAAATGAATTTGCAGTTCCGGCGTTAAGTGCTTGAATTCCAGTGATATCAATTTGTTGTGGTGTGTTGGTTTCTGTCAGAGATGAAATTCCTAATTGATTATTGGCATTGCTTCCCCAAGCATAGGCTTTTCCTTGTGCATTGTACGCCAGTGAATGTTGCAATCCGGCTGCAATTAAGTTAATCTCATGAAAAGCTGGAATTATGACGGGAGTTGTTCGGTTGTTTTGGTCTCCAAGTCCCAATTGTCCGCTTTCATTAGCACCCCAAACCCAAACTTTTCCATTTGTATCCAACGCTAAGTTATGATTGCCACCGCAAATAATTTCTTGAATATTGCTTAGTGCATCAATTTGTACGGGTGTATTTTCTATTTCAAAATTTCCGATGCCTAATTGTCCCTGTGTATTGTTTCCCCAGGCATAAACATTTCCGTCACTGTCCAAAGCGAGACTATGATTTTTTCCTGCCGCAACAGCGATTATTTTGTTAAGATTTAATACTGCATTCGGAAAATTACTTGCTGCAAAATTGCCGTATCCTAGTTGTCCCATGTCATTTTTCCCCCATGCCATCACTGTTGAGTCGCTTAATACCGCCAAACTATGATTATGTCCTGCCGCAATTGCGATAACCGGTTCTGTAATTGGAAGATTGACAGGAGCGTAGGCGTCTGAATAACTGCCGTTTCCGATTGCCCCGTAAGCATTGTCACCCCAGGCAAAAATTTGTCCTGATTGGTCTAAAGCCATTATGAAGGATTGCCCTGCCGCAATGTCTGTCATTTCATCGGAAAGCATGCTTGCAATTGGTTGTTCGGATTGCAGGGTATTTCCGGTTCCTAATTGTCCGGATTCATTATTTCCACAGGTGTAAACCGTGTTTTCATGTCCTCTGACTAATTCTGCCTGATAAGTTCCGCCCTGATTTACGTAAATCTCAGATTCTGAGGCATCAAGTAGCATGTCGTTGTGATACCAGCGCACATTTCCGTTATCGTGAATCACGATTAAAAGCACAGAATCATTTTGACAGAAAGTTTCAGCCGGTTCAATGATAATTTCCGGATTATCCTGAACACTGAACGTAATTTCCGAGCTAGGTTCTGAACATCCTGTGGCTAAGTCGGTTCCGACAACCCATATCACTTGTCCGTTAGTAATCGGGCTGATGGTAACTGACGTTTCATTGCTTTGGTCTGAAATGGATGTTTCGTCAAGGGAAAATTCATATTCATCAGCTCCCTCAGCAATTGCAACAACAGTTGACCCATCACATAAGGCAGCACCTGAAGTGTTTGTGCTAATGCTTGTGAAAACACGATTTAAAATAATTGTGTCGGGCTGGTTTGCTTCGCGCATACAGGAATTATTATATCCCATGACAGAAATAATTTGCCCATCAAAATATTTAGTTAATTCAAAGCTATTGTTGCTTGAAATTGCACTCAGTGGGTTTCCATCTAACAGAAATTGAAATTCTGTTGCTCCGGAAACATTTATCTGAATGGTATCTCCAAAACACATTCCATTTTCTGTCATATTTGTTGTTAACTCTACATCTGGGATTGGATTGACATTGACAGTAATGCCGTTGTCAGCAGTATCTGAGCAAATATTTTGATATCCGACAACCCGAATAATATCTCCATCAGCTAAACTTGTTGAGCTGAATTCTGAATTACTGTCAGGAGTGCCTTGCGAGATTCCGTTTACAAGAAATTCATATTCTCCGGCTCCGGATGCTAAAACGATGATTTCATCTCCGATACATACGGATGTTTCGCTTACAGCTTCAAGCCCAACAACCGGAATGCTAAACATCTGCTACGGTATCAGGTTTGAGTGCCGGAACCCATTATGTTTCTGTAACTGATAACAACGGATGTACAATCAGTGCTTCTGCCGAAATACAAGAACCAGTAGAACCACTCAATGTTGAGGTAAGTACCGAGAATGTGCTTTGTAATAGCGAAGCAAGCGGAAATATTTATCTTACCGTTTCCGGAGGAACTGAACCATATAATTTTATGTGGTATGATAATGATGGAAATTGGTTGAATTACAATGGAGATGAACTTGAAAATATTGTAGCCGGAGATTATTTGGTTCAGGTTACTGATGCGAATGGATGCCTCCAAACTGAAAATATGACAATTGAAGAACCCGATGCTTTTGATTATACGATGGATGTTACCAATGTCTTGTGCTTTGGAGAGAGTACCGGTGCAATTGAAATTTCTGCATCTGGGGGAACTCCGGCATATGCTTACTTATGGTCAATTGGAAGCAGTAATGCCAATATCAGCGATATCCCGGCAGGAATTTATTCGCTGACAATCACTGATGTTAATTCGTGTGAATATATTATAGATGCAGAAGTTGAGCAGCCTGATAACCCCCTTGTGAGCACTGTTTCCTCTGAAAGTGTTGCTTGTTATAGTGATGAAACCGGCTCAATTACAGTTAACACGAGCGGTGGAACGCCACCATATACTTATTTATGGTCTAATAATGCGACTGAGCAAAATCTAACAAATGTTCCTGCAGGTATTTACGCTGTGACAGTTACTGATAGCCATGGATGTGAGCATTATACCGGTGGTGAAATCAGACAACCTGATGCGCCTCTGTCATTGGCTTCAAATTTGTTTGACGTAACTTGTTACAACGGAAACAACGGACTAATTGAGCTTAACATTGAAGGTGGTACTTTACCTTATCGTATTCAGTGGGACGATGATGAGTATCTGATAAATAATAATCTGTTCGAATTGACGGAGCTTACCGACGGACAATACAATATTTCCATTTTAGATGCAAATAATTGCAAACTCAATGATTCGTTTTTCATTGACCAACCAGAGGTTGTAGAAATTACAATTAGTTCTGAAATAGTTTCATGTTTTGGCGCCAGCGATGGATATGCAATTGCTGAAGTGATAGGCGGAACCTCTCCTTATGCTTACCTGTGGAGTAACGGACAGAATCAGTCAGAATTATTGAATGTGACTGTCGGAAATTATCAATTAACAGTTTCAGATGCACAGGATTGTGTATATCAGTCTAAAGTTGAAATTGATACCTGGCCTGAAATGCTTGTGGATTATACAATCACTGAAATGACTTGTCTGGATGTGGATGATGCTGCAATTGATGTCACTGTATCTGGGGGAACCGATGAATTTTTATTCGTGTGGTCAAACGGAGCGGTTACTGAAGATATTTCTGAATTACCGGCAGGAGATTATACGTTAACAGTTACTGATGGGAATCAGTGCGAAGAAATTTTGGAGATGTATATCACGCAAAGTACGGATGAGTGCTTAAATATTCCAAATTCATTTACCCCCAATGGCGATGGATACAATGATACCTGGGTCATTCGAAATGCAGAATTATTTCCGGAATGTCATCTGCAGGTGCTCAATCAGTGGGGAAGTTTAGTTTTTGAATCCAACGGATACTCTCAAGCCTGGGACGGTACATTTAATAATGATATACTTCCCTCTGGAACGTATTATTACATTTTCCGGGTATCACCTGAGCATCAGGAACGAACTGGAACAGTGACGATTTTGAAATAACAAAAACAATGAAAGACAATATGTTACAAGAAAATATTAAGGGTATGAAAAAATATGTAATCCTCGTTTTAGGACTTGTTGCTTCTTTCCATCTTGCAGCACAACAACTGCCATTGCGCAGTCAGTTTATGATGGATTATTATTTGTTAAATCCCGCAGTTGCCGGTAGTTATGATTATATTCCAGTAAATCTGAGTGTAAGACAACAATGGGTGGGTTTTGATGGTGCCCCCTCATCACAGGCAATTAGCCTGCATTATTCATGGAATTCCCTTTGTGCAGATTTGAATCATCTAAACCCGCAGTCATATTTTTATATTTCAAGGGTTTAGATGGTTTGAAGATGTGCAAAGATAATTTCAAGCAT
>Ga0307990_1001940_pt1 | contig 16951 bp, 10 predicted proteins | sample EllFjometagen129_FD_203168 | JGI IMG/M metagenome (GOLD analysis project Ga0307990, IMG submission 203168) | Marine microbial communities from Ellis Fjord, Antarctic Ocean - #129 | ecosystem: Environmental > Aquatic > Marine > Unclassified | place: Southern Ocean | collected 2014-10-08
TCAGGAGTATTGAAGGGCCGAGGCCCAGTTGACGCTAAAAGCTTCCGCCATAGTTTCAGCGAAGGCGGAAGCTCTGAAAGAAGTGAAGGGGGAGGATAAGGGTGGCCTGCCAACCGTAGCGGCGAAGAATGAGCCGCGAAGGGTGGTGGCGAGACCCGGAATCGAACCGGGGACACGGGGATTTTCAGTCCCCTGCTCTACCAACTGAGCTATCTCGCCGTATTGAAAGAAGCGCGCATTTTACGGAAAACGGTTTCGATGTCAATGCGCAGAGTGCACAGAATATGTTGAGAGAATGGACGGGCAAGTCGTCCGGAGGCAAAAAAATGGGGGCGGTGCACAATTGCACCGCCCCCGTAAGCTTGGACCCGTTGCGGGTCGATTGGCCGGAAGTTTATCTTCCGCCAATAGACCACGACAGCCCGCGTCTGCAGCTATTGCCCGATGCGTTCTGCTCGGTGAGAGCCGCCGCGAAGCTTCTGCGTCTTGTCGTTTTGCTGTTCTTGTCTTTTTTCATTTTGTCCTCCTCTATCGTTTCTTCTGATAGAAGTGTTTTCCGACCGTTTCCCGGTCTCTCTTTTTTGGTTCCCGCCCTGTGCGGTCACCTGTTTTTTCAATCTTCCTTCGTTCTGTAGTCTTCTGAGAAAGCAGGTAGAACGTTTAACCATGTCCTCGTTCTACGCTAATCCGGGGGGATGTCAACCCCATCTGGCATTATTTTTTATTGGTTTTATGGAACGAATGCGATATCTCCGCATTTATTGACATATTTCGCATTATACGTGATTTGTATGATTAGATTACTAATATATAAACACAAGAGCCGGAAGGTGCTGTCGAAAGAAAAGTTCGAATTAGCCGATATTAGGCAGTTGCTAGGACTACCAGTTCAGCGTCAGGGACACGCCGGCATAGCGTTCCGGCGGACGCTGCCCGGGGAAGGATTGGAAGTCATCGTCCCACGCATTGTTGATCAGCAGAGAGAGCGTGGCAAAGTCTGCCTTCGGCGGGGTGTAGCGGACAACGAAGGAGCTGTCGACGCCGACGTTGTTGCTGGTTCGTGCGTTGTTGCCGGTCTGTAAGCGCACGGTTTGGACGGTGCCGATTTCAAGCGCATTCACCGGGCGCCAGAGCAGGGAGGCCTGCGCGAGGTGTTCGGGGAAATCGAGCGCGTAGCGGGAGGCGTATCCTTTTGTGCCGGGCGCGACATCAACATCATGGGCGTCCTTGTCTTTACAAATCCACGTGTAGGATAATTGGACTTCGAGATTTTGCGCGGGATACCATCCCAGCTGCGCTTCCAGTCCATATATATCCAGTGTGCCGATATCGGTTGCAACCCAACGCGAGACCGAGTTGGTTTTCATCCAGTCAATCGTGTTGTTGGAGCGGCGGTGGAATGCAGAAAGTTTCCAGTCCACGGATTCAGAGGGAATCCCTTTCAGGCCGATCTCGGTCTGTGCGGTGGTCTGCGGCTCGAGACCCATGTTGCCGAGACTGCCGGGGGAGTCATAGTTGAGTTCTGTGTAGGAGGGCAGGCGAACCGATTCGGTGTAGGCGGCGAAGGCGGTCAGGTTGTCGGAGAGTGCGTATTCCGCGCCGAGTTGCGGCAGGAATTTTGCGGACTCCTCGGTGAAGAATTCACCGCGCACACCGGTGGTGATTTTTAGGCGGTCGCCGTGCCACTGCGGCAGTAGCGAAACTCCACCTCGGGTGCGGTGGTGAGTTCCAAGGCTGCTGCTGGCCATGCTCTCTTCGTCGACATCCGTGCGCCAGCCGAGCGCCCAGCCGTTGATCTCCAGTGTGCGTCCATCGAAAAAGGCGGAGCTGATGCGGGACCGATGCTGGTTGTTGTATGGGAGCCCCGAGGGCAGAATGTATGTTGGCAGGGTATAGACGTCGTTGAATTCGTGCCACGAAACGCCGCCGCGCAGATAGTCGGCGTTCAGGTTCCCGCGGGTGGCGGAGAGATAAAACAGCGTGTCTTCGGTTTCTTCATTGGCGGGCCGGGCATCGTTCACACCGTAGTAGCCGCGCGCGCCGAACTCTTTTTCCTGGTGGGCGATGATCAGATCGATTTGGGTGTCGTCTTCGCGGAACTGAAGGTGGCCGCCGATGTATTCGCGGTCGGTGTCATTATCCGGATAGTCGACGCCGTTGGCGGACTCGCGTCCGGCAAAAATGCCGAGGCCGAGCGTGTCGCTGAGCATCTGCTGAAGCAGTAGGCTCTGCCAGTCGCGGTGGTCGCTGCCGAAGCCGGTTTCCAGCTGGCGTTTTCCAGACATTGGAAGAAAGTCAAACCCGACGGTTCCAACGAGGTGTCCGCCTTGGTTGTCGAGACCGGTGCGCACGTCGGGGCGCGAGAGCATCGTCGCGGGCAGGGGAAGTTCGGCATTAAAATGTTCGGTCTGCGGGTTGCGCAGAGTCAACCCGCCGAGGGAAAGACCCGCGCCGCTGAAGGTGGAGCCGCGTACGGAGAGATCATTCTGCGATCCTCCCTGCGAGTTTAGGATCACGCCCGGCTCCGACCGGAGCACCTCGTGAACTGCGGCGGTTTCAGCTGTCTGTGCCGAGGCGGTTGCCGTGATGACCGGGATGTTAGTTTCGGCAGCGGAGGCGGTCAGTGTGCCTGCGCAGAGAGTTAAAATTAGGGGGTGTATTTTCATGGCGAAGCATCATGAAGATTTGTCGTCGGACCGTCAACCGTCACTTTCAAAATGCATGATGATGAGCTGGGGCCATTTTTTAGGAGTGCTTATGGACGTCTTGCAGGCCTTCGAGCGAACGGGCTTTCAGATTCAGCGGGCCGCTGGTTTTTTCCCATTTGGCGATGGAGGGGGCGGAGACTCCGATTTCACGGGCGAAGGCGGATTGATTCAATCCTGTTTTTTTTCGCAGGGCGCGGACGGCGGCCCCGGTGGGTTTGAACCCGTGGGCTGCCGGTTTCTTTTGCTTTTTAGGCTTCCGTGGTCGTGGTGCGGGCGTGTCCTCTTCAAGTTCGATGCCAAAGACGTCGCTGATCTGTTCGCTTTGAAGCGTTCGGCGGCGGCGGGAGCGTTTGCCGCCGGTGAGATCCTCGATGGCGGTGTCGACGGCGATTAGCTCTTCGAGGTTCACGCCGCGCAGTTTGAAGAGCAGTTCGGGTTCGGTATCGAGCCGGACGCCAATGCCGTACATCGCCGCGGCGACGTGTTTGCACATATCGGCCCAGTCGGGACAGTTGCAGTTGAAACGGATTTCGTTCGGATGCGGGAACAGCCCGTTTTTGGGGTCGGTCACCACCGTCATGATTTCGTCGGATATTTTCCCTTGTAGCAGTTCAATCAGCGAGCCGATTTTGCCTTTGCAGCTCGCTTTAATGGATTCCCATTTTTTTGCATCCAGTGGTTCGATGTGAATCGTGAGCTTGTATGGAGACGATCCGCTGACATTTGCCGTGACCACTCCGGATGCAATGCTCAAATGATACACTGCTCCGTTGCGGACGTAGGAGCGACCGCGTGGCAGTCGGTTTTCGTAGTCGCTGAATTGCTCCATGTGTTTGCACCACCCTTTGCCCCAAAAGCTTTTGGCGATGAGCCCCCGGACGGGCAGCGGGCCGATGGGCTGGATGTCCTCGCCCTTCTTTTTCAGCTGCTCGATTTTTTTAAGGGCTTGATCGCGGCGTTTTGCGACCGGCACGTAATCGTTGTAGTATCCCCAGCTCATGAGTGGTTTCCTAACGGTTGATTAGAAGAAGTTAAACTCTACTTGGTCATGAAATAACGCGGACGTTTTTTTGACTTTTTCTCGTGGGGCCTTGCGCAGTTGTTTGAGCCGGCGCTCTAGCTTTGAGTGAAGAAGGGTCAGCATGGTGAGGTCGTCGTTCAGTTCTTCGGTAACGTCTTGCAGCACGCCTTTTTTCTTCTTGTGGGTCCAAGATAGAAATCCCCACTCCGGTTGTTGTTTCAGCTGCCGGAGGGCGCGGCGGATTTGGGTGTTCGTCTGTTTGTAGGAATTGGTTCCGCTTTGGATGGACGAGATGGAGGCAAATCGAATCAGTTTTTCATTCAGCAAGTCGCAGTTGGCGTCGATGTGTTGTAGCGTTTCGAGATCGGATGCGTCATACGCCTTTTTTGCGGCATGCCAGAGTTCTTGCTGTTCCGGGGTCGAGCTTCCCGCGCGGTCCGGATGAAGCTTGCGGATGATTTTTCGATAGAGTTTTTTGACGCATCTTTCTTCTTTAGCCCATTTCCGTTTTTGCTGTTTTGTGGAAGCAAAGGGGCTGGGTCCGTCAAAATCGGGGTCGTCCTCGGAATCTTCGAACAAAGAATCGAAGAATTTGCGCGCGGCTTCGGCCTCGTCGTCGAATTCGTTAAATGGATTGTTCTCATCCCTTTCATCAGACGGATCGTCTTTGAAAAAGAATTCGAATCCCTCGGGGATTTGGCCGTTGGTTTCGATGTAATGCGCGGCGGCAGCGGCGCACTCTTGGGTTGTGTATTGAGGGAAGCTGTCGCAAAGATCTTCTGTGAGGTACAGAATGTTTTGCAAGGCAGACACTTTTCCGCGCAGTGCATTGTTTTCTTGAATGAGCCCGTCGCATTCCGTCTGAAGCCATTTCGAAAAGGCAGGGAGCTCTTTTTTCTCAAACTGTTCGGTTTGAGCTTTTAATGATGCGCAGGTTTTCTTGCTACGTTGGAATTTATTTAGCTCACTTTTCCGTATTTGTTCGGTGTCTAATGGGATCAGAGCACGAACCTTGGAGCGAACGATGCGTTTTTTTTGGGTGCTTTTTTTCATAAGGAAACGGGTAGGGGATCAATGAGCTACGTACGTTACGTTTCGGTTCGCTCAATATCAAGTCGAACCAGATCGAGTAGTTCGTCGTTACTCATTTCAGTGAATGATTTTTCTGGGCCGCCTTCAAGGATTTGATCGGCGGTTTGTTGCTTTTCGGTCAGCAGGCCATCGATCTTTTCTTCCAGTGTGCCGGAGGTGATGAATTTATGCACGAGCACGTTGTTTTTCTGTCCGATGCGGAAGGCGCGGTCGGTGGCTTGGTTTTCAACGGCGGGGTTCCACCAGCGGTCGAAGTGGATCACGTGCGAGGCGGCGGTGAGATTGAGCCCGGTGCCGCCCGCTTTAATGGAAAGGACAAAGAAGGGCGGTCCGTCTTCGCGCTGAAAATTTTCTACCATTTGCTGACGCTTTTTGACCGGCGTTCCGCCGTGCAGAACGAGGCCGGGCCGGCCAAAAACATTTGCGAGGCACTCGGCCAGTGGCTCGGTGATTTCGCGAAACTGGGTGAAGACGAGTACCTTTTCGCCGCGCGATTCAATCTCCCCGCAAATTTCTTCCAAGCGTTGGAACTTCGCGCTGTGTTTGGGTTCGTATTCCCCGTGGCCGGTCACCTGATCGGGGTGATTGCAGATCTGCTTGAAGCGCATGAGGTAGGTCAGCACCAGTCCTTTGCGCTGGATGCCGTCGGTCTCTTTCAGCTCCTGAATGAGGGAGCGCGTGGACTGTTTGTAGAGTTTGGCCTGTGCCGGGCTGAGCCCGCAGAACACCTTCATCTCGGTTTTGTCGGGCAGATCGGAGATGATCGATTTGTCCGTTTTTAGGCGGCGTAGAATGTAGGGGCTGACCAATCGGCGGAGTGGCGCATAGTGCTCGTGGTTTTCGGACTGGATGGCTTTACTGAAGGCGTTGAATTGCGATGCACTGCCCAGCAGGCCGGGGTTGAGAAAGTCGAACAGCGCCCACAGGTCGCCGAGGCGGTTTTCGATCGGCGTTCCGGTCAGCGCAAAGCGCGCGTCGGCTTTTAGTGCGCGGACGGCTTTGCTTTGTCGGGTGGAATGATTTTTGATGGCCTGCGCTTCGTCGAGAATCACCCAGCTCCAGTCGGTTTCACTGAGCCATTTTAGGCGCGTGGCCATTCCGTAGGTGGTGATGACGAGATCGGTGGAAAGGTTGGGGCAAGATGTATCTTGCCCGTACTGGCGGTGGGCGATGAAGAGGTTGAGCGACGGTGCAAAGTTGGCGGCCTCGCGTTTCCAGTTGCCGATCAGCGAGGCGGGTACCACCAGTAGAGCGGGTTTCGATTTTGGAGATTCGGCCTTTTTACGCAGTAAGGCAGCGAGCACCTGAATGGTTTTCCCGAGTCCCATGTCATCGGCCAAGCAGGCCCCGAGTCCGGTCTGGGCGCAGAACCAGAGCCAGTTGAGACCGACTTCCTGGTAGGGGCGCAGTTTGGCGTTGAGGGTTTCGGGCGGGGCCATCTGTTCGGGATCGCGTAGTTGGTCGAGTGTTTCCGAGAGCCATTCGCCGGGTTGGGCGAAGGCCCATTCGCGATGCTCTTCGAGTTCTTCCGCGTTTTTCAGGTTGGCGGGTGCGCCCGCCAGCAGGCGCATGCCTTCGACAAATGAAATGCCGCCGTGCTGTTCGATTTTCTCCCAGTGATCGAGTGCCTGCTGCAGTTTCTCGCGATCTACCTCGACCCATTGACCGCGCAGCATCACGAGGCCGTCCTCGCCTGCGAGCAGGGCGGCAATCTCGGCGCGCGATAGGCGCTGGCCGTCGATGACGACATCCAAATGAAAATCCAGCAGGGCGTTGATGCCCACGCTACTGGTTTTCTGCTCGCCGATCGTCACCGCTACCTGCGGGCGGCGGGTGCGTTTCTTCCACCAGTTCGGCAGGCGCACCAGTAAGCCCGATTCCTCATAGGCCGGGACACTTTGCAAAAATTCGTAAGCCTCCTGCGGCAGCCAAACCAGCGGATGAAATATATCGCCGGTTTCCACTAGGTCGGCAATCAGTTCGCTGTTTTTTGCCGCTTCGTGAATTGGCGAGAGCAGCTTGAGCAGCATCGGTTTATTGTTCGTTCCCGCATATTCCTTGAGCGCCTTGCCCAGCGGAAGCTGTTTGACCCGCCCGGATTGCGAGAGCCCCGACGCATAGGAGGCCATGAAGGCGAACGGAAACTCTGGGTCGCCTTTGTTTTCTGCCAAATGGAACGTAATGCGTCCGACGCGCGACCATAGCGGCGCATCGGTTTTTAGAAATTCAGCTAATCCGTCGCATTCTTCTAGTCGTTCTTTTGTCCACGCCTCCATTCGTTTCCAAATATTGGAAAGAACCTCGGGGGAAAGATATTCCGCGCCGCGCATCGGCGGGGCGTTGAGCACCCATTCCGCCAGCGCGGCGGGCGACGGCAAATCGATCGTAATCTCTGCGCCCTCCTGCAGTTGACACAGCGCCTTTAAAAAGGAATTGCCGACTTGTTTCCAGAAGAGAATGGACGGGTCGGGGACAATGGATGATTTTCTGCCTGCCAGCGCGATGAGTCCGGCGGCATCGGATGTCGAAAAGGCAGCAAGATCCTTGCTGTCACTACGGCAAATCACGACGCCGTGCGGGGTGAGTTCTAGGAGACTATGGTTCATGGGTTTTTAAATCTAAAATGAGTTTTAGTGTGCGAGGAGCTGGGTTGCGATCGTATTAATGCCGGAAATAAAGAATCAATTCTAGCAGTTATCCTGCCTGAAAACATTTTTATTGGCAAGACCGGAGCGGTTATGTCGGAGCGGTTATTGGTCAACACTACGCAGATTCAATGCGGTATAATCGTTTCCATCCGATTGTTGTTTTTAGTGTAGGCGTAGCCTCGCTAATTTTTTCAAGTATATCGCCGAGTCTCCACGGTTTGAGCAGAGGATCATCTGCAACCACATGATCCATTAACTGAAGCAGGCATTTCGCATCAACTGATATCAGGTCGTCTATATTGTGATAAGAGGATAAGTGTTCGGTTTTCCCCAGTAGTGGAAGCATTAGTTTTGTGGCATCAGGAAACCGATTTTTGGTATCAAAAATGAGCCCGATCATGGCAGCAGATAGAGTGGGCGTTTTAATGGTCAGTTCCAGTGGCCATGATTTTTCAATGAATGATTGGATAGGGGGCCAGTTCTTATCAACATCGCGGATGTTTTCGGCTAATGTTTCTATGATTTTACAGCGTCCTGTGTCGCCCAAGTTGTGCAGTAGTTGTCTTTTTTCAGAGTCAGACAGAGTGCTCGATTTCATGCCGGATATTGCAAAGAAGTGAGCAAGTTTTTCTGATGCATCTTTTGTTCTCCATCGCCAGTCGCGAGAGAGTGGCGCTGCCATGATCAGGCAGGGGGTGAGTTGGTTGTATAAATTGGGCGAGCATTTTCGGCGAGGGACTGATTCAAAAAAGCCGCTCCATGCAGATTCAATGAAATCACTTTGGAAAAATGGGATTATTTGTTCTGTAGTCCACTCTGGATTTGAGCTGTAGAGGGTTTTTAAATGTGCAGATAGTGCGCAAATCGTTTGCTGTTTAGCTGAGCCTTCCAGGTTGAGAGCTTTCGTAATTCGATCAATAAAAAGAGGGTTTTCGAAGGCGTTGTCGGCGTTTTGTTGTTCAAAGATTTTCAACAAAACATCGACCGTCATAAATGTGGGAGTTTGTGATAGGTGTAGGTATGCGTGTTTTGAAACATCCTTGTGATTGCTTACCCTTTCTTTTGTGTGAAATTCCTCCGGTTGAGACATGATGAATTCGAAATAGGAGTCCCACCAATTGAGTGATTCCGTTAATTCTTCTTCGGCATGTATAGGAAGGTGACACCCAAGCCAGATAGGAAGAGATCGATCCATTTGTTGCAAGCACGGCGTGGGTAGTTTCAGAAAGGTAGGCGTGATGAATTTTCGGTTGTCGCTTGTTGATTGGTAATTGTCGCGTAGGGCCAGTGTTTGCCAATAGATAATGTTTTGTTCAGGCGCTCCATTGTCTTGCAGAACGGAGAGTGCTAATGCTGGGTGCTCTTTAGCCAGCAATGCAAAGTTTCTACCAAAACAGGGTATCTTTGTCGGGCTGTACGCACTGTCTGCATCAAGATTCAGCGTGTTTTTTAGGGGAGGATAGGCATCGTCTTTACTGACAATTCCTAATTGTTTGCACGCTTTAATGAATTGTTGCTGGTTGACTTTTTCTTCGAGCTCGGCAGCTGTTTCTATAGAAGTAAGGAAGAGCGTAGTTTCATGAGATAAGGTTAGTTCCTCTGCGGTTAAGCGGCCAAAGAAATGGCTTATTTGTAATGATTCTCGATACGAGTCTTTCTTCCAGCTTTCCCGGAACCTTTGTTCGATTTTAAAACGGTCTGCCGGGGTCATATTTCCCCAATGCGTTTTTAAAAGATGGATGATCTGATCTTCATGATTTCCGTTCCAGAGTGAGGCGGCCAAAAGCGTTTGAATGCCCGTGCATACTTCCTCGGCGGAATAAAGCATGGTGTTCGACCATGCGTAAAGCTTGAGTTTGTCGAAAAAGAATCGGCAATTGTTGGGCCAAATCAAGACCTCGGCTTTTGCTCTTTCAGGGCGTTCCAGTGCCAATTTGTCAAAGAGCTTGGCTGTTTTGGCCCAAATAGGGCTAATGGTTCTGTGATCGCGTGAGGTCGTGTTGTGAGGTAAATTTTCTATTCTCCAGCCGATCACCCCGGATTCCGTTTGCGCTAGCAGTTGCGCTGTCCTTTCAAGAGCGGCACAAAATATTCGAAAAATATCATGAAGGTTTTCTGCTGGGATTGAATCAGGTGAGAGTTTTTCGATTTGATTATGAATTTTAAAGGTAACATCGAATTTGGCGATATCTCCATGTCGAACATCTTTCCAGGATCCTTCAGGAAAATAGGTTTTTGAGAATAGGCGCGAAGCTCGTTCGACCGTTACTCTCGGTTGAAGATATTGATCTAAGATCTGAAGGGTTTTGATTGAACAGGTCCCTGCGCTTATTTCAGTGCATGCGTTTGAGAATTCAGCAGAATAATCGTCGTCGCGACCCTGTGGATTTTTGTGCTTGAATGCGAGCTGTAGGAGCCGCCAGGTTTTTTTTGCTTGTTCGTCGAGGCGGGATGCTGGTTGTTCTAGCGCCCATGCAATTTGATTTGTCAGCCACGTTGGCATGGATGGCAGGCTTGCCGCCCACCATGCGGTGATGGGTTCATTCATTTTGTGTGTGAACCAGCTATTGAGGGGAGGAAGTATTACAAGGGATTTTAGGATCGAATAATGCGCCCCGCTTTCTGTGTATTGTTTCAAACCCACAAAGCGTTGTCGTTTATTGTCAGTTTCTTCACCGAGATAAAGATCCCCTTCTAATCCATAGTTTTTTAGCGGATCAAACTGCTCTTTTTTGAGGTCGAAGGGTTTGGTTCGGCGCAGTTTTTCATCGAAGACGCAGAGCCATTCGGCGGGTGGGGTAGGGTGGGCGGTATTAAATCTCCTCAACCCTTCAGCACTTCCAAGAAAGGCTATGACTTGGCCGCGAGTATAGGGTTTTAGGTCTTTCGGTGACTTTTGGGCTAATTCTACCATCTCGTCATTCCATGCGCTTGGGTCGAATTTTTGATAATGCCACTTCGCGATGCTGTCCCAGAGTGCCGAGTGTTCCTTTCCCTTGTTGTTCGTTGTGGGGTAAAGAATCGCGGTCGCCCCTTTGTGTTTCCAGTTTTCTTCTATGGCTTCTTTCTCGATGGTTGTTGTATCTGCGTTGTGACTAGAAAATGCATAGAGAGATTCATCTTCGCCGCCGACATGCAAGGCTTCGAGTAGATAGCGAACGGTTGTGTCGTCGGCAGAATAGCCGATGAAGACAATGCTTTTATGGCTACTTAAAAGTGATTGGATGAAGCGGGTCGCCCAGCCTTCAGAGAGGTAGGCTTGTCCAAAATCAATGGAGCTGAAAACGTAGTTTCCCCGTGTGAGAGGATCCGCGCATTCTTCTTTGCGGCCATGCAAATAGGCGAGTCCTGAAAAGGGCTTGTTTTTGTATACAATCGGAAGGTGAGGCGCGATGGAGATTAAATCGTCAGGTTTAGGGTAGTTAAGCTGTTTCAATGTTTTGTCGAACAGTCGATCGATGTTGGTGGTGACCACCTGCGGAATTCCATCTGTATTTTGAGAGAGCTGGAGGATAAGTTTGTGGTTTTTGACGTCCGTTGTTTTGTCGTCTTCAATAAATTCATGCAACTTGGTTTCAATAAGTTCCGCGCCATATGTCTGTTGCAGAAGGGTATAGATTTCGGCATAGGGCGGGGTTTCATCATTTCGGTTTGGGTCGCACAGTTCGTTGGCTCGATCTTGTGCCGTGGGATAACCGTCCAGTTGTTCCAGGAGAGTTTGTTTCAACTTATTCGCCTGCGCATTTGTCTTTGCGAGGTTGTTTAGGTTTGTCTGGAGGGATTCAGGGGTTTTTTCAGGCGTTAGACCTTGGGTGATCGTATTGCGAATTTTTTCAGGAGGCCGTGCAGGGTTTTTGGAATTTTTGTCAAAAAGTTTCCGAATCGGTGAATTTGATGGGGGATCTATGAAATCGATGATCTCTTTGGTTATTTGCCAGAAGTTCTTGAGCTTGGCGCTTGATGAAACACCAGCTCCACAGAAAAAGACGACGTTGCCTTGGATGCAGGCATCAATTAATTCGTTTGGGATATCCGGCCCATCTTCGAAATAGCGCATGAAGCATACTCCCTCTTTGATCAAGACGGCAAGTTACACTGGAGCGCGGGCTTTTGCACGTTTATTGCCACTGCGGACTTTTGCGCCGAGGGTCTGGTGGAGGGTGGCGTAGAGCGTGCTGTTTGATCAGCAAGAGCGTGGTGGTTTCGCCGGTGGCGTAGACGCGCCGTGCGGGGTGAGTTCAAGGAGAGAAGAGGCTTGGATCAGCATAAGGCGGGGCTGTTTATTTGGGCGGAAGTGTGAATTGAAGGTTTTTTCGGGTTGCACCGTTCATAGTTTGAGTCCTTCGGGAAGATACGGGATTCCCCCATAGACCCCAGCAAGATAGCGTTTGGCAATAGCCTCCTTATCCCGTGGTTTGTAGTCGGTCAGTGGATATAGAAAGGTGGCTCCTTGGTTGTTTTTTTCGGTAAACCAAATTTGATCGCGCCGAAGTAGCGTTTGATCGAGAAATACAGGGTTATGCGTTGTGAAGACAATTTGTGCCCCGTTGGGGTTGTTTTTTGCGCAGAAGAGCAGTTTAAGAAGCTCTCGAACCAGATTGGGATGAAGGCTTGTGTCGATTTCATCAATGAAGACGGTGTATCCTTCTTCTAATGTGTCAAGCCATGGACCGAGCAAAGAGAAGAACCGTTGGGTTCCGGCTGATTCTTCGTTTTCGAAGTCCATTGGAATAAGACTCCCAGTACGATCTTCATGCTCGAAATTTATTTCTTTGGTGCTGAACTTACTGTCGTTTCCTTTTTCCATCAGTTTGCTCAGTAGCTCTGGAGGTAGCTTTCTCTTGATGCTTTCGATGTCGAGTTCGTGTTCGGTAACCTTTATATCTGAGATATTGAAATCGGCACTTTTCAGTAGCGATAATATCTGTTTCTTCATCAATCCGTCACTTAAGCGCTGGAGTGTCATCCCCGGAGATACTCCTCCGTCCGCCCCTAAGTTAAGGAATCTAAGTTTAGTTTTGAACCACATGTAGACCTTGGTCAGTTGCTGGTGGTTCAAGTCGGCTCCTTGTGAAAGAAATAGCACATTTTCTTTGGTGTAACCTTGTAACTTTAGATCATTCTTGAAAGAGCCTGCAGTCCTATCCCATTCATATTTTCCTGCTTTTTCATCGTATGAACGGTGGCACCAGCAGTTCTCGCGTCCTTGGGGGTAGGCGTAGAGATATTCCTCAATGATGCGTTGGGGTGTTAAGGCTATTCCATAAAGATAACGTACATTATCGGCTTCGAAGGTGACTTCGAACTCAGAGGGTTGAGTTATGCAATTTTGATCCAGTTTGAAGGGCTCTGTGCCTGTAGTATCGCCGGGCTTTAATTCAGTTGCGGAGTTCTCAACGAGATCCGCGAGATATTTTAAGGCAAGCAACACATTGCTTTTGCCTGATGCATTGGCTCCATAGAGTGCGGCGCCTTTGAGAAACTGCAAACCAGCCAATCCCTTAAGTGGTTTATCGATGATGCAGTCGGGAAGCTCTTTGTTCGCTTTAGTGGCCACCAGACTCAGGGTCTGTTCTTCGCGGATGGAGCGGAAGTTTTTAACTTTGAATTCTATAAGCATGGAAACAGCTTATGTACTAAACCCCTAGTCACAAGGCAAAAATTGCAAAATAATCGCAAAAATAACCGTGAGCAACGGGTTGGCGGTGGGTTGTTCGGTTTTGTTGGAAAAATGCAGTGAGATCGACTGGCGCATGGCCGCTAGTGTTGTGTGTGTTATTGGGTCAGCAAGAGCGTGGCGGTTTCATCGGTGGTACAGACGCCGTGCGGGGTAAGTTCTAGGAATAGATTTTTCACGGTTAAATTCAGTTCTTTCAGCGGGCGGTTTTCGCTAAGATGCTTTGTTTTTATAGAAAATGGAATCTATTGTGTAAAAGGAGAAGAGCCATGAAAAGCGATATTGTCAAAAAAGGGATGGAACGCGCGCCCCACCGCAGTCTGATGCATGCCACCGGGCTCACCGATGAGGATATCAAGAAGCCGCTGATTGCGGTCTGCAACTCGTTTAACGAAGTGATTCCTGGCCACGTCCACCTCAATAAGGTCGGTCGTCTGATCTGCGAAGCCGTTCGCGAAGCGGGCGGAACACCGCGCGAATTTAACGTGATCGGTGTTTGCGATGGCATTGCCATGGGCCACGCGGGCATGAAATATTCCCTGCCCAGCCGCGAGCTGATTGCCGACAGCGTCGAGACCATGGTTGAGGCTCACGCCTTCGATGCCATGATCTGTATCCCCAATTGCGACAAGATTGTCCCCGGCATGTTGATGGCCGCCGTGCGCACCAACATCCCCACCATCTTCGCCAGCGGCGGACCGATGGCCGCCGGCCACAAAGCCGACGGAACCGTTATTGACCTTATCAGCGTCTTCGAAGGCGTCGCCCAGCTTAAAGCCGGCAAAATTACCGAAGACGACCTACTGGAACTCGAATGTAACGCATGCCCCGGCGCGGGATCGTGCTCCGGCATGTTCACGGCGAACTCGATGAATTGCTTGTGCGAAGCGATCGGAATGGCGCTGCCCGGCAACGGAACCTTGCTGGCCATCGAAGAGGCTCGTAATGCGCTCTGGAAAGCCGCCGCCAAACGCGTGGTTGAAATGGCGTTGGCCAACGGACCGAAGCCGCGCGAAATCATCACTCAGGATTCGGTCGACAATGCTTTCGTGCTCGATATGGCCATGGGCGGTTCCACCAACACCGTGCTACACACTCTCGCGATTGCCAACGAAGCTGGGATCGACTACGACCTCGAACGCATCAACCAGCTCTCCAAAACTACGCCGAATATCTGCAAAGTTTCCCCGTCATCGAGCTATCACATCGAAGACGTCCGCGACGCCGGCGGCATCAGCGCCATCCTCGCCGAAGTCAGCAAAGTCGAGGGCGCGCTCAAGCTGGATTGCCCGACCGTCACCGGCAAAACGCTCGGCGAAAACATTGCCGAAGCGGAGATTAAAGATGAAGCCTGCATTCATAAAATCGAAAATGCTTACAGCAAAGAGGGCGGACTCTCCATCCTTACCGGTAACCTTGCCGCCGAAGGCTCGGTTGTGAAAACCGCCGGTGTCGATCCAAAGATGCTCGTCCATAAAGGACCGGCCATTATCTTTGAATCGCAGGAAGACGCCTGCGAAGGAATCCTCGCCGGCAAAGTGAAGGCGGGCGACGTGGTTGTTATCCGCTATGAAGGCCCCAAAGGCGGCCCCGGCATGCAGGAAATGCTGGCTCCCACCTCCTACATCATGGGTCAGGATCTTGGCGACAAAGTTGCGCTCATCACCGACGGTCGCTTTAGCGGCGGAACGCACGGCGCCTGCATTGGCCACGTCTCGCCTGAGGCCGCCGAAGGCGGAGTGATTGGATTGGTTAACGAGGGCGACGTCATCGAGATTGATATCCCCAACCGCGTCCTGCGCGTTGACCTTTCCGACGCCGAACTCGTCGCCCGCCGCGAAGCCTGGGTAAAACCGGCCCCCCGCAAAACTTCCGGTTGGCTTGCGCGCTATGCGGCTATGGCCACCAACGCATCCTCCGGAGCGGTGCTTAAAACCCGTTGCGAATGTAACTGATGACCAAAAGGAAAAAGATCATCTTGAGCATCAGCAGTGTTCTGCTGGTGCTCATTTTGTATGGCTGGTTCTTCGGCGTGCAGACCGTGTGTTTGATCGGGCTGAAGTTTGTAGACCGGTCGGTTGTTGATGCTGTGCCACAACCATTGGATATGGGTCCGGCATCTCCCGCAGTGACTTTGCTGAAGACGTCTGATTTCAGTTTTTCTGTTCCGTGGACGAATTGTGTTCAGAAGGAGCTGTCAGCAGAGTCTACGTATTGGTTTTGTGCGGAATCCAATGTCTACGTGTTCTGCCATAATATGACAAGAATGGCGGAGTTGGCCGTTAGTGCGGAGACGCGTGAGGAGTTGGATTCTGTTGCTGGATATGCGTTCAAGTCCAATACGTTTTTCATGACGTCTGCGGAGGTATCACTATTTGATTCCAGAGATGACGCTAGGATGAAAGTTGGGATGTTAATGTGTAAGATGATCGGAAATACGGATGCGCTAACTGGCGTGTACACCTTTGACTATCAGGATTTGAAAGGGTTCCAGAGAGGGACGCTGTCGGGGAATTCCATGGCGGATTTATATCTTTTTGATCGGCAGGATCGTGAGTATCAGCTGTTGATTACTGTTCGAAAGGAATCCCCCTTTGTGTTGACCCAGTCCGACATCAACACAATCATCACGACGTTTTCGGTCGAGCCCTGAGTCGGGGATTCAGACAACCTGTGAGCCGAGCCACTGGGCGAGTGTGTTTTATGACCGCGAAGACGCAAAGACGCGAAGGTTCTGTTTTGAATCGGGGCTGTTCCCTTGCGTCTTCGCGTCTTTGCGGTCAAACAACTCCCTGCTGAGAGCTCTGTAGATGGAATTTCCAACCACTGGAAAAGCGTCACCTTTTTTCCAATGCTTGGAAAAATCCAGGTTATCGTATAAGTTTGGGGTCTATGAAAAAATGGATTTTCAGTTTACTGATGCTGTGCGGCGCGGTGGTTGCCGCGACCGTCGCGCTCAAGGACGGCGTCTATAACGGGCAGTCTGGCGGGTATAAGGGGCCGGTGCGGGTCGCGGTGATGGTGAAAGGCGGGCGAATTTCCACGATAGAGGTGACGGCCTGTCGGGATAGCCTTGCTCGTAAGGTTGTGAAGGAAATTCCGCGCCGGATTGTTCGCGCCAACAGCGTTGAGGTTGATGTGGTTAGTGGGGCAACCATCAGCTCGCGCGCGATTAAACGCGCGGTGAAGGTCGCGCTGGAAAAAACTCAGTAATATGAAATTAACTTAATTCGTATTCTTTCACCAGATGAGAGCTGGAAGTGTCAGAATAATTTTTCTTAGCCGTATACATCCCGGTCCTGAATTATTCTGACCTAAATTATTCTGACTAAATTCTTTCTCTGTGGTTGCGCCCCGAACCATCGAGGGCGATCTCGACCCTTCGGATTGGCTTTGTCGCGCTGGGATCTTAGTGTGTTTGTTCGCTTTTCTGTTTAATCCGTTTTTCCAAACATTGGAAATTTTCTATTTTCTTTTTCCAAAGTCTGGAAAATCAATGGGGTTGTGTGTAGATCTAATGGCTATGAAAAAAATCATGTGCGGATTTTTGCTGATGTGTGGTGCGGCGGTTGCGGCGCCCGTTGAGGATGGAATGTATGCGACGCTGCAGACAACCCTAGGGGATGTTTGCTTCGAGCTCTACTACACGAACGTCCCGCAAACCGTCGCCAACTTTGTGTCTTTGGCGGAAGGAACCCGTTCCTGGATCGATCCGCGAACTACGTTTGTTTCAACGGAGCCGTACTATGACGGAATCACTTTTCACCGGGTGGTTTCTGATTTCATGATCCAGTGCGGATCACCG
>Ga0307990_1001945_pt1 | contig 16929 bp, 10 predicted proteins | sample EllFjometagen129_FD_203168 | JGI IMG/M metagenome (GOLD analysis project Ga0307990, IMG submission 203168) | Marine microbial communities from Ellis Fjord, Antarctic Ocean - #129 | ecosystem: Environmental > Aquatic > Marine > Unclassified | place: Southern Ocean | collected 2014-10-08
GTTACTACGCCTGGACAAGTGGCTTGCATTCGCCACGCTTGCGACCGGGACAGTCATCGTTCGCTTAGGCTCACTTAAATGACAGTCCCATGCATTTCTCTTTTGCTGGGTGAGAACGTTGATTACGCACTTCCCCGACGAGGCTGTGATATGTGGCATTCATTTATGCGAGCCTAAGCGAGTATATGATTGTCACGGTTAAATACCAGAGCGGTAGCAAGCCAAGCATAAAAGTAACGGGAAGATACAAAGCCGCTCTATATTGAGCTGACGGTTAATTGCATATTTTCAAAGAATGCTGATTAATGGTCAAATCACCTAAGAGCAAGGCGAGGTGCCTCGCTGCTAAGGTTAACTAGCTCTCAGCCTTCAGCGGTCAGCTATCAGTTTTGTTTGAGCCACTCCGTGGGCTGGTTAAATAGATCCCTCACCTTCGTTCGGGATGACAAGGTCGGCTCGTAGGATTCGCCGTTCGGTGTTGCGGCAGCTTTTTTAGCTGATAGCTGACGGCTGACGGCTTTCTATTGTTGACACGCCCCGATTTCGGCGAACACAGGAGTGTGAGCAGGCTCTGGCCCGTCATACAGTCAGGTGGTGGATGCCTGCCGCTGCCAGGAAGGTGGGAGCAAGATCGGTCAGGTTGACGAAATCATCTACGATGCTCCTTATTCGTATGTCACCATCCATTTAATATCCGTGTTGGTAGCGGCCGAAAGTGTCAAGCAGCTGAGGCCGGCGACCGGATGAGGCTTGAGTTCAGACCTGCCGCCTTGTGCGTCTGACTTGATCGCCCTGGCTCCGTTGTCGGCGACCACGATCTTGAAGGGTTCGCCGCCAATGACATGGGCCGTACCGCTCAAGGTCCTCGCTTCAGCATCCCAGCACACGTCTTCCAGTTCGACCCAGCCCTGAAGCAGGTGGCGGTTTGTGCTGATCACCTGGGGATGAGGTAAAGCTTTGCGCAGCGAGATCATGGCACAACAGTTCGGGTTTAGTTCTCGCGCAAGGCGCGCGCTGCCAAAGAGTTTTCCAAGGTAGGTGTCAGACCAGAACTCGTAGGCATGGTAATGCGCTGCCGGGTCCAGCCCCACGGCGTTGTCCACACGCTGGCCACTGATGGCTGTGGATACGACGGCGGTCTCTTTGCCTGTGTTGTAAAGGGCGATCTGGTGCCAGTCGGAGGTCAGTTCCAGGTCATAGACCTGCGGATCGCGTATGCCGGTAAAAGCATCAAGCGGACGCGCCGTCTTGGGCTCCGAATAATGCGGGTAGATGCGAGAAACGTCATGGGTAATCTCCGGTGTGAAGAGTGAGAAGGAAGAGGACAGGTCGAGACGGCCACTGCTGAGAAAGACCATGGTGAGCATGGACTGGCGGATCTCAGGCGAAAGATCATGCACGGACTTGGTGTCCGGATAATAGTTGAACACGGTTCTATTCTTATACCAGCGCAGGCCGCTGATGGAGACCATGGGCGGGTTAAATTTGTTGGAATCGCCCCAAGTCCGCTGCGTATCAACCACCCCAGCGGTCACGTCCAGGCAGGGCCGACTCGATTCACCCAGGTTGCGTTCGTCAATGAAGGCATCCTCGCCCAATGCCTCGCGCAGCAACTCGAAGGCCCGCCGGTAGGCCGCATTGGTGGTCGCGTAACGGTCGTCAAAGCCTCCCTCGGAACGCCAGGCCGTGGCGGGGTAATCAACCTTCACGCCGCGAATACCATCCTCGGCCAACCTACGCCAGACCTTGACAAAGTGCTTTGAGAATGCCTTGTCCGTGTAGTCATACGTCACGTAGGGCTGATTGTGTGCATGCTTGTCCTTCCAGTTCGGCTTGTTGGGAACGCGCTTGTCCACGTCGGAGCTGTCGTTGAAGAGCATGTATTCGGGGAACTGCCGCGAGAAATCATCGGACGGCATGCCGAGTTGCATGTAGATGTAAGGAATTCCGTTTTCGGCATTCATCGCCTTGCTCCAGGTGGCAATGGAATCGTAGGGCTCTACCAGATGCTTGAACCTGCGCATGTGGGCATCGTCCCACCAGCCCTGTTCAGTATCGAGATGGTACTTGTCCGGTTCCAGGCGGAGCGCGACCTTCGTGTATTTAGTGATGCCACTCTTATTGGCGTGCTCGAGTTCCCCGATCAGCCTGGCCGAGTTGTTGACAGAAGGCAGATGACTGATATGGCTGACGCTCCATCCGCAGAGCACAGGAAAATCGTACACATTGGGGTGCGCGTTGTTGGCCAGGCGCATGGCTAGACCGTAGCGCTCCAGGGCATCGAAGGGCTCTCGCGTATAAACATCGACATAGAAGGTGTCCTGGGCCAGATAGTTTTCGTCTTCGTCCACCAAGCGACCAATGGGGTCTTCGGCGTAGCAGGTAATCAAACCGTCCTGCAGGGTCGCGTACGCACCAAACTCCTTGTAGCCCAGTCCGCCCCACACGGCCGTGCGGCGCTGTCCCTCAATCAGACCGGTCAACATCAAGCTGTTGGCAGACTGACGTGTGAGCCGTTTCTCGACCAGGGTCCGGGTACCTCCTGCAGCGCCGTTGAGTGTCATGGGACACTCCCAGGTTTTGCCACCGAAGAGGCGGCCTCCGGCAAGCGGCCTGCCACCCATCAAACGCAAGCTGAGAAAACGCGGCATCTTCAACCCGAAACCGCACACCAGCGCAGGATTGTTTTCATACAGGGCGTACGAGAACAGTCGCTTGGCCGATGCCTGGTAGCGGAGCTCGTTGCGGTCCGTCACTTCAAGAATGACACGCTTGCCTACCCCGAGTGCATCGCGAACATCCTCCACGGTCGGTTTACCCACGCCTCCGCGTCCTCCCCACGGTAATGCAAAGCGTGCATCGGACAGCAAGACCTCGTTACTCCTTGCATCATGGATGGAGAAGCCACCCTGTGTGTCGAACACGACGGAAATGATCCCGTTACTCAATCGACCCTCCGTGTACGTCACCGATTTCGGCGGTATGTCCTTTGCCGCACCATTGAAGGCGAATCCTGTTGTCACTAATACGGCCAGTGCCAATACGTTTTTGATTCTGTTACTTTTGATCATGCTTCGTTTCTTCCTTCTGGTGTTCGTGTTTACATCCTCATGGGTGCAATCCGCGACTGATTCTGCCGACCGGGCTGTCAGGACTTCAATCCTGGGGCCCTTAGGGCCAGACCTTTAGTTACAAGTTATCACCTTCGTTTAGCGAATCTCGGCTTTGGTTTCGCGGGTATCGTCAGCCACCTCCTGCTTCCAGGTGTCGATGGCTGCCTTCATTAGTTTTGTACGCTTGGGATACTGATCTGCAATGTTGGTTGTTTCCTTGATATCCTGACTCAAATCGTACAACTCGATGACATCACCCTTGGTCTGCATTTTCCACGGTCCGTCCCGCATGGCCGTGCCTAGTTTGGGTTCGTATCCGAAGAATACTCGTCGATCGGGCACATCGGCTTGCTTGAGAAGATGGTCCTTGATGCTAATCCCATCAAACTTGCGCTGTTTGGAAATATCAATGCCCACGATATCCATCACGGTGGGCAGAAGGTCCATTCCGACAATTAGCTCATCGGATGTCCGGCCCGCCTTGATACGGCCGGGCCATCTGGCGACTGCGGGCACACGATGGCCGCCCTCGTAGTTGCTGAACTTGCCGCCGCGATAGGGCCGTACATTCGGATTCATTCTCACTGCACCGTTGTCCGAGAAGAAGAACACGAAAGTATTCTCTTCGAGGTCAAGCGCTTTGAGCGTATCCAAAATCTTGCCCACCCCCTTGTCCAATTCCTGCAGCATGATCTTGTATCTGGCGCACGCCTGTTCCCCGTGGAGGGGGACATCCCTGCCTCTGGTCCCAGGTGGGTCGGAAGGGATCTGGTAGTAGTTATGCACGGCCTGGTGAGAGACGTACAGAAAGAACGGGTTGTCCTTATTTCGTTTATCGTATAGAATGTTTACCACGTTGATCCTTGCATTAGCTCAATACAAGCCTGACTATTACCCCAAATCCACTTTTTTCACCCCTTCGAGGGGGAGATTGATCTGCCCGAAAGACACCCTGTCCGACGGATCATTCAATCTCGAACCGGCATGGGGAGGTCGCCTTAAAGTCGAGCCAGATCACAAGTGCGTAGCACCCGTCCGTGTCGATCACAACGCCCTGACGAAAATCCGGCCCGGGCTTGATGCGAACGCCATTGATGCGCATGTTGGCCGCAGGGGCCGGACTGCCCCAATCCCGGATCACAAAGGCTGGATTATGGATCGGACTGCCCTCGGAGGCGCTGAGTTCAAAACGGATCGTTCCGCCCGTGGCGATCAACAGGTAGGCACGTTCGGCACGCTCATAACCCTGGCGGCTCGCCCCTGTGACCCTTGTGATTGCCGGGGCTTTGAGCCATGATCTGGCCAGACGCGTCAGCGTACCAGCGTCCAGATCCGTCATGCCCTCCAACATCAGGCGGTCCTCCCAGGGTGCATCGCCGGTCTCCTTCGCGTAAGTCTGTGGATTGGCACGGATCAAGGAACTGTGAATGGCCCGGTCCGGGAAACTCGCCGGGCGCCCGACACTGTCGGAGAGGGAGATCGGCCAGTGATTCCACGCAGGAAAATCCGAGAACCACGGCTGCACCCCGGCGTTGCCCACATGGGAGTTGCCGCCTGTGTTGTCCGAAATGTCCACCGGATCATAGCGTCCTTTCGTGTGGACGAGGTGAATGTTCTTGCCGCCTCTAAAGTCGATCTTCTTGGTACGATCCCAATTGTGATGGAAGACACGTCCATCAAGATCAATGAGGGTCAGGAACGGTTCGGTTTCGATGACATCCTCTGGACGCTGGCCCGGCGGGATGGTGGGCCAACCGGTGTGCCATTCGTGCCCCCCCTTGAACTCGTGCCAACACCTCATTCGCTTGGCAGCCATGCCATCCGGATAGATGGTCCAATACCAATCGCACCACTCGCCCCAGCCAGTGTCCGGATTGTGGCGTGCAATCACCTGATGAGTATTGATGAGTGGATATCGCCAGTGCACGACAACCCGTGCCGGGCTTTTCTCGATTATTCGGACGTGATTCGAGAAGCTCAGCTGGTCGGCCATCGGCTCCTGTCCCCCATTGGCCCAGGTTTCGTTGAACTCGTTGGTGTACCACTGGTTCCTGTCGTTGACGATGTGGGGAATGGTACTCATGCCCCGCCAGAACACGAAGCGCGTGGGCAATTCGTCGAAGCCAACCACAATGTCGGGGTGATCGCCGACTCGAAAGACGTTGTCCCAGGCCTCATGATACGAAAGACGCATATATTTCGCCTCGAAGCGACCGCCGGTTCCCTCGCTGGGAAAGCCCCGTGACTGCATGTCGGGATGCTCCACAAGGTCCGCGTTCGGGCGCATCGCTTCAAATGATTTGGCCACATCCCCGGCACCCAGTGCCGAATCGTAGATCCTGACTTCATCGATCAGGCCGTCAAACGAATAGGACGTGGCGTTCTTCTTGTAATTATCCACAGGAATGCGGTCCTTGCCCTTGCCAATCTGGATGGGTGAGTCTGCCGCCTCTATTCCGGATTGGGGCACGGTCTTGGCAGCGACCGGCTTTCCATCAATGTAGAGGCTCATCATCCCGCTGGCCCGGTCATAGGTTCCGGCCAGATGGTACCACCGGCGGAGTTTCATGTTGCCAGCATGGGGCGGCTCGCCAGAAAGCTGCAGTACGTGCCATTCGCCGGCGACCTGGATCTTGAAACCGGGATACCCGTGTCCGTCGACACCGAGGAAATAGCCTTGGTCATCGCCCTGCTGAATCAGCGGCGCCCAATGCCACGGATAGGCGCCGATCGCAACCCATCCCTCCAGGGTAAGGCTTCCAGAAATGATCGGCGCCTGCGCTGCGGCTAGGGAGACCATGCTGTAGTAGCCGTCGAACTGCAGAGCCGTGCCGGAAACACCTTTCTTCCAGAGGCTCTTGTGGCCGGCGATAACTGAGGACCGCTGCCACACTCTCTCCTCGGTGACATTCCCCTGAGCCTCGTCAAACGGCCACCAGGCCACAGGCGATCCTGACGCCGGCGCTCGCATCGGATTGCCCTCCACCATCCCCACCGGTGGGGACGCGCCCGGACGCTTCGTTCGTACATGCTCGATACCAGCAGCCGTCAAGGTGAAGGTTTGTACTGTCTTGCGCAGCGGATCGTTCCAATCATCAATGCGGTCCGTTCCCTGCCTAATCGTACGCGTCACTTTCCCATCCGGCGTGATGGCGAAGTATTCATCAACGAAGCCGCAGGCATCCACGCCGATCTTGGGGTTGTCACCCTCGAACTCGGGATCATATCGCCAATGCACAATGACTCTGGATGGCGAACTCTCGATAATCCGAACCCGCGAAAACGTGTTCACCCGGTCCGGCATGGCGGCGGCCCCGTCTCCTGTTCGGGGTATCACTTCCGGCACGTACTCCACTCTGCCCGCTTCCCAGTATGGCAGGTAACTGGAACCCCGCCAGAACACCAGACGGCCATGTGCAGCAGTCACCGATACCACGATGTCGGCGTGGCGGTCCGTTCGGGAGAATCTTTCGAACGCCCGACCTGAGTCAATCTTCGTGTGAAAGGCCCCGAACGGAGCCTTCGCCCCAGAGGTCCTCGCGCGTGATAAACGAGGCGGAGCCCCGAAAGAATCTCCCGCAACGAGAGGAAAAGACCCTATCAACACGATTGCGGTCAGGGCCAGAACCTTTTTTGTTTTTTGGTTTGCCATCTTGACTCGATCCTCCCATTCAAATTGCCTCGTACGCTTACCGCTTGACAACATACGGCGAATAGTCCACGCCCGGCAGGCGTGCGTAGCCAAACAGGAGCTTGCCTTGGCTGTTCTTGCCGATCAGTTTCGCGGCAAAGTTGCCGTCAGTAAAACCGTTGTTCGTGGCGTCGAATGTCACGACGAGGTCCTTACCGAAGGTTTCTGACTTGATCGGCTTGCATCCGTGACCGAAGTCGACCCTTTCCGGGGCGCCGAACCGCAGGGAATTGACGTCCACATCCATATGAGGATTGAAACCGTCTTCCGCATGGATCTGCAAACGCATGGTCCTGGTGCCTGTCGTGATTCTGGCGTTATTCAGAATTGTCAGGCGTCGGCCCACAACCAGGGGCAGGGCAATGTTCTTCGAACTGTGATTGTCGTTGCCTTTGTCGTCCTTCTTGGGCACGTCAAGGACTGCAAGGTACATATGCGTGGCGCGGCCGTATGGATCCTGAAACACTTTTGGCCGCTCATATTTGTACCATCCCATATTTGTGCCGTCTTCGTGGCGATCAAAGTCAATGGTATAGGCCTCGCCTGGATCCTCTTTCCAAAGGACGCCGTCTTTGGAACGAAGGTGATACGCCGTGCGCCCGTACCAGTCGTTGACGATCACGTGATACTGCACCTCCGTACGCCACACCAGGGGATCTTCATATCGGCCGGGAATCTCTGCCGGGTGAACCGATTTGCCGCCTACGCGATGGAAATTATCATCGCCGTTCTCTCGGATCCAGACCCTCATATATCGGTCGAGCATCAGCAGGCTGCCGTCTTCGCGCAGGGTCACCGAGCCCAAAAGGGTTTTACCATGAAAGCCGCAGCCCTCGGTGATGGATGTCCAGGGTCCGTCAAGGCTATCGGCAAGATAGTATCCCTTGAAGTGAAACAGCGCATATCGACCATCCTTAAGCTGATGTATCTCCGGAAAGTGACCCTCGTCGATCTCTTTCTTCACGACAAAAGGCCCTGTCAGCCGGTCAGACACGGCATGAACGATCACGGACGTCGGCCAGGCCTGGTGCCCACGCGGGTCGTCTTCTCTCCATCGACATACAAAGAAATGATACTTGCCATCCGGTCCCAGCACGGGCTTGCCGCCCCAATAGGACCACTCAGGATCTTCAATGCCATTATGGATGTCACGAGGGCGCACCGCACCCGTTCCCCATGTATCGGTCTCCAGTCCCTTGTAAATGGGCGAAGGCAGGATCCTGTCCATAAATCGCCCGCCAGGAACCAGATTATTCCAGGCTTCCGGCCGCGGTTTGTCTTTGTGCTGCGCGCCGACATCGACGGCCATGCCGAGCAACAGTGTCACTATTACCATCAACTGAATCCCCGCTGAAGTCATAAACAGCCGCCTTGTTTTGACCGCCCTTTTCGGACTTCGTACGCAATTACGGCGTTTCATAAGTGTGCTGTGAATAACCGCCAGGCTGTCAACACATAGAGACTTCTTCAATCTCATAGCTTTCCTTTCGTTGATTTTGCTATTTTTCAACCCTTCTTTGTCGTAAGCCCACTGAAGTGGGGCAGGGGAAACCGACAAAGTTTACGACAAAGATGCCGACAAAGCTTCTAGAAACTCCGCTTATCTGAGCAACATTGTGAGCTGTACCAGGCATTGACAATGCTTCGGCAAAAGTCGTCACAGAGTTTCATTTTTCGTGGCCATACACATCAGTGGCCAAATAAATCTTTACCGGGCCCAGGAGTCCGGCCGGCTGCAAACGCCGGTCCTTGCGAGACAGTTTCTCTTGAAGATTCGTCTTACAGACCCGTTCTTCCGCTGGCACAAAGGCATCACCGATCAGACGATTTGTCCAGTTGTTGGCGACCTCCACGGTCAGTGTGTTCTTTCCCGAAGTCACCACATCCGTGATGTCCACAGAGAATGGGGGTTTCCACAGCACGGCAATTTCTTGCCCATTCACGCTGACACGGACCACGTCCTGAACCACACCCAGATCGAGCTCCAGGTGAATATTCTTCTTCAGGTTGCGGCGTGACATCTTGAATTCCTTGCGATACACAGCACGTCCGGAGAAGTACTTGATACCGTCATCCTTGGAATCGGTCCAGGAAATGAGTGTCTCGAAGCGGGTCTGGTCCGGTGCGCCCCGGCCCGATTGAAAGCTCACCTGCCACGGACCGGAGATATCCAACGGTCCGTTGATAGACTGAACCTCAACTTTCTTTGACGGTCCGTCAGTCCTGTGCAACACATAGGTGCCCGGCGTCCATACCCTGAGATACGGACGATTGGATGCATCCATTTTCAGTTCCGAATCAGGCCGAGCTATGCCCACCGCATCATCCGATGCCGGTTCAAAAGCCATGCCACTGGACACTGAGTGAATCTTGACGCCGGAAATTTCATCCTCCCCAAAGAACTTCACCCGGCATAACCCCGCGCGCTCACTGACACCGTTGGAATAAAAAGTCGTGCTGTGATTGGTCTTGACATCAAAGCGAATATACCGGGCATTGTCGATCTGCACTGCGAGATCCTGATGATAGTGTTTGTCCTCTACTTGCGAGGCCTCATTCAAAGAGAATGTGCCACATGCCCGAAATTCCGCGCCGTTTGAAGACGCCAGGATCTCCATGTCCTTGATACCATAATTCATGAAGCCGCGCACCGCTTCAATGTAATTCCAGACACTAATCTTCTTGAGCTGATGCGGAGCACCCAGATCAAAGGTGATATGCTGATCAGCGACGTCTGTTTTGCCGTCGGACAACCACATGGGTCCGCCCGGTGTGGCCGAATGCGGAGAGAATATCGGTGTGGTGTGGAGCGTTTTACTCTTCAGTGTCTCAACACGTGTAAAGTGGGTTGTCGCAGCAGGCTCGTGAAATACGACAAACACGGATTCTGCCGGTTTGAGATGCAGGGACAGGCGAGTCACACCGTCCTTGATGGCATAAGCCGGTACATCACTCAACTGACCGGTCTCCGGATGCCACAACTGGGGCCTCTTGCCTGCAACGCGAAAGGCACATTCCACGGCTTCCCAGCGTTCATTCAGATTAATGACAAAATAAACGTCTTCGGTGTCTGTGCGTCGATGCACATAATCCAGACGTGTTCGTGCGTCAGGACCGGTATACTGGAAGTCCTGCACGATCCCCTTCTCCTGTAAGACGTCGGCCACAGAGCGATTCCATATAACACGCCCCTTGCCATGTTGATGTGCTTTCACCGACTGGCCGTCACACGCACCCCAAAGTCTGTCACCAAGTTTGGCAACAAGACCATCACGTTTGGGGTAATCTATCAATGTCCCGGTTTGATCAGGTTTGGGCCCGATGATCGTGGCACCGGCCTTGACCATGGATGCCAGCTTTTTCAGCACATCCAGATCCATGTCTTTGCGTTCCGGCAGAACCAGGACAGCATAGCTCATGCCATCGGGCAGTACGATCCTGCCGTGCTTGACTCTCATGCGATTCAGAATCACGTCGCTGTTGACCACGTCATAGTCATACCCGTCACCTGGGCAATAATCCACGCCCTTGGCGGACACGAATTTCGGGGCCTGGTCTCCGTAATAGTAACAGACATCTGCCACGAACAATCCCTTCTGGAGCATATAGCAGCATCGTGACAGATAGTCGATAAAGGGCCGGGCCATGGGCCACCACACACGGTTTGGATTGATGTGTGTGCCTGCATGATAGTAATTGCCCGGCAACCCTGCCTCTTCGGGACTGTGTGCAAACGTGTGAAATGTGAAGTGATTCAACCCCTCACCCATGGCCCTGTCCGCCATGAGCTTGTAAAAATAGGGTCCGTCCTGCAGGTGACGCCAGCTCGTGAACGATTCCGCATCCACAATGGTTTTGCCGTATATGTGCGCAGCTGACGAGATCTCCTTGACCAGCCAGATATTCCGCATCTTGGGCCAGAACTCGCCGCGCAGAATATCCACCGCACCCAGGGCCTTCAAGGAATCCACAGGGCAGCTGTCCCAGATGGGTGCGCCCGGGCCGCCGGCCTCGGCACAGAGTTTTACCCCGTATTCACGTAGGAACGCACTGCCCGTACGATAGTGATTGTCTATAAACACATCGCTGATCAGTTTCTTCCAGTCATACAGAAAACGCTGCTTCACGTGCGCATCCTTCGTGTTCCACCCTGTTAGTAGCGGAAGATATTGGAGAGGATCGTAGCCATAGTCTTTCTTGAACCGTTCGATGAGCTTCTCGGTCCAGATGGTATGGTGTCCCAACTCCATACTGTCCACCTCCAGGTGATCCAGCGGAAAATCGCTGATATCCCCCAGCTCCGATTCGAGGCGATCAATGATGTGGCCGAAATGCATACGCGTGGACTCGGGATTCAAAAAGTCGATCATGGGCCCACCCGAGTTCAGACTCTGGGCAATCAACTGATAGCCGGTATTGCTCATGATAAATCGAAAGATCGTCCATTGGCCCGAAGGCACATCCCAGGTCAGGTGTCCTTCCTTGTCACAATATCTTGTCAGATCCATCACAGAGTCGGTGGACTTGAGTGTCTGATCCCCGGTTTCTGGCACTGCCAGAACAGCCACCTCCTTTGAAAACAACGGATGCCCCTCTGTATCTTTCGGGCAGTCTTTGGGCACCTCAGGAAAAGGCAGAGTCTTGGAAAAGGTGGCGGGCCCTGAAACAGACACCTGAGAATGAAACAGGCCCATGCCTGCATCTGCCGGCTCCACCCATGTGCCCCCGGCGTTCCAACCGCTGGCTGCCACCATACCCATGTTTAATCCCAAACGTTTGGCCTCTCTCAAGGTGTGGGCAATGGCCTTGACTGACTCGTCTCCCAGAAAGGTTGGCCCCGCTGGAATCATGCCATCCGGATTGATGTAGGCATGCACATCCCAGATATCGGCGCCGCCCATGCCCTTGGCCTTCATCTCCTCCAGCTCATACGTAATACGTTCCAGACTGACGTGCCCTTCAAGCCAGGCCCAGAATGCGCCGGGGCGTGCCTCCAAAGGAGGGTTCTGGAATCCCTCCCGGGTCAACCCCTCCCTCTGAGGTTTGGCAGAGGCAGTGGTCAATGGGGCCGCGATAACGCTGCCCACAAAAAGACAGGCAATGAATAGCGATTTACAACAGGTTGTTCTTTTTGTCATGCTCTTTGTCCCTCACTGTTCGTGGGTGTGCTATCTGGTTGCTGATTTACTTTCGTACGATCCGCCCCGCCTTTTCCAATGCGTTGCCAGCTGGCACCGGCACTGTCATACATATTTGACTGACAGAAAGGTTGATTTTATAGCCATAGAGAGAGTCTACACCTTGTGTCAAGGCAGATCAAGGGAGAAACAGCCTCCCCCAAAAGGCCGCTAAGCATGTTTTGGAGGGTGGCATTTTCCATGAAATGCTCTGCGGTTAATGATATATCCTGGTCCGACTGCATTGTACCTACCTGCTTTATCCCCTGGAGTTTTTCGTTTTTTCATTTATAATGGCCCCGAAGGTATCAAGAAAATGGAGCAGCTGCCCTCATATGGTGATACAGCGTAATCACATATCATTTCCAATTAATTTGGTGGAGTCGAATTATGCTAAAACATGTCAAAGTCAGTGTCGTATTGATTGCAGCCCTATGTCTACCTGTGTTGGCCCAGAGATCGAATTCACGCGCCGGGCACGGCTATCGCGAAGCAGCGAACTTTGTCATGGCTCAATTGGCGTTGGAGCCGGGTCAAATTGTCGCCGATATCGGGGCTGGTGACGGATGGTGGACCAAGCTTTTGGCCGACGGAGTGGGAGCCAGCGGCAAGGTGCATGCCGGGGAAGTGGTTCAGAACAAGGTGAATGCCATCACGAAAAAATATGTGGATACCAGACAGATCAAGGCCTATCGTTGCCCCATGGATGGCACCGGCCTGCCTGATGATTCTTGCGACCTGGTCTATATCTCCAAAACCTATCATCACCTGGAGGGACACGTGGCCTATCTTCGCCACCTTACTCAGGTAACAAAGGCCTCTGGACGCTTGGCTGTAGTAGAGTTGCACACGGATCTAGCCTCCGGTCGAGGCAAGGACCACGCCTGGAAGCCGGGGCTACTGACCCAACAGGCAGAAGAGGCAGGTTGGATCCTGCAGACTTATTCGATGATTCCGGGCAGTGATCACTTTATCGCCGTGTTCATCAAGCCAGCCTTCCTGAAGGCCCAGATTGATAAGACCTTGGCCACGCGGAATCAGAACTGACTGTGAGGGCGGCCGCAGGGAGCCGCCCCTACGGATCAACCTCGGGCATTCTTGATGGTGTCGTAGGCTTCATTTAATTTGACGAGTTGGTCGTTTGCAAATTTCATGAACTCATCTGGCAGCCCCTTTGAGGCCAGCTTGTCAGGATGGAACTGGAGACACTTCTCGCGATAAACTTTCTGAATTTCGGAATAAGACATCTCTGGCGTGCATTCGAGTGCCTTGTACGCGTCACCAAGATTGTTTGTTCGGCCTCGCAGCAGAGCGTCCACCGTGCCCGGTTGCAACCGGAACGCCTGCTCCATCTGCTGAAGGATTTCCAGTTCGCTGGGGTGGATCACACCATCGGCCTGCGCCACGACATGCAACGCCGCAATAAAGGTCATGCCGATTTGATGGTTATACTGAATGGCTGCGGCCAGCTGGTTGACATAGTCGGCAGCGCTATGGTCGTCGTCTTTGGCTTTTCGGAAGATACCAATCGCAGCTTCACGCATTTTGGGCGTGTAGCCGAGCCGAGCGATGATTTTTTCAACAGCGTCGATTTCTTCCTGGGTGACGACCCCATCGGCCTTTGCCATTTTGCCCAGACATCCAAAAAAAGCCACCTGAATTAGCATGGCGGCACGCTGCACACGCGATACCCCTCTGTCAAACTGATGCCCGAGTCCTACCCCGATTGCAGCACCCCAGGGGCCCAGAAAGGAACCCAGCACACCGCCCACAAGTTTACCTGTCCATGCCATTTCTAAACTCCATAAAAAAGTCAGTTGCCTGAAATCATGATCCTGCTGGACTTTTGCAGAAGCCCGGCAAGACACAGGATACAGGACTCAGAACGCAGAATAAAGCGCGTTTTTTGAACTGTTTCCCGGGTTCGGTGGCCTGAGTCCTTAGACCTTGGAGAAAATATTGATTTATAGTGAGTTACATAAATGAAGTGTGGTTGGTTTGCTAGAAAACTACAACCACAACTACAACTAAGTCGGGATTATCATCAAGGAATCCACAATCTTTTTCAGGAGGCAGGACCATGAAAACATCAATAAAGAAAGGCGCGTTCGGGCAAATTTCCTTTAACCCGTCATTCCACAGGACAATACTGCAAAAAGATCAAGGGAAAGATTCACTACTTTGGAAGTGATAAGAAACAGGCACTACAGAGGTATTTGGATCTGGCGACATATTTGCACGGCGGACAGAATTCGACACAAGTAGAAGCCAACAGGAATATGAGTTTGAAAGAACTATGTGACCTCTATTTAGGGTATCAAAACAGTAAAGTCATGGCTGGTGACCTTTCTCCAAAACATTATAATGATCAAATCAGCAGCTTGGAAAAATTGATGTCCTTTGTTGGGCCCGATCGAGAGACAGAAAGTATTTCAACAATGGATCTACAGAACTATAAACGGAAACTCCAGCGTGCCTATTATTCGGCTCATCGCCTAAATCTTCACATCAGTATTATGAAAGCGATGTTTCACTGGGCAAGGAAGAATGATATTACTGAAACTATTCCAAATATTGATGCCATCTCACGATGCAAGGTCATTCATCAGGAAAAGTACACGTTCACTTCCGAACAGATTAAGAAACTGGTGCTTTTCGCTGACGTGCAGATGAGGGCCATGATATGGCTGGGCTTGAATTGCGGATTTGGATGTACCGATTGTGGCCTACTAAAATGGACAGACTTGGATTTTGACAATAGCAGGGTCAACTTTGCCAGAAACAAGACGGGAGTTTCGAGAAATCTGCCGTTGTGGCCTGAGACAATACGGGCATTGAATGAAGTACCAAGATCAGGACCCTTGGTATTTTATTCACCCCAGGGACATCCTTGGATTGGGACTTTGACCAAAACAGAAGGTGATGGAGCGTGCAAATATACACCCGTTAATCGGGCAGCCCTTTCAAGGTGGCTTTTGGCCACGAATTCCCCAAATGCGTGACATCCTATTTTGTAGCATGGCAGGCAGAATTGTTTCAATAAGAGCGTATCTGTTAGCCATCAGGATAGCGATTAAAGATTGACAATGTATTATTGAAACGGTCTGGATAATTCAAAGATCAATAACGCGCAGAAGAGTTGCCTTGCTATCACAGCAATGGTTCTTAAAAAGCATAAGAATTATATGTCTTCTTCAGGCGGCTGACTCTAGGACTTCCGAGTAGCAATCAACCGAAACGTTGAGACATGAGGGTGCTTCTTATCATAGATACGTTTGGGGACTGGTTTTTTAGGCCCACGAGGATGCTTTTTATATTTTCTAAGCTGAACATTCAACGCAAGGTCTCGAAGAACATTAACAAACTCGTGCGATGGCATACGACAAAAGACCTGCCAATGTTTGTCAGGAATCGCAATCATCATCCCAAGGTAGACGCCTGAGAGTTCATTCGCCACATAGTATCCTGACACCTCCTGTTCAATAACGTCTGTGCCATGGACACTACGCAAAGCGGCCTTGATGACCGACATCATATTGTAAGCAATCAAAGCAATACAAAAAGCAAACAACGCCGCTTTGGGATAACCTAAGGTATTGATCTCTGAGTTTAAGTGCTCAGTGAGCTCTTGAAAGGCGGTCTCAATTGTCCAACGTTTTCGGTAAAGCGTAGCGACTTTTTTGGCATTGACTTTTTTAGGTAAATTAGTAAGAACAAACACATCCTGATCACCATCACGTGTGGGTTGATCCAAATGGATACGAATGCGGCGTATCTTCAGTTCTTTACCGTCATTATTTTTGATGACGACCGGTTGTTCAGACACCATCGCTCCATCAACGCGGCCCACCCGCTTGAACGCTCCCTGTGGTTCCCAGGGAAGATTTAGGTGTTGTCTTACAACAAAATAAGCGTCACGCGTGTCAATTCCAAACTACACAAAACTAGATTCCTTAAAGCTTTCATGATCAAATCTCCTAAACAGGGGTTAATAAACGGTTTCGATTACGCTTTTTTTTGTTATCATGAGTAAGTTCGCAAAGAGGATGAAAACCATGCATTTATTTAAATATTTTGTGGAAACTGTTTGATTTGTGGAGCAAGCTGAATGCAGAAATGACGGAATGCTGATATCAACAAGGCAGGTTTCCCAATCCAGAGGATTCGTCGGGTCGCCACCTGTCAACTTAACAGGTTTACGGTTCACCAAAAATTGTGCCGTTGTTTCTAAGTGGGCCCGTGCAATGATTCCATACGGAAGGTGGCAGTACTGCTGGGCGGATTTCGACTGGCATGGCTACCTGTAAAGGGGCGTGTCTGCGCATTGACATACCAATCAAATTCCTGTGTGGGCAGGTAATTTTTCGGAATTGTTAAGGTGGCAGTGTTGCCATTGACTGAAACTGCAAGTTCTTGAAAATTGATGGAGATACCATCTTTGCGACTCGCTTTAGTAACTTTGTACCATTCCTTCGTCCATCCTCTCTGCTTGGAAGCGGTCAAGTGGATATTGTAGTCATTGCCTCGTTTGGTTTGGCCGGTTGCTTCGTTTCGATCACTATCAACAAACCAGATAATAGTAAACGCGTCCTGTGGTTGAAGCTGATTGGGGCTGAGAAAATCACCTGCCATGGTTACACTAAAAACATAGCTGTTTCCCTGTGATCTCACAGATGCTTGAACAATATCCAGATAGGCGTTATTGGGATTTCCCTGCAAATTGCCTCTGGGATCAGAAAGGGAGCTATCCATTTTCTGTGGCGTCCCATGTTCCTCCCTGGCAGCATATCCCTGCAAAAAGGTTACGATTTCGTCATAGCCCATTTGCTTGGCAATATCCATGGGGGTATGGCCTTGATTGTTTTGATTGTAAATATCGTCCCTGATATGATTGAGGATATATTCAACGGTGGGAACATCACCGCTAAAGGCTGCTGCGTGCAGGGGG
>Ga0307990_1001946_pt1 | contig 16924 bp, 18 predicted proteins | sample EllFjometagen129_FD_203168 | JGI IMG/M metagenome (GOLD analysis project Ga0307990, IMG submission 203168) | Marine microbial communities from Ellis Fjord, Antarctic Ocean - #129 | ecosystem: Environmental > Aquatic > Marine > Unclassified | place: Southern Ocean | collected 2014-10-08
GGACGCGGCGAGCATCACGAGGAGGGAGAGAAATTTATAGTTCAGTAATCCTTTGGATCCCGGAATGCGGAGCGGAGTCATCGGAGAATCCCAGACCAGCTTCAGGTTTTCTTCCGTGTTGGTATCCCTGTCTAGCAGTGAGATGATGATCATGATTAGAATGCAGATTCCACACAGCATGCCAGCGGCATGCATGAAAAGCATGCTCTAGCCAGTCTGTGCTTTAAACATATCTAAAGCAAAAACAATCATGCCCATGGCGAAGCCGGACCAAAGAGTGATTGCGCCCGCCTTGGCGGTGGCGCGTTTCCAAAAGATGCCGACCATGAAGACGGCAGTGATCGGCGGGGCGATGTAGCAGATCATGGAGGCGATGGCGCCGTAGATGGAGTCAAATTCTCCAATGATTGGAGACCAAATGATCGCAGCAATCACACCCACGATGGTCGCGGCCCTTCCGATACGAACCAGCTTCTTATCGGAGGTGTCGGGCTTAAAGCGTTTGTAGAGGTCGAACGCAAAAAGCGTCGCAATCGAGTTGAGCGCCCCAGCGATGGTGCCCATCAGCGCGGCCAGCAGGGCGGCGACAACAAGCCCCTTCATGCCGGCGGGCAGCAGGTTCATCACCATATGGGCGAAGGCCTCTTTGGTGTCGGTCAATTCGGGAAGGAGGCCGTTGTTGACCAAGGCAAGACAAAGCAGTCCGGGCAGAACGAATAGGAACATCGGCAGCAGTTTCAGGAAGCCGGCGAACAGGGCGCCCGCTTTGCCGTGGTCTTCATTCTTCGCGCCGAGCACGCGCTGCACGATCGTCTGGTCGGTGCACCAATACCAGATGCCGATGACGGGATAGCCGAGCACCACCGCATGCCACGGCATGCCGCTGAAGTCGCCCGAGGGGCGCAACACGGAGAGCATCTGCGGACCGACCGCATCGTGCAGGGCGTTCCAGCCGCCCAGTTTGGTGAAGGCGAAGTAGGTGACGACGGCGGATCCGATCAGCAATGTGGTGGTCTGGATGGCATCGGTCAGAGTGACGGCGAGCAGTCCGCCGACCACGACGTAGAGTCCGGTGGCCGCCGCGATCGCGATCATCGTCGGCATCAGTTGCGCGACTTCGGTGCCGAAGCCGAGCATCGCGTTGATGACTACGGCACCGGCATAGAGTGAAACGCCGATGTGAATGAAGATGGCGGAGATGATTGAAATGAACGCGAGGAAGTCGCGGCAGTTACGATTGAAGCGTTTTTCAAGGAAGTCGGGCAATGTAGTGATATGCGAGCGCAGATAGAACGGAACAAAGAAAACGGCGAGAATTACTAGCGTAAAGATGGCGGCCAGCTCAAAGTTGGCATAGGCCAGTCCGCTGCGATAGCCTTCCTCGCATAGCGCCACGATGTGCACCGTTGAAATGTTGGTGGAGAAAAGCGATAGGCCGATAATCGGCCAGGCCAGCGTGCGCGCCGCCAGGAAGTAGGAGCCGCCGTCTTGCGCATTACCCAACCGCGCCGCCTTTCGTTTTTGAAGCCATGCCGCACCGCAGCCGACTGTGATGACCATCAGCACGTAGCCGATCAAAATTCCGAAGTCTAAATTATTCAACATGATTTTCTTTCATTTCCTTATCATGTCATTCGCCCTTTCAAGAAAATAGAGTCTATAGCCAAGCCGCTACCTGAACGAGCAACATTTAAAAGTGCTGCTCCCTCGGCACGCGTGAGCAATGGGATTTCTTCCATGCTCCAGCGACCTCCAAGCCGGTGGTGTTTTTCCGCGCACAAATTGTTGAAGGCGCAGAGCTCCCAGCGATCGACCGCTCCGGAAAGGTTTTCGCGGATAAAGGTGCCGATCGCCTCGATGTTTTCCGCGTTCGCGGTGGCACCGGGGATCAAGGGTGTACGGATCCAAAGCTTTAGTTTGCTGCCGGATTGGATGCGGTCGGCGATAGTGCGCAGGTTTTCCAATAGTTGGAAATTTTCCTGCCCTGTCCATTTTTTATGATCGGATGGATCCATGATCTTTAGGTCGAACAGGATTAGATCGCAATGGGAGAGCAGGGGGGTAAACGCGTCGGGGGGCACCGCGCCACAGGTATCGAGAGCGGTGTGGAGACCTTCTTTTTGACAACGAGCTAGGAGCTCGCTGACAAAGGGACTTTGCAAAGCCGGCTCGCCGCCGCTCACGGTTACGCCACCGCCTTTCATCAGGAACGGACGGTCGCGGTTGATGACATTGAACAGCGCATCCACCGACCAGTCGATACGCAATGCTTGCATCGCCTTTGAGGGACACACGTCGGCACACGCCGCACATCCTGTACATTTATTCCGATCAATTTGAATGCCCTCGTCAGTACGGATTGCCCCCTCGGGGCAAGCCTCGACGCACTTTCCGCAACCAATGCAGCGGTCGGCTTGCCACCAGACCTCTTGCGCCATCGAGAAGCTCTCCAGATTGTGGCACCAGGCGCAACGCAAAGGACAACCCTTCATGAATACAGTGGTGCGAATTCCCGGGCCGTCATGCGTTTGCATGTGGCGCACATCAAAGCTGTATCCAACGACTTTCATTTGTTTAAAGCGACTTATAGTTTACGCGACTGATGAATTCCTTCTGAAAGCGACGATCCATCTTCGTGAAGTGCGAGGAATATCCGGTCACCTTTACGACAATATGGTCGTATTCGGTTTTCTCCGGATTTTCGTAGGCGTCTTTCAGATCGTCTAAATCAAAAACATTCAGGTTGATTTGCACGCCGCCCTGCGAGAAGAAAACCTCCGAGAATTTTTCCATCAACTCGCCTCGGCTGCAATCCTCCGGAAAGTAGCTCGGGTGAAGCTCGATCTGAAACGACCCGCCCTGGTATTTCTTAAAATCGAGCTTGCACAACGAATGGGCCGTGGCGATCAACCCTTCGGTGTTGCGGCCATGCATTGGATTCATGCCGTGTGCCAGCGGCTCCTCGCGTTTGCGTCCATCCGGCGTGGCGCCTAGATAGGGGCCGCCACGGTGTGGCCCTGGAACTGGAACAGTGAAACCCGGAAGTGCCCCCCTTTAATGCTGTGCTTGGCTTCCATGATTTCGCGCACCTGCTCCGAGACCTGTACGGCCATCGCATCGACCTCGTCGAGGTCGTTTCCAAACTTCGGAAGATTCAGAAAATACTGTCGAAGCTCCTCCTCGCCCTCTCCGGTCCAGTCGCATTCACAGGCGTCATGCAATTGCTTGAGCGTATATTTTTTCTCATCGAACACCCCGCGTTTGATGGCGTACATGGAATCGGCCACGTTCGGAACGCCGAGAATATTCACCGACGGATAATTATAATCGACCGCATCGAAATCAGTCATATCGCGCCCTTTTTCGATCGGACCGTACGAGCAGAGCGAAGTGATCATTTCCGGCCACAGCGGCGCATGATATTTGTAGGCTTCATTTTTGAAATCGACAAGCACCTCGCCCGTGCGATCCACCTCGTGACAGCAGATCCCCCAGAATGTGTCCCACTCTTCAACGCCCTGCTTGATGGCTATCTCGATTGCGCGTTGCATCGGCGCGATGAGCACGATGCAGTTGACGTCCTGATCCTGATATTCGCGCCCCGGTACGCAGTACCACTGGCAACCGCTATAGGAAGTTTCTTTCGCGTGTGCCTCGTCGAACCCAGTTCGCAACTGGCTGCCGACCATCACATCATTGTTCAACAGCGCGGGAACACCACAACCATGGCGGGCAACCACATCGTTGCAGTAGAGCCAGAATGCCGGATCCATATCGGCATGCCACTGAACGCCAAATTGGTTGTATCCGCCGACCATGTCGTAGGCCTCGAGACCGATCCAGCTCATTTCATTCGTAGCGTCAGATCCATCCTGCAACCGTCCGCCATACGAGAGGTGTGGGCCGTATTTCAGGTACCACTCCCCCAGTAGTTCGCGAGCGCGTTCGCGGTCAATACGTCCTGCGGCCTTATCTTTTTCGTAAAACGGTATCAACAATTGGTCGAAACGTCCGTACCCGTTGCCATGGCCATTAATCCGCTCGACGATCATATAGAGCATTATCCACTGTAGCGCTTCGTGGTAGGTTTCAGGTGCCTTATACGCGATGTTGAAACAATTTTCAGCGACGATCTCATAGCTCTCTTTCAACGCAGGGTCGTCGGTTTCTGCAGCCAGTTTTTTCGCCTTATCATGATGGCGTTCCACATAGTCGATTATCGAAAGAACGATCTGTTCGCTGGCGGCAAGATACTCCGTCGATTTTTGTTGCCGTTTTTCTGATGCCTGGCATGAGATTCACGCACCTTCTCAAGTAGTCCGCCCCAGCCGAGCTTCAAACCGATCGAGAGATCTGGACAGGTGTGAGCCAGACTGAACCCGCCCGCACCTAACTCACGGGCTTTCAAGCCGAGGTCGGCGTGCGAGCCAGGATATTTATAGGAACGCGCTTCGTCGAGCTGCCAGTGGAATTCGCCAACGATCTGCTCGTGGGGATAGACTTCCGGTGCGCTGTGGCGCAAGAAAAAGGCGTAGTCGGCGGCCCAACTGGTCACGGTGGGTTCGTAACCGTTCACCTTCGATGGCATCTGATCCGCAAACGGGAAAGGACCCCCCGCATCAACACGACAGGAGTGATCCCCAAAATTGATCCGCTCTTCTTCCGGCGCGGCATTATCGCCCGTGGCGGCGGCAAAGGTTTCGGATTTTCCGGACCAGTGGTAGATCAGGAATTCGGCATTATCGCAATAAAGGTCTTTTTTGTGGTTCTGGGTTAATTCATCACGGCGGTTGATGAGGTTTTTCAACCGATCATTCGGTTTAAAAGCGCTGTTGTGCCGATCTGCAGCATAGCTTTTTGGGTCGGTAGTCAGATTCATGGTCAGGCTCTTTCTTTAGTCTGTACTAATTGTGCGTTTTTTTAGAGGAATCGACCATGGACGGATTCGCGATAAAAATGGACAATGCCGTTATTTGAATAATTTATTAAACCGTAATATTAAACAAATAATGATATAATTGCTTCTGATGATGGATTATAAATCTCCTGGAGGATCCTGTGAAACAAAAAAATTAATGCGCGATAGAACACCTGTTGAAAGAGGCCGGCGTGCGGTTTTCATCGCTGTCTGAGGTCTCGCTGACCACAATCCGCGATGCGCAGCGCGGCACCTTTCCGGATATGCGCATGATCGACCTCGCCCCTGCCTTGTGCGATTCCTCCCTGCAACAGCCCATTTTGGAAGACCTACTTTGCACCCGGGTCGGATATCAGGGGCCGTCGCCTGCGCATTACATTCCCCGACCCGAAGGGAGCGGCGACCATATTCTGATTTTCTGTACAGAAGGACGTGGTTGGCTGGAGCTGGATGGCAAAGAGTGGCTCATCAACAAGAACGACGCGTTTTTGGTTCCGCAGGGCACACCGCATGTCTACGGTGCCGATCCCGATTTCCCGTGGTCCAACTATTGGGTTCATTTCCGGGGACGGCAAGGCCCCGCGTTTGCGAACCTGATTGGCGGAACAGACGGGCCGGTTATTCATTTGCAGCGGTACGAGGACGTGGTGACCTGTATTGAGCAGCTCTATCAATACATGAGCAACGTGCATGCCCGTTCAGAGCTGATCGCCGCGTCTGGAGCACTGAGCCAGCTGCTGTGTCTGATTCAATTTCGGATGGGAACGGCCGAAGCGAAAGGCCGGACGGCAGAGGAGGGCATCGAAAGAAGCATCGACTTCATGCACAAGAATCTGGCGAAGACGCTGAAGCTAGGCGATCTGGCGAAGATTGCCGGAATGAGCCCGGGGCACTATGGCATGCTGTTCCGCAAGAGCCGTCATCACACCCCGGTCGACTATTTTAACCGGCTGAAAATCCAGAAATCGTGCGAGCTCCTGAAAACGACTGGCGGCCGGATCAGCGAGATCGGCGAGTCACTCGGCTTCACGGATCCCTACTATTTTTCCCGCCTGTTTAAAAAGGTCATGGGCCTCTCGCCGCGCGCTTACCGCTGAGTGATTCCCCGAGGTATGAAATCGAATTGATCATCACGTTACTCGTTTTAACAACCTCGGCGCTGGCCGATAAGTAAAGCCCTTCCAATGTTTGGAATAAATTTACCCTGAGGTAGTGTTTTCTTACTGGGTGTGACTGCCGCGATTTACAATCCGGTTATACCATTGCATCTGACCAAGGCTTTATGGAGTATCTTAAATTTAGCAGGGATTGGTATTTATGTCAGGGCCGTCATCGTTTTCAAGAATCAGAGCAGAAAATCAGGAACAATAATTACCCCTGGAGCTTTGCAGCGTTTCTCTCTTGAAACAGCCGCGTCAGCAGGCAGTATCTTTGCAGGGGAATCAGACACCCCATTGGAGCCCGTGAATGGAAAAATATCGCATATACATTGATGAAGCTGGCAACTCCGACCTCGATAGTTCGGACAATCCAAACCATCGTTTTCTTTCGCTGACCGGTGTCATTGCTTCTACTCAGTACACCAAGGCGGTGCTTCATCCTGAGATGGAGGCTCTCAAATGTTCTTTTTTTGACTATCATCCCGATGAGCCGGTCGTCTTTCATCGCAAAGAAATGATGAATGGTATCGGATCATTTCGATCGCTCAAGGATCCGGAAACTCGCGCGAAGTTCGATGATGCCCTTTTGCCGGCAATCCAGAGGTGGGAGTACTCTTTTATTACCGTCCTGCTTGATAAAAAAGAGTTCATGGAAAAGTTCCGGGATTGGAAATACGACCCCTATCACTATTGCCTCGAAGTCCTTTTGCAAAACTACACGGTTGTTCTGAACCGTAGAGATGTCGTCGGAGATGTGATGATCGAGTCGCGTGGAAAAAAAGAAGATATGCGGCTGAAGCAGGCTTTTACCGCCCTCTATGAAAATGGAAGTGACTATCTCTCTGCAGAACACATGCAGGAGCGGCTGACTTCAAAACAGATTAAAGTGAAGCCCAAAACCGCCAATGTCGCTGGTCTTCAATTGGCGGACCTGCTTGCCCATCCTTCCCGGCGTGATGTGCTCCGGCGCTTTGGTCTATTGCAGAACGGACAGAAAAATCATGTGCTAGGGGATCGGATCATTGAAATGATCGATTCTAAATATGAACGGTATGATGGCGCCGTTGAAGGATTTGGGCTGCAAAAGCTTCCCTGATTCAGGCAAAAAAAAAGCCCGCCGAAGCGGGCGATGGTCAAACCATCCACCTCCAGTGATCTGGATTGAGTTCATCTAGCCAAAAAAATCGGTTCAGTGCAAGTGGTTCCCACAAGAATTTGAACCGGAAAACGGGCTCCAGTTTCGACTGCGTCTCTCTGTGCTGGCGAATGCTGTTTCAATCTGTAGCAGGCTCACGGCCTGCGGTTGATTGAAATTCCCCAATAATCACGATTTTAAAGGGAAATAACGACACGGCCTTCTGAGCCGTTTGATTTCCCCTTTTATAGGTAGAAGCCCCAGTTATTAACCTTCAGCTTAAGGAGCCGGACATCATGTTGTATGCCATCAAAAATCTTTCATCGTCGCCCGCTGGAGCAGGATTTCCAAACTTTGGAAGCCATTGCATGGCGGCCTGCTTTTCTTTTCAGTGCATCGGAAAGATTACTGATAAGGTGGACAAGCTTCTGCTTGACGGTGCGCCCATCTCGGGCAAGGATTTTTAGTATTTTAAAAATTAAACGCTTGTTGGCTCGTAGGGGTATAGATATATTTTCTCTTTCGCTGGGGCGGTAGCTCAATTGGTAGAGCGCCACGTTCGCAACGTGGAGGTCGGGAGTTCGATCCTCCTCCGCTCCACCATTCTATGCAATAGCGGTGAATGTTCTCGTTGACTCTAAGGAAGAGCCGTTCAGGTTCGAACGAGAGCGAGCCCCTATGAATCGAAGAACCGTTGTTTCGCTCAGGGCAGGCCCTTCATTATTTTTTAAACCATATTTAGGGTTGATCTTTCTCCGCTGTGCCTGCATCTTCCGCCCCGCTTCAAGTTTTGAGGTCCCGGTGTTTAGTTGCAGGATGAATGATCGGTCTTTTGGGTTCCTGCAACAATACTTGGGTTAAATTATGAAATTCATCGATTTGGGGCTCCGCCCCGAACTTCTTGACGGCATTGCCAAACTTGGCTTTGAAACTCCTACGCCTGTCCAGGCGGAAGTGATTCCTTATCTGCTAGAGAACGACAGCGATGTCGTTGCGCTGGCGCAGACCGGTACCGGAAAAACCGCCGCTTTCGGACTGCCGATTCTTGAGCAACTTAAGCTCAATCAACGTGCGCCGCAGGCGCTGATCCTTTGTCCGACCCGCGAGTTGTGTATGCAGATCGCCCGCGATCTGCAGAGTTATGCCTCTGCCATGTCACAAGTTAATGTGTTGGCGGTTTATGGCGGGTCCGATATTCGTCAGCAGCTCGACGCATTGAGCCGCGGCGTACAGATTGTTGTCGCCACGCCGGGCCGTATGCTCGACATCCTTCGCCGCAAGCGCGTTGATTTCACAAAGATTGAACGCATCGTGCTCGACGAGGCGGATGAAATGCTCAACATGGGCTTCGAAGAAGACATTAAGGCGATTTTGTCGGATGTCCCCGATGAGGCGCAAACGCTTCTTTTCTCCGCCACCATGCCCAAAGAGGTTGCCCGGATCTCCCGAAACTACATGGCAAACCCGCACGAAATTACCTGTGGATCCAAGAATGTCGGCGCTGAGAATGTCAGCCACGAAATGGTTGTGGTGCACGCCAAAGACCGCTACCGCGCATTGCGCCGGTTGGTCGATTTTTACCCCCGCATGTACGGAATTGTTTTCTGCCGTACGCGGATTGAAACCCAGCAGGTGGCCGATCATCTCCGAAAGGACGGCTACAATGCCGAGCCGCTTCACGGCGATCTGACCCAGATCCAGCGCGACAGTGTCATGCAAAAATTCCGGGAACGTCATCTTCAGATTTTGGTGGCGACCGACGTGGCCGCCCGCGGACTCGACGTCAACGAGCTGACGCATGTGATCAACTTTCAGTTGCCCGATGAACTCGCAGCCTACACGCATCGCAGCGGGCGCACGGGTCGTGCCGGGAACAAAGGTACCTCCATCGTCATCATCCATATGCGCGAACACCATAAGATCAATCGTCTCGAAAGAACGCTCGGTCGAAAATTTACCTTGCGCCCAGTTCCGACCGGTGCCGACATTGCCGAAAGCCGTTTGGGAAACCTCGCTGAACGCGTGCGCGACTACGAAGGTGGCCCCGGTCTGATCGATAATCACATCGAAAAGATGTGTGAGATTCTCAAGGATTTGTCGAAAGAAGAGATCATCAAGCGGTTCGCCTCCATCGACCTGCACCGCATGCTTCTCTATTACCGTGATGCGCCCGATCTGAGCGCCGACTCTGCACCGCGCAGAAATGATGCTCCGCGCCCGCGCCGTGAGGACAGTCCGCGTCGTGAGGATCGCCGCGAGGGTAGTGCCCGCGAAAAACGTGAAGACCATGTGCCGCGTCAAATGACATCTGGTATGGTTGAACTCTGCATGAACGTTGGAAAAGTGAACGGCCTTACGCCGAAAAAATTGATGGCGATGGTTAATGTCGCCGACCGCGAAAGCAGCATCGACATCGGCCGCATCAACATCGTCAAAATGCAGGCCTACTTTGAGGTGCCGCGCACCGAATCGCAGGCTGTAATCGATAGCTTTTCCAAAAGCTATGTCGACTGCGAAGGCCGTCAGGTCAGCGTTGCCATGGCTGGCAACACTCAGACCCGTCCCAACCCGAAACGCAAAGGTCCTCCGGTTGAGGACAAACCCTTCGGTAAATTTGAAGACAAGCCCCGTAAAGGTGGTCGCGGGCAGGGCGGCGCCCATAAGCGCCGGTAACTGCGAACCGGCACCTGTTTTTCCAAACTCTGAATGCGGCCCTTTTTTCCGTTAAAATATTTTTATGATGCAACCGGAACGACTATCCAAAATCATGGCCCATCGCGGGATGTGCTCGCGGCGTGAAGCCGACCGCTATATTGAGCAGGGCCTTGTTTTTGTCGACGGACAGAAAATCAGCGAGCTCGGCACAAAAGTTTCGCCGGATGCTAAGATTGAGCTCGCCGGGGAAGGGAAGCGGCAGCAGAACGAACTGGTTACTGTTCTGCTCAACAAGCCGGTCGGCTACGTCTCCGGTCAGGCCGAGAAAAACTACAAGCCTGCTGTTCGTCTCATCACTCGGTCTGCCCGATGGAGGTCGGATAATTCGCCGCAGCAGCTTAATCGCAGTCAGCTGAATGGCATTGCTCCCGCCGGACGGCTCGATATCGATTCCACTGGACTGCTCATCCTTACTCAGGACGGGCGCATCGCCAAAAAAATCATCGGACAAACGTCCTCCATTGACAAAGAATACCTCGTTCGCGTCACTGGGAAACTCACCGATAAGGGCCTAAAACTGTTGAACCATGGGCTCAGCCTCGATGACATGCAATTGAAGCCCGCAAAGGTCAGCTGGCAAAACGAAGACCAGTTGCGTTTTATCCTGCGCGAAGGCAAAAAACGGCAGATCCGCCGCATGTGCGAATTGGTTGGGTTGAAAGTGGTTGGGCTCAAACGAACCCGCATCGGCAACGTCATGCTTGGCAATCTCCCGCCCGGCCAGTGGCGCTACCTCGGCGACAACGAATCTTTTTAGACAGGATAACAGGATCGACACGGATTCTTTTGTAGACGCGATGTTCCACTGCATCCCCCCCCCCCATTAAGGGGTGCGAAAATTGTCGCAAGGAGATCGTGCAGCACTGGCTGCATCTGATTCAGCCGTATTCAACAAATTTTCTGACGATCGATGCTTTTGAAGAAGAAAGCTGCCAGCTCCTTTACAGTATTGCTTCCGCTTGTTCGGTTCCGGCAAAGAAACATGGGGTTGTTGGCTAACTGTTCACTGGGCCAGAAACCTCTTTGCGGGAGATTTCCTTTCTATTGGAGAGCATGGGAGATTTAGCCGAGTTGATCATGCCGACCGGAGAATTGTTTCTTTGCGCGGAAGTTCCAGTCGAAATCAAACCAACCCAACATTACATGCGGATGGTTGAAAAGTTGAAAGGAGTCGATCCTGAATCCATTCCGGATCAGGTTTGCAATACTCTGATAAAGCACGACCTGTTAGATCTTTCGGCCAGTGAGGCATTGGTATTGCTTCGGTTGAAGCATGATTTCATGCTGACACTCTTCCATGAAAAAAATCACCGGAGGGGAATACTGGATAAAATCGTCCAATCTCTTTGGGAATTCGGTATCTATCCTGTTTATTCGTGGTTGAAATCATCCAAGCATTGGAACTTTTTCAGCCGTTTTTCCAACCATTGATGAGCTCGACAAAAGTCGAGTTCATTTGTCTCACGTCACATAAATCGCGCGAGAACAAGGCGGTTAAGCTATTCTCTGTAAATGCTTTGCAGTTATTATAACTCAGGATATGTCAAACCTTTAAAGGGTTGATGCGTCGAATGGTTTAAGTTCACTAGTTCATTGTCATTAATAGGTTGAAGATATTTTCCTTTGGTTTTGTCGGCTGGTGCAACGGTGTAGTTTAGACTTTTGTTGGTAGCATCAATGCGTGGGGAAATCTGTGCGCGCCTATGTAATAGGCCCTGCCTCGAAGCTGCGAAGCAGGTTGATTTCGTCAGCCCAGATGGCCGGGTCGGGGGTTTCGAGAATGAGCGGCATGTCGTTGAAGCGTTTGTCGGCCATAATAAAGCGGAAGCAATCGAGCCCGATAAAGCCTTCGCCGAGGCTGTGGTGACGGTCCACCCGCGTGGACAGATCTTTTTTGGAGTCGTTGAGGTGCATGCCCATTAGATAGTTGAAGCCGACGATGTCGCCGAAGCGGTCGAAGGTTTCTTTGCAGGCTGCGTCGGTACGGAGGTCGTAGCCGGAGGTGAAGGTGTGGCAGGTATCGATGCAGACGCCGACGCGGGTTTTGTCTTCCACCTGTTCGATTATGGCAGCGAGCTGTTCGAAGCGGTAGCCCATGTTGGAGCCCTGGCCGGCCGTGTTCTCGATGACAGCGCTGACGCCTTTGGTTTGTGACAGCGCAAGGTTGATCGACTCAGCGATGGTGGCGATGCATTCATCTTCGGTGCATTTTTTGAGGTGGCTGCCAGGGTGGAAGTTGAGCCGGTCGAGACCGAGTTGTTCGCAGCGCTGTAGTTCATCGAGGAAGGCGGTGCGCGACTTTTCGAGCCCCTCGGCCTCGGGATGGCCGAGGTTAATCAGGTAGGAGTCGTGCGGCAGGATCTGGCAAGGCTCAAAAACGTCTTTGCAGCAGTTCTGAAAAGTAGCCATGCTATCTTCGGTGAGCGGGGCGGAAATCCACTGTCGCTGGTTCTTGGTGAAGAGGGCGAAGGCATCGGCTCCGATGGCTTTTGCGTTGAGAGGGGCATTCTGCACGCCGCCGCTCGCGCTGACGTGTGCGCCGATCAGTTTCTGAGTTTTTTTCATGCGTGTGATTTTACGTAAATGACGACCCATGACGATCTCTTTGTGTTTCATCCTGCCGCATGGCCTTTAAAGGAGTTCGAGTCGACACAGGAGAATCTTGACAGTTCGGTGAATTTTTTTAAACTCTTCAGATCCAAGGAGGCACATATATGAATACGCATATTATAGTGGGTGTACATGTTACAGAACGGGCGGAGCATGCGGGCGAGGTGCAGGAGATTCTCACAAAATACGGTTGTTCGATCCGAACCCGTTTAGGGCTTCATCATGCGGATCAGAAGGTTTGTTCCCCGAACGGTCTCATTCTTCTTGAGATGGTTGATGACGAAGCGTTGGCAGCCGAGCTGGTCGTGGAGATGGAAGCGGTCGGAGGCGTTGACGTTCAGCAGATGGTTTTTAATCATACCTGATTTTTTCAAGGGTGAACAACCTGTCGGATGTTTTATTTGTCCTTGCCCGCTCTGTCGCAAAATAAAACGGGTATGACGATGAAGTTCGGATTAAGCCTCGCAAAGAAACGGAATAGATCAGATTCAAAGGTCTGGAACCGACTGCGTCGGGGCGCATATTTCTTTTCCAATGGTTGGAAAAACCGGCGGCCATTTATCCAATGGTTGGGAACTATTCGTCGTCGACGTGCAGAATGTGTTTTTCGCCCTCGAATTCAATCAGCACTTCGTTTTTACCAATCTTCAGCACGGTGGCGCCTTTGATCCGGCCGCCGACGGGGAGCATTCGTCCGTTGATGATTGCCAGAATCTGGTGTCCACCGGCTGCGGATCCGGAGAAGGTGAGATCGGGCCACTTAATTTTTGATTTCTTTTTCGGGGCTGGCGCGGGAGCCGGTACGGGAGCCGGAGTGATTGTTGTCGCAGCCTCTGGCTGTAGGGCGGGTTCCTCTATCACTCTGATTTCAACCAATTTCTCTCCAGTTTTTGGCTGATCCATGAAGATATAGATGCTGCTTCCGATGGCCAGCAGGATCAGCACAATCGCTATGGAGAGAATGACAAACAGTTTTTTGGATGAGGAGTCCGGTTGCGTCATCTCCACCATTGGTTTCGGAGCGGGGGGTGGGGGCGTTTCTTTCTGCGGCACCGGCGGCTGGGCATCGGGCAGGGGATGCTGTTCTTCTGTTTTACGTTTCAGTGCATCTTGAATTAGGCTCATAAAACCACCTTGGGATAATGGAACATTGGAACAATGGAATAATGGATTGTTGGATCGGAATAAGGATGGACGAGATCTCCCGAAGGAGTTTCTCCTTTTCCACTATTCCAATAATCCTTCATTCCACTATTCCTTTCATTGAATAACTGAGGCCAGCTCGCTGAGAGCATTTCGAACATCAGTGGCGGTTACTTGAAAATCTCTGCGGACATAGGCGGCGAGCAGGGAGCGGTCGCAGATGGTGTTGATCTGGCGCGGAATGCCGTCCGACCGTTCGTGAACCAGTTCCACTGCCGCTCGCTCGAAATGAATACGGCCGTTGGCGCCCGCCACGTTGAGGCGGTGCTGAATGTAGAGTGCGGTTTCGATGATGGAGAGCGATTCGAGGTCGCAGTGCACCATTACACGCTGGCGCAGCTGCCGCAGTTCGGGTTGCTGAAGTCGTTCGCGCAGTTCGGGTTGTCCTGAGAGGATGATCTGCATGAGCTTGTGCTGGTCGGTTTCCATATTGGAAAGCATGCGCACCTGCTCCATCAGCCGGGAATCCAGATTCTGTGATTCATCAATAATGATGCAGACGTTTTCATCATTCTCTAGGCACTTCAGCAGGAATCGGTTGAGCTGGGCGATGTGGACGAGCTTGTCGCGCCCTTTGGTTTCCAGACCTAAGTCGAGCAGGATGGAACGAATGAGTTGCGACGGGGTGAGCGACGGGTTGAGGATCATCGCGGAGTGGGTGCTGGTCGGTAGGCGGTTGAGTACGGAGCGGCAGACGGTTGTTTTGCCGCAGCCGACTTCGCCGGTCAGCACAATAAACCCTTTGCGGTGCTCAATGCCGTACAGCAACGAGTCGTAGGCCTCGCGGTGTCGCTCCGAAAAGTAGAGAAACCGCGGGTCGGGCGTCACGTTGAACGGAAACTCATTGAGCTGGAAAAAATCTAAATACATGGTTCTTTCAAAATAAATCGGCGGATAACTTTTTCAAATGTACACTGAAATGTCTGAATCGTGTACTCCGTTTTTATTTTTGTTTGCAGGGCTTCGATGTCATTTTTTCAATGGTTGTAGAAAAAGACGATGTTCTGGTCTTTGGTTATGGCGAGTGCTTCGACGCCCAGGTAGGCCATCACCTGATGGCCGCCGTAATCCAGGTTGTCGGCGTAGCAGATGATGGTTTTCATAAGCGTTCCAGAGTGGTTTATTTACGTTGCTCGATCTGAATAGATATACACTTTAGCGGAAGATGCTTCCATCGATAATGGGTTTTGGATGCTTCTTGCGGGTCAGTCTCGGTCGGCTTTCCGGTGGTGAAGCCGCTCTTTTAAGCGGTGCGCCCAATGCTGGCGCCGCACCCATGCATCGAAGCGGGTGGAGCAGCGCATAAAGCAGAAAAGACAGACCAGAAAAAAGGGGAGTTGCGGAATCACCGGCAAGAGCAGACCGATGACCGTCAGCAGGAGGAAGATAACTCCGCCGGTCAGCCATGCGGTTTTATGGAGTGTTTTAACAATCATCACATCTCCTTCGGGTTCGAAGGAAGTGTACGCCTATTCCAATGGTTGGAAAACCGGCAATGCCGGTTTTTAGAGTTTTTCCAAGCATTGGAAAAAGGTGCCGCCACGCAGGGACTTCCAATGGGTGGGGAATCCAGTATTCCACCCCTCCGTTATTCCATTATTCCACTCTTCTTACGGGCATTTGCCGGCGAAGTTGAGGCCGGTCATGGGGTCGAGCCCGAACATCAGGTTCATGTTTTGTAGCGCATTACCCGCCTGACCCTTCATTAGATTGTCGATGTGGGAAATAATTCGCAACCGGTTGTTCCGCTCGTCGACGTCGACAATCAGGTTGCAGAAGTTGGTTCCGTTGACCTGCGCGGTGCCGATGGTGGAGGTATTGTCGAATACCCGCACGAACGGTTTGTCGGCATAAAATGCTTTGTAGGCATCCAGCACCTCGGCGGCGCTCATGGTTTCGTTGAGGTTGCCGTAGAGGCAGGAGAGGATGCCCCGGCAGGTCGGCACCACCTGCGTGGTCATGGTGATCTGGATGGTCTCGCCGGCCAGCTCGCTCAGTTCCTGTTCAATTTCCACCATGTGCTGGTGTCCGGCCAGTTTATAGGCGTTGACCTGCTCGTACCGCGCGGGATAGTGGAAGGCTGGCGACGGTTTTTTGCCCGCGCCGGAGACGCCGGTTTTGCAGTCGCAGATGACGCTTTTGGGATCGATCAGTCTGCTGGCGGCGGCAGGCGCTAGGCCGAGGATGCAGCTGACGGCAAAACAACCGGGATTTCCCGCCAGTTTCTGATCCGGGCCAATGTCGTGCAACTCAGCCAGACCGTAAACGGTTTGCGGCAGCAGGTTCGGAGAGGCATGATTCGGATCCAGACCGATAAAGTTGGCATAGGCACTGTATTTTTTTTCGGTGGTGAACCGGAAATCGCCGCTGTAGTCCACCACGTGCGCGCCTTTATCCAGCTCGGCTTGTGCCTGATTCATACCGACCCGGTCCGGGGTGGAGCAGAAAACGGCATCGAATACACCCTGCGCCTCGGGGGCGTCAGGAGTCAGGATCGGCAGGTCGCAAAAGCCGGTTAGGTGCGGGTATAACTCGCTGATCGGCATGCCGGTCTCGGTTTTCGCCACTAGGCAGCTGATTTCAAATTCCGGATGATTTAGCAGCAGTTCGACAATGCCGACCCCGCCATATCCCCCGGCTCCGATGACTTTTACGCTCTTCATAGTTAGATTCTCCGCTGGAAATATTTCAAAGATGCGCTATCTTATACGTTCGGAAAAGAGAAGAAAATATGAAAGTCGGCATTCTATCAGATACACACGGGCAGGTGGACTTGGCCCTTAGTGCGGCCCGCGAATTCGTCTTTCGCGGAATTGAAGCCGTTCTGCATTGCGGCGATATCGGTTCTGATATGGTTCTCACCGAAATGGCCTCCATTTTCCAAACATTGGAAATTCCGGTTTATGCTGTGCTCGGAAACTGCGACATCCCGTCCGAGTGGGATTTCTATCCAGAAGATATCGGAGTCAATATTCTTGGCCGTTTCGGTGAACTCGAATTGGACGGCAAAAAAATCGCCATGCTTCACAGCGACGATGAGAAAGCCTTCGATCGTGTCGTTGCCGCTGGCAAGCATGATTATCTCCTGTCCGGGCATTCTCACGTCCGGCACGACCGCCGCAGACGGCAAACCCGTTTGATCAACCCCGGTGCCGCCGGCCGCGGCATGCATCCATCCTGCGC
>Ga0307990_1001948_pt1 | contig 16916 bp, 10 predicted proteins | sample EllFjometagen129_FD_203168 | JGI IMG/M metagenome (GOLD analysis project Ga0307990, IMG submission 203168) | Marine microbial communities from Ellis Fjord, Antarctic Ocean - #129 | ecosystem: Environmental > Aquatic > Marine > Unclassified | place: Southern Ocean | collected 2014-10-08
TTTGAAGTCGAGGTGTTCGCAAAGCCATAAGAGTCAAGAGCAGACCCCCGAATTTTTAATCCGGTATCTATTTGAAGATGTTTTTTTAAATCATTTATAAAGGAAGCCTGATATGAAGTATGACCTTTTTTACGATCAGGCGCTTTGTTCGGGATGTCTTCGCTGTCAGCTGGCCTGTTCCCGGGCATACGCAAAATGCTTCCAGCCGTCGGTCGCCCGCATAAGGGTGGAGGCCCGGGGAGAAGAATACCACGTAACGTTTTCAGACGATTGCCGGGCATGCGGTTTTTGTGTCGATAATTGTTTGTTTAACGCACTTTCCAAAACACCTAAGGAGGTGCCGTCATGATTACTGGGGGTGTTGCCGGTCAGGTTCTGCATGTTAACCTGAGTGAACAGCGAACATGGACTGAGCCTTTAGATGAAAAGATTGTCAGGGATTATGTGGGCGGTTTAGGGATTTGCATCAAGCTGGCATCGGATCTTATCCCCCCGGGTGCGGCTCCGCTGTCTCCTGAAAGCGTTTTTGTTTTGGGGGCTGGCCCTCTGGTGGGAACGGATCTGCCATCATCATCGCGCATTTATGTAGTGGGAAAACTCCCAGCCAGCGGCACTGTCGGCTGGTGCGGTGCGGGCGGTTATTCCTTTGGCGCACAACTGAAATACGCGGGATATGATCATGTTATTGTCTCCGGTATGGCTGACAGGCCTGTATATCTTGATATCGACGACAACCGGGTCGATATCCGGGATGCAAAGGATTTATGGGGCCTGGGCGTGGATGACACAAATGAATTTTTCTGTAAAAAGTCTGATCAACAACCCGGTGTACTGGCTATCGGTCCGGCCGGTGAAAATAAATCCGTTATTGCGATGGCTTTTGTGGATCGTATTTCCTCCCTGGGCAGGGGTGGCTTTGGTGCGGTTATGGGATCGAAAAATTTAAAAGCCATTGTGGTGCGGGGCACCGGCGGTGTGACGGTGTCAGATCGCAAACGCTTTAACAAGATTAGTGATTCTGTGCTTGATTCAATCCGGACGTATCCATATCTTAAAGAATGGCAGGATCTGGGCATGCTTAAGGCGTTTCCCATGGTTCCGGTTGATGTTTATAAGCGCATGAAACAAAGACGAACGGCCTGTGTATCCTGCCCGGTTGGATGCAAGGATGTGGTTCGTATTCCGGACGGTCCGTTTGAAGGACTGGTCAAACATACCAGCTCGGCCATTAATTTATTTACCCCCATGATGTACGGCATGAAAGATCCCTTTGAAGCTGTAAAATTGATTACCGATCTGGATGATTATGGAATCGATATGTTTGAGTTTTTCGGTCTTATGGGCCTGACGCGGGACCTGGCGGCCTCCGGAGAAATTCATCTTAAACCTGATGAACCGGAGATCGATTTGACCTCTCTCGCATCCATGACTGTCTGGGCGAAAATGATTGCCCGGAGAAAGGGAACCGGCGATCTTTTGGCGGACGGATTTACCGCCGTCATTGAGAAGTTGGGGCCTGAAGCAAAAAAACAGTCACCGGCGCTTATCAAGGGCATGCACCCATATGCCGGACCGGGAGCGGCTTTGCCCTGGGATCGGTTCGGGACCATGGAATTAGGGCAGGTACTGGACCCACGAGGGCCTCACGTAGGATCTGGTGGATCGCCGACTTATTTTGCGTTACGCCCGCTGGAGGTATTCCCAAAGCATTTAAAACGAATGGGCGTTCCAAAAGAGGCTGTGGATAGAATCCTTGGGCCTGATAAGGATGAACTGCATATTGGGCGTCTGCTTCGATATTCCCATGCATGGTTTGCCACGCTGGGCTCTTTGGGTCTTTGTGCCCGGGGACAGGTGAATAGATTCTACAATGCGGATCTTTGCGCTGAAGCGTATGAGGCCGCCACAGGAATTTCAACAACAGCAGCCGATCTCCGCAAACGGACCGACCGGATCTGGACCACGTTTCGGGAAATAAACATCCGGGAAGGCTTGGATGATTCAAAAGAAGCCCTGCCTGACCAATGGTTTAAGAAATCAGGGTTTAAGGACTATCTCTCCGGCGAGCCCCTGACCAAAGAACAGGCTGAAGATATGAAAAGAGAATATTTTGATGAGTGGGGATGGGGTTGAAGAAATAATAAGGATGAGGCCGTCAGTATCAGAATTAAAAAGGATACCTAAGTTGAGCGATTGTCGAGGTTGCCGCAGGTACAAGGAAAATGTTTTCCCGCTATAGGCGTCTATGCGGTTAAGCATTTGCTCCATAGGGTCGGGCCAAGATAACTTTCTGTATTCTTATGGTTTTAATTCCAAAAATAGGCGTTTTTAGGGTCTATTTCGCTCTTTTTCGCCCCCAAATGATCAATATAGAAACGTTGAACTTCTCGGCCCTGTGATGAGTCCCCCGGCTCCAATATATTTCGCCGTTCCCTGGCTATAATGCTGTTTTTGCCCCCAAAAAAGCTCAAAATAGCGCCATTATTAGGGATAAATTAAAGTCTATTTAATTTATTTTTAAATAGTTAGCTTGGCCCGACCCTATTCGTAATTTGTTGCTAATAATAGCAACCCCTCAGATCTATCCAGAGATGAATCAAATCAAACTGAATCGGTTGAACATTTTTTCGCTTAATCTTTTGGCTGGTTTTAAAGATTAATGATGAATTAAATTCAAAATTAATGTTTGAATTGTCCGGCAAATGATTTTTCTGGTAACTGTTTACTTCGGCTTCAATCGTTTTTGGTGACATACTGATGATATAGCCAATCATTATTCCGGATCTCGCCCGTTTTCCATACTGATGGGTTTTGCTATCAAATCTTTTTACCCCGTTTTTCACATAATTTTCATTAAGAATCCACGTAGAACTTGTTTTTTCTCCCAATCTCTTACATTCCACATGAAGCGATATTTCATGATTTTCCGATGATTCAGCCCATGGATTTAGACACTTACAGGTAAAATCAGGACGTTTGCTGCTTTTACCGCCTTTTAATTCATTTATGGCAACTGGCGGAATCGGATTTTCCCAATTTGGAGTTTGCACATCCTGATTTCTTGATTTTCCAATAGCGAAACAGACATTATTCAAGGATAAATAGAGCCTCTCGGAAATCGCATCTTCATCCCCGGATACAGAATCCATTTCTGATAATTCCAATAGTGCCGTTGAAAAGACTTCAGAATAAAGTCGTTTATGCCTGTCCCAAAGAGGAGTGAAAGTAGATAGAGTTCGACGTGCCATTATTCAGCTATTTATCCTTTATTCCGGTCTGTTTTCTACCATACGTTTACATAATGTGGCATCCGCATCTTCCCGTGCCAAGCTACGTGTCCAGAAGCGCTTCTCATTTCTTTTAATAATGATAATTCCGGAATCTGATACAATATGAGCCAAGCCGTCCAGAACAATCTGCGAAGTTCCCATAGGCTGCGGTAATGCGTCTCCAATCTGTTCGAGGATATATTCCCAACTATTATCTTTGATTTTAAATTCACGGGGATCATCGGAATCTGCTGGATAAAATTCGAGGGCTACCATAGTGCCATGTGCGCCGACATGGGCTTCTGCGCGCATCTCTTCATCCTCTCCCAAATAAGCATTCCAGCGTCTACAGAAAAGGTCCGCATATTTTTTAAGCCATGCCAAATCGCCATTTTCAATGGCCGGCATTGCACCAATACTGTCAAACGGTTTATAATAAAATGGAAGTGTAACATTACAAAGGTCACGGATAAGGTCTTTTTGTTCTTCGTTCAGCTGGTAAAGATCAAACACTGCTTTATCAAGCTTTGCTTCCAGTTCATGACGATGTGTTTCAATTACTTCACTATCCGTCCCCTTTTGATTAAAAACATTTCGTTCCTGTGGGCGATAATCCCTTAGCTTGTCAACGATTTTGATAATTTCTTTGGTTGCGGCTTTAGATTGATCAAAAATTACTGGCAGCTCTAATCGTTCGTTCACCAATACTTTATCATGCCATACTCCCCAGTTGTAAGAAGTTAAAAACAAATAATATCTGGCGAATGAAGACCAAAGTATTCCTGTTAAAATTTTATATTTCCATTCCTTATCTTGTAATAGCTTAATTACATGAAATGAATGATTGTAAGCGTATGGCTCTGTTTCATATCGTGATTCAATTCTACCACAACTGTCACCTGCTTGCCGAAGACCTTCTTTTACAATAATCCTTCGGCCTTCATAAATATCCTTGCCGCGACCTCGATGCTCAACCTTAGGCGGAACAGCTTCAAAAGATTCATCATGAAGCGTATCATACCTCGTAAATGCTTCTTTTTTTAATTTTAAAAAACCAGCTAGCCAGTCCGCATCCTGTTTCTGGTTAGCTTTTTTAAAACCAACACAGCTATAAAGAGTATGATCGCCTAAACGTTCAGCTTGAGAAAAATTTGAAAGATGGCGCAACAGCTCGAAATCTCTATAGGAGCCAAAACTAAAAAGCTTCCAAACTCGATGATCAAATAAATTCTGTTTATTAATAATTCTTAGATCATTTTTAGATAACATAATTGATTGAGCTTTTTTAATAACTTGGCTCTGCTTTGCTACCCAATAATGAACGGGATGGTCAAGCTGGTTCTCTTTTGTAAATTTAATAGTTATAAATGGAGAATCTGCACCTTTAAAAAAGAATTTCCGCACATGAGAAAAATTAAAAATTTCACTTAGCCTCACACTGTCAAACCACTGTTTTCTAAAATCCTGTGTTGTTGTATTGTGCTTAAGCAATACACCAGCAGACACCAGCATTCCGGCTTTTCCACCATTTTTTAAAAAATCAATAGCACGCCATAAAAATGCCTGAGATGCTTCTTTATCCCCAATAGGTTTATTGTTGGAAGCACACCAACCCAACAATAAATTGTGCCTGCCTTTTGTTTCCTCATCGGCCTTTGTTCCGGGTGCCCCCCAAGGTGGATTCCCGACAATTACATCGGCCGTTGCCTTGCCAAAACGTTTTTTCCATATAGCGTTTGACTCAATACTTTCAGTATCAAAAGCATTAGCTGGAAGAATACAATGAAAATGGTTTGGCGAACTACTGGCTGTTGCCACCAAGTTGGGCAATTTGTTTCCCCTTTTGATTTGATGGTCAATCGCAGGAGAGTCAAGGTAGTGAAGCATTGAAAGATAAAGGCTAAAAGCCGCAACTCTTGCAGCCTCTTTATTCACTTCAATCCCGGCAATCTGCTTCTTTAAAATTTCTTTCAACTCATCAAAGGCAAGCGGCTGTTTCTTCTTGTGCCAATTATAGCGAACAATGCGACGGAAGGCCTCCACTAAAAAAATACCGGATCCGCATGCCGGGTCCATCACACGCGGATTTTTTGCAAGAACATCTGAAGACAAGGTTCGTGAAAGAACAAACTCCGCCAAAACAGAAGGCGTGTAATATGCGCCATCCAATCTCGCTTTTTTATTTTTTCCCTCATCTTCTGTAATGCTATGATAGAACTCTTCATAAATTGAACTGATTAAATCCAAAGGGACTATGTCAAACCGGTATGAATGAAAAAAAAGTTTTTTCTGTATGCCCACGTCACCATACAATAAACCCTGAATCAGAATAAGATGCTTCTGGTCGATTATTCTTTCTTCCCCGTCCACATCCGGAAACATGTCGCCATTGAAATCACGGGCTAATTTTCTGAACAATGCATATGTAAAATCTTTATTTACAAGAATACGGGGATAGAAGGTTTTATGGCCTGAAAAATCAATGCCGGAACGATTAACAGGATTGCGCAAAAGGCCTGTCCATCCGGCTTTTTGCCTTGCAACGTTGAGAAAATATTCTTCGGTCAATATGCCGCGATCTTCAAGATATCTGATAAATATTGAACGGCCAATAAGCGCATGGGCAAATTGGACATTCTCGCCAGAAAGACCTGCGTCACTCAATTCCCGTCGTACAATCTTCAGGTCACGAATAAGTGCTTGATCAGCACGGTTCTTAAGGTCACCAAATCTTCTGTCGGCAAAGACTCGGCCGGATTCAATATTATCCCGATGGAATGCTTGTAGCTCTTGGGCAACAGTGGAAAGATCATTAAGGGTAGCCAAGTACTCAAGATTACTCCAATCCTGTTGCTGATTTATATCAACCGGTTTTTGTGCCAGGTCATAAACAGTGATTTCACCCGGAGAAGCAAGAAACAACAATCTTGGACGGGCAAGACACCATGCCCGATTGAAAGCTTTAACCTTTTCTTCAAGTCCTTCTGCACATTGTGAAAAAACAACTACCGGATTATTTTCAACAAAGAAAATTTTATCGGCACCGACCTTTTTTGCAGAACTTATCCATTCCCCTTTCTCTATCCAATCATTGAGGTTCCTGCATGAAGAGGGTGTATCGGAAGCAGAATACAAGCTACCGTTTTTAAAATCTAATTCATCATACAAAAGGTCAAGAAGCATCATGTCCTTCCTGCGCTATTAATATATTGATGCTTATAAAGTGAAGCATATTGGATATAAAAATTTCTTTGAAGAAGAAAGCTGCTGCTTGTATGTATATAAATTATCGTCATTTTTTATTTATTCAAAATATTAACTATAAAAAATTCATACCTAAAAAAACCGGATCAATTAATTTCTCTACAAATCCATATCACTTTTCCTAATATCCGTACACGGTTTACTTCTTCACCCTGTAAATATGTTGTGGAATATCCTTTGTTCTCACTGATTAAAACAAGTTTATCGGGAAGCTTCTCTATCCTCTTAACCATTACGGTATCATCAATTCCGATGGCATATATGGCACCGGCTAAAATTTCCGTTTTTGACTGATCAACAAGTACAGTGTCACCGTTTCTCAACTCTGGTTCCATGCTGTTCCCGCAAATATCCATAAGAACCATATGTTTTGAGCTGCCTTTTCCTCTTAACCATTCTTTTTGAAATGAATAGTATCCTTCAATATTTGCCCCGACCTCAAAAGAACCTCCACCAGCAGATAATCTGGCAATTACTTTGGGGATCATCTCAAACATTGATTCACTTTCACTAAATCCGCTAACATGTTTAATCCCAGAACCCGCTTGAATCCAATTGGGGTTTAGGTTTAATCGTTGAGAAAGAATAGCAAGCCATGAATTAGGAATAGAATCTTTTTTCTTTGCTTGAGATACTGCAGAGCTGTCAATCCCTAAGATAGAGGCCAAATCTTTTTGGGAAGAGACATATCCCTCATTAGCAAGTCTTTTATAAAAGGATTTAAAATCAGTTGAATTCATATAAACTTTTTTAAAAAAAATATTAATTTTAATTAAATTATATTAATTTTATTTATAAATATCAACTAAATTTATATAAAAAAAGTAAATTATAGCATTAATTATTAAAATCCTTGTCGGACCAAAATATATAGCTGGAAATAAACAGGATAAATGTAAAAAGCAGTATTGCGAAAGGTCTTAAAACCACATTTTTGAGGGCAAAAAAGCGGTTTTAAGAATTGAATCTGATATCTGGTTCATCCTTTTCACCGCATCTGAAAATAATCATTTAAAAACAAATAATATTCCCCCAATATTTTTATCATAAGGGGCAGGCGGAAATAGTTTTCCGCCTACCCCTTTACCTTTTCTTCAGATTTAAACTTTTCTTATCTCATCAACCTGCCCCGATACTATCAAATTGCTTTTCCTGTTTTCCTCTGATAAATATAAAAAAATATTTTTTTTAATAGTTTTAACCTGTTACAGTTCGGATTATTACTTCACGATGAAACATTTTTCAGCCCTCATATTCCTGGCACTATCCATCACCTGGATGACTGTTTCATGCGCCCCATTCCAACCGCCTGAAAGGGCATCTATAGAAAATGAGCTGCCGGCAACATTCTCCAACCTTGCCGAAGAATCCTCGCCTTACCAGCGCTGGTGGGAATCGTTTCATGATCCTGAATTAAATAACCTGATCCACGAATTGCTGGATAATAATTTAACTTTAAAAGAGGCCTGGGCACGGCTTAGCCAGGCAAATGCTTTGGCGGTTAAATCCGGTGCAGCGCTTTATCCGGATCTTAATTTTGCTGCGGATGCATCGATTGGACGAAGACAAACCAAAAACAGCCAGAAAACCATCGAAAACATTCAAAACTATTCTCTTGGCCTGTTTTCCAGCTATGAAATTGATCTGTGGGGTAAAATTCGTTCGGAAAATGAAGCCGCCCTGCTCTCTTCTATAGCCACACGAGAAGACTTAAACGCTGCGGCCATGACATTGACGGCAACGGTTGCTGAAACATGGATACGCATTATTTCTCAAAGAATGCAGAAACAGTTATTACACGACCAGCTCAATGCCAACTTGAAAGTACTGGAACTCATTGAGTTAAGATATAATAATTCACTGGCGTCTGCGTTGGATGTTTTCCAGCAGCGGCAGGTGGTCTTCCGGTCCGAAGCACAGATTCCCCTTGTTGAACAGAATGAAGCCCTTTTATTAAATGAACTGAATCTGCTGCTGGGCAGAAATTCAATCGCCGAACCCGCAATCAGCAGGCAGGCTTTACATATCCCAGAAGAGATCCCAAAAACCGGGCTCCCTGCCGGATTACTGATTGCCCGGCCGGATGTGCGTGCCGCATATCTCAGGCTTGAAGCGTCTGACTGGCGGGTGAGTGTTGCCAAAGCAGACCGGTTGCCGGGCATTAATCTGACCGCAGGCGCATCCTTTCAGGCAGATAAATTTGACCTGTTATTTGAAAACTGGCTGATCAATCTGGCGGCCGGCCTGACGGCTCCCATCTATGATGGCGATCGGCGAAAGGCGGAAGTTGACCGGACAAAAGCGGTTGTTGAAGAAAATCTGGCAGCTTATCGGCAAAGCGTGTTGATCGCCGTTAAAGAGGTGGAAGACGCCATGATCAGCGAGACAAAACTTCGCGAACATGTGAACGCTTTAGACAAGCAGCTGGAGGCCTCACAAAATGCTTTAAACGAGGCAAACTCAAGGTATCAGAAAGGGATAGACACCTATCTGCCAGTACTGACCCAGCTCATATCCGTTCAAAATCTTGAACGGGATATCATTGCCCGGCAATCGGATATAATGATCGCCCGGGTGAATCTTTACCGCGCGCTGGGCGGCACCTGGACGGATGAGCTTGTTGCACCCAAAAAGGAATAATATTTGGTGGCGTCGTTAAAAGCAAACGAATGACGGCTTCACCACTGTATCAAAAAACAACTTAAATCTTGGTAGGCCGGGTTTCTTACCCGGCGCCCAAATTTGCCGATGGACATGTCCTGTTCATTTGTCGGGAAAGAATCCCGACCTACGATTTGAGTGGTTTTCAAATAAGTTATTTGGAAGTCCCAGATACTGCGTTGTAGCAATTTTAAGTTAAATAAAGCAAAGCCTAACCTTCGGGCACGGATAACAACATGGAACAAAAAATGAACAATCACCCACCAAACATTCAAAGCCCTAAAGAAACCGGGCCAGATTCGGGGCTTGGTGCCCGGCTGATTATTATCAGGATCGCGGTCTGCATCGTCATTATCGCCATGGGTATCGTTGGCTTTAAGTACCTGATCCATTCCGCACCGGCAGCGAAAAAAAAGCCCCCTGCAAAAATCAGCCCCCTAGTGCGTGTTCAGCCGCTGTATCCGAAAACCGTTTCAACGATCATACCTGCCATGGGAACCGTCATCCCTGCCCGTGAAGTCATTTTAAAATCAAGAATTGCCGGTGAAATTGTATCCGTTCATCCGGAATTTATTGATGGCGGGTTCATCAAAAAAGGAACCGAGATCCTCAAAATTGATGATGCGGATTATAAACTGGCAGTGATCAAGAAAGAAAGCGATGTTGCAGCGGCTCGTTTTTCCTTAAAACTCGAGCAGGGCCATCAGGCGGTTGCCAGGCGTGAGTGGGAATTATTAAACAGCGGAAAATCTACCAACAGCATGGAATCCGAACTGGCCCTTCGAAAGCCGCATCTTGAGAAAGCCATGGCAGACCTGGCAGCGGCTGAAGCGGATTTAAACCAGGCAATGCTTGACCTTGAACGCACAAAAGTAATGGCACCGTTTAACCTGCTCATCCGGTCAAAACATGTTGAAATCGGATCACAAATATCTAACCAGGGGAGTTTGGCAGATGTCGTAGACATCGATGAGTACTGGGTCCGGGTGTCCGTACCCGCAGACCGCCTGGGTTGGATAAACATTCCCATCGACCGGAAGTCTGTCGGCGCAAAAGCGCTTATCAAATACAGAAACGGGGAAGTCACCAGCGGATTCGTCATCAAACTGTTAAGCGATCTGGAGCCGGAAGGGAAAATGGCCCGGCTACTGATCTCAATAAAAGACCCGCTCAATATTAACCGTCATGAAAATACAAGGCAGAAAAATACCGGGCCGCCTTTACTGATCGGGGAATACGTAAAAGCTGAAATCAACGGACAACAGATCGAGGACGCCTATCGTGTCCCCCGCACAGCTTTGCGTGATAACAGTCATATCTGGCTGGCCGGTGCAGACGATAAGCTCCTGATCCATCCTGTCAGCACCATCTGGCGTGACAAGGACATGGTGATTGTAAAAGATCACCTGCAGCCGGGGGATCGATTGATTGTTTCAGAGCTTTCCACACCGGTTGAGGGTATGCTGTTAACGATTGAAAACAATGATGCTCAAGAATGATGGCTTCGTAAAAAGTCCAAATTCTGTGTTGCGCGGCATTCTTCGATTCTTCAAAGTACACTAAGTACGAATCATCACGAAGAATTTGCGCGCCTTGAATTAAAACTTTTTTCTTTGCCATCGGAATTCGACTTTTTACGAGATTTTCATAAATGAACAATTCAAATTATCCATCGGCTCAACCTGTTCCGGATCAGCCCAAACCCACGCAACTCAAACCGGGCCCCATTGCCTGGATGAGCGGACATAAGGTCGGTGCCAACCTGATTATGCTGGTATTTCTTATTGGTGGCCTGATCATGGCCGGCAACATCAAAAAGGAAGTATTTCCTGATTTTGATCTGGACATGATCAGCGTCAGTGTTGACTACCCGGGGTCCAGTCCGGCAGAAGTCGAACGCGGCATTATTCTGTCTATTGAAGAAGCGGTTCAGGGCATAGAAGGCATTAAACAGGTTTCTGCCGCTGCCCGGGAAGGATTGGGAACAGTCACTGTTGAAATTATCGAAGGCGAAGATGTTCAGCAAATTGCTGCTGATATTGAAAACGAGGTTAACCGGATCACCTCTTTTCCGGTGGATGCGGAAAAAATAAATATCACGGTGGCAAAACGCAAGCGGTATGTTATTTCCCTGGCATTATTCGGTGATCAGGATGAGCGGGTCCTGCGGGAAATGGCAGAGATCGTCCGTGATCGGCTTTTGCAGGACCCGGATATTACCCAGGTTGATTTAAGTGGTGTCCGGGATTTTGAGATCAGCATTGAAATACCTGAAAATTCCTTAAGACGATACAATTTAACCCTTGACGACGTTGCCCAGACAATTCGCCGGTCTGCCATTGAGCTGCCGGCCGGTGCCATTAAAACATCCGGCGGCGATGTCCTGGTCCGTGTGAATGAGCGGCGGTATTTCGGACACGAATTTGCCAAAATTCCCATCATCACATCTCACGAGGGTACCGAAGTCCTGCTTGAAGATATTGCGGTAATCTCTGACCGGTTTGAAGAAACAGATAATTTTGCCACGTTTAACGGAAAACCGGCCATCATGGTAGAAGTTTATCGCGTCGGAGACCAGACCCCCACATCCGTCTCTGATGCCGTGCTTCGGAAAAAAGCAGAGATCAACCAGATCCTTCCCCCCGGGTTGACCTTAGAGGCCAGAAATGACCGCTCGGAAATATACCGGCAGCGGCTGGACCTGATGATGAGAAACGGCCTGCTGGGCCTGGGTCTGGTATTCATCCTGCTGGCTATCTTTTTAGAAGCCCGGCTGGCATTCTGGGTCAGCCTGGGCATCCCCATTTCATTTCTCGGATCATTATTATTTCTGCCGATGCTGGGCATCAGCATTAACATGGTCTCCATGTTTGCCTTTATCGTCACGCTCGGGATTGTTGTAGACGATGCGATTGTGGTGGGAGAAAATATATATTTCCACCAGCAGGCCGGGATGAAATGGTTTGAGGCCTCGGTCCTTGGGGCCCGTGAAATTTTAATGCCGGTGACATTTTCTGTATTAACCAATATGATCACTTTTTTGCCGCTTTTCTTTGTGCCCGGATTTATGGGAAAAATTTTTAGGCAGATACCCGTGGTGGTCATCTGTGTTTTTGCTATCTCCTTAGTCGAGAGTTTCTTTATTCTGCCCGCCCATGTGGGACGCCAGAGAAAAACCCGAAAAAAAGGCCTGATGCACTTTTTATCTTCACGCCAGCAACGATTCAGTATCTTTTTTTCTCAACTCGTCCGGGAAAAGTACGGTGCCTTTCTGAATATAGTGTTGCGATGGCGTTATATTTCCCTGTCAATCGGCGTGTTTGTTCTGCTTCTATCTGTAGGATTTATTAAAAGCGGGCGAATGGGATTTGAGCTGTTCCCGAAAGTGGAATCTGATTATTCCAAAGTCAGTGTCCGGCTGCCATTTGGCACGGCAGTTGAAAAAACCCAAAAAATCCAGGAAAGTCTTGTTGCAGCAGCTCAGGAAACCGTTGCTGAAAATGGCGGAGAGAACTTATCTGTCGGCATTTACGCGCGGATCAACGGCAATACGTCTGCAGTACAAATATACCTGACACCGCCAAAACTGCGGCCCGTTTCCACGGCTGAGGTCACCCGAATCTGGCGCGAGAAAGTCGGATTGCTGGCAGATGTGGAATCCATTAAATTCGAATCCGATGCCGGCGGTCCCGGCAGGGGGTCTGCCATTGAAGTTGAGCTGAGCCACCGCGATATTGCAGTCCTTGAACAGGCCAGTGCGGAGCTGGCACAAGCTTTGGCATTTTATCCGAACGTTGTTGATATTGACAGCGGCTTCTCCCCGGGAAAACAACAGATTGATTTTAAGATAAAACCGGAAGGCCGCAGAATGGGACTGCAGTCACAGAATGTGGCCCGGCAAATCAGGTATGCCTATTACGGTGCTGAAGCGCTTCGCCAGCAGCGGGGACGCAATGAAGTCAAAGTCATGGTCCGGCTGCCGAAATCCGAACGGGTGTCCGAATATAACCTGGAAGAAATGATTTTAAAAACCCCAACCGGCAAAGAAGTTCCCATTCGTGAAGCCGTTGAAATATCCCGTGGCAGGGCTTATACGACCATTGACAGAAGAGACGGCCGCCGCATCGTCACCGTATCTGCCGATGCCCGGCCCCGCAGCAGCGCCGGCCAGGTCCTTGATTCAGTAAAAACGGATATTCTGCCGGACCTTCAGAAAAAATATTCCGGCCTGGTATATAGTTTTGAAGGCCGCATGGCAGACCGGCAGGAAAGCATGGACGCGCTGATGAAGGGCCTGATGATGGCACTGGTGGTTATTTTTGCCATGCTGGCAATCCCATTAAACAGCTTTATCCAGCCGATCGTTATCATGATCGCCATACCATTCGGCATTGTGGGGGCAGGCGTCGGTCATTTGATCATGGGATACAGCTTAAGTGTTATCAGCATGTTCGGTGTTGTGGCGCTTTCCGGTGTGGTGGTCAATGATTCTTTGGTCCTTATCGATTTTGCCAACCGGAAACACTTAAGCGGTATCAATCATTTTGATGCCATTCATGAAGCCGCCATCCATCGATTCCGGCCTATTTTGCTCACCACTTTAACCACCTTCGGCGGACTGGCCCCAATGATTTTTGAAACCTCACGCCAGGCCCGATTCCTGATACCCATGGCGATCTCCCTGGGATACGGCATCCTTTTTGCCACGTTGATTACCCTGGTGCTGGTGCCTTCGTTATATCTGATTGTTGAAGATATAAAAAAGATGGCTTCGTTAAAAGTCCCATCTACTGCGTTGTAACAATTTTTCAGCCACTCAATATACTAAACGAAGAATAGGGTTTGTTGATAACTAACGAGTTGTAAACAATTTTAAAAACATCTGTTCACAAGTCCATAGTTATAAAGTCTCAGTACAATACCTTGTCATACCTTTTTTTGTATTAAAAATACATTATAATTAATCACTTAAAAAGTTATTAGCGTTATGAACAGTCCTTAATATTAATATATATTTATAAAGAATATATTAAAGGAATGAAAAAGAAGTTAATAATTAATCAAATGAATTCTTATGATTTGAAGAGATCACAAAGTCTGCTGAATTTTGAAAAAGTTGCCTTCACAGCTGCCACCACACCGCCCGGATGCAGATATTTGATATACTACCCGGTGCTACATTATATTGTTTGAAAATAACCCCATCAGGGGTGCAGATAATGGTAATGGTGAGTCGGTTGAAGATGATAATGAAGCAACGGTTTCAGCGCTGCTTTGGAGGATATCAAAAATTGATGTTTTTTGTGTGTAAAAAGGTTGATATTTTTCTTGAGCCGATATTTTGATATTATAACACCATTTTAACACAGGACATGTTTTTTAAATCGAGATAGATTCTGTTTCGGGCATCTTCACTTAAAACAACCGTTTTGAGATTTAAGGAAATATATTTTCCTGAACTGCTCACATTGGACGCTGTGAGCTGATATGTTGCCGTTTTCATATATTCTTCAACAGCGCTTCGGATCACTTCTTTTGTGGCACCAATGATGCGAAAGGACCATTGGCAGGGATATTCAACTATTTGTTTTTCCATTACTACCGTCTCACATCAGACAATTTATGGTTTGATGTTATTTTTTTAACAACCGGTGCTGCCATCGTGTTCGGTTTGTTTATGAACACGGCTTTTTTAATGATGACGGGTGTCACCGGCACATCCCGGTAGGGGTTTTTAACGGTGGTGGGCTGTTTCTCAATGGCATCTACCACATCCATACCGTCAATGACTTTGCCGAACACGCAGTATCCCCATCCCCGGCCGGTTTTGGCTTTAAAATCAAGAAAAGCAGTATCTACGGTATTGATAAAAAACTGGGAAGAAGCGGAATGCGGCGCATTTGTACGGGCCATGGCAATGGTGCCCCTCAGATTTTGAAGTCCGTTATCCGCTTCATTGGTAATTTCTGCTTTGGTGGGTTTTTGCTGCATGTCTTTTGTAAACCCGCCGCCCTGGATCATAAATTCTTTAATCACCCGGTGAAAAATGGTGTCATTATAAAATTCGTCATTTACATAGGCAAGAAAGTTTTCAACGGTTTTTGGAGCCGCTAATGCATCTAACTCAATAATAATATTACCAAGACTGGTTTCCAAACGGACCTGAGGCGGGTCTGTGGGTTTTTCTTCAGCATAACTAAAAGAGAAAAAACATCCGATAATTAATAAACTTAATAAGATAGATAAACTTTTTTTCATTAATCCAGTCCTTTATTTTTAGTGTTTATTTTTCCTGTGGAAGAGCCACAGGCAGTTATTATTATTTTGAGAAATTGGTTTTCATGTTATTTGTGCAATTGTAGGATTTAAAAAATATAAACGGATTGATTTTTATAACATAAAAAAGAAGAAAAGGTAAAAAGCTTTTCATAGAGAGTCCTCACTACGGCCTGAAAAAATAATAATTTATTAATTATTTCAAAGAATTATAATCGAGTTAGGAGACATCTCAATAAGCCGGGGCAAATTGTTTTTAAAGGATCAAATTCCAAAGGCGGTTACCTGCTATTTTTTTCGGTTTTCTTGCTTATTGCTATATTCTCTGATAATAAAAAAAGTTTTCACAATAAATAAATGGTTTTTATTGTATACGGATTATGAGATTTTTATTAAAATTGATTAAGTGGCTGTTTTTCCTGACCGGTTTAGGCATTTTTATAGGCATTATCGGCGTTGCGGGGATTTATTTTTATTTTGATAAGGACCTGCCGAATATTTCCTCTTTAAATGATTACCGGCCGCCGATTATTACGTCCGTTTACTCGGACGACAATCGTAAAATCGCAGAATTTTATAAACAGCAGCGTATTGTTATTGAACTTTCCCAAATGCCGGATGTTTTAATTCATGCGTTTGTCGCCGCCGAAGACGCCCGATTTTATCAGCACAAGGGAATCGATCTGCACAGTATTTTTAGGGCATTTTTAAAAAATCTGGAAGCCGGGGCAATCGTCCAGGGCGGCAGTACCATTACCCAGCAGGTTACCAAATCTTTCCTGCTTACACCTGAAAGAAGTTACCAGAGAAAAATCAAAGAGGCTATTTTAGCCTACCGCATTGATAAAAAATTTACAAAAGACCAGATTCTTTTTCTTTATTTAAATCAGATTTATCTGGGCAACGGTGCATACGGTGTTGAGGCAGCTGCACAAAATTATTACGGAAAGTCCGCAAAAGCCATGAGCCTGGCGGAATGCGCTATGCTCGCCGGTCTTCCCCAGGCGCCCAGTCGGTATTCCCCGTTCAGATACCCTGAGCGGGCCAAAAAAAGGCAGATTTATGTGCTGCGGCGGATGGCTGCGGAAGGCTATATTGCCGACCAGGATGCCACGGAAGCCATTCGCACAAGACTGGATATCCGTCCCCGAAAGAACTGGTTCCGGGAGAATGTGCCTTATTATACGGAGCACATTCGGCAGGAACTGGTCGATATGTTCGGTCGGGAAAAGGTCTATAATGAAGGCCTTGAGGTCTATACCTGTGTAAATATTGAAATGCAGAAGATAGCCCGGGCTGCCGTTCAAAAAGGCCTGGTTAATTTGGACAAACGCCAGGGTTATCGGGGACCCCTGGATCACCTGCAGCCGGGGCAGATTGAAGAATTCTCTCAGTCTCTTGAAGCGCAGTTAAGAAAAAAGCCTTTACAAAAAGATAGGATGACCA
>Ga0307990_1001949_pt1 | contig 16904 bp, 12 predicted proteins | sample EllFjometagen129_FD_203168 | JGI IMG/M metagenome (GOLD analysis project Ga0307990, IMG submission 203168) | Marine microbial communities from Ellis Fjord, Antarctic Ocean - #129 | ecosystem: Environmental > Aquatic > Marine > Unclassified | place: Southern Ocean | collected 2014-10-08
GTATCTCACAATCAATCATTTGTTAACAGGCTGGCAACAAAGATATGGAGTATAACAGAGGAAGGAATTGAAGAATACCCAGGTAATCTTAATGAATATTTCGATTATCTTGAAAGAATTGATAAGGTATTGCCTGACCCATCTGAAAAAGAGTATAAAGAATTAAACAATGTAAAAAAGGATAGGAAGGCGGGAAAAAGGCAAGATGCTGAAAAACGAAAACAAATCAGGGATACCATTAAGCCGATAAAGGATAAGCTAAACACCCTTGAAGATAGAATCTCACTCCTTGAAAAAAGGGAAAAAGAATTAGAAATAATCCTTTCAGACCCGACTGTATTTGCAGATACAGAGAAAACACCGTCTATTCTGACCGAATATAGTAATGTTAGAGATAAAATAAAAGAGTTGTTTGCAAGGTGGGAATACGGGCAAGAGCAATTGGAGAAAACAAAAAAAGCATTGGGCATTTAATAAATGAAGGATGCCGGTCTATGATAACTATGGTTCTAACGGGTAAGCAGATACACCATCTTCTGTTACCTCTTTTGCCGTGACTTTTACAATCTTGTTTTTTATAAGATTTCTTGAGGGAAAGGTAAACCGAACATAATTATCTGCCAAGGCCCCGATAATGCCACTACGACCACGGACCCATCCCTCAGCTAAAACAGGAAAAACTTTGCCCAATAAACTTTTCCTGAAGGTTTGTCTTTTTTTTTGGTCAAGGGATCTCAGGGAAGATGCTCTTTCCTTTATTGTTTCATTGTCAACTTGATGGGAGAATTTTGCTGCGGGCGTTCCCTTTCTCTTTGAGTATGGGAAAACATGGAGGTAACTAACAGGCAACTCTTTTAAAAGATTAAATGTCCTGTAAAAGGAATCATTGTTTTCCCCTGGAAAGCCTACCAATACATCAACTCCTATAGAGGCTCCAGGGATTAAATGTTTTATGTTATATACCGTTTCAACAAATGCTGCAGCAGTATAATGCCTGTTCATCCTTTTTAAAATCAAATCGTCACCACTTTGTAAAGAAATGTGAAAATGGCGGCAAAGCCAATCTCGACTTGCCATCAGTTCAACCAATCTTCTGTTTATTTCAGTCGGATCAAGGGAGCTAAGCCTTATCCTCATATGGAAATTATTTTTATCAACCTCGTACAAGAAAGCGGTTAAATCAATGTCATCACTAAGATCATGGCCATATTTTCCAAGGTTTATTCCTGTTAGCACAACCTCTTTGTAGCCATTCGCCTCAAATACCTTAAGGGATTGAATAACATTTTCAGGCTCCAGGCTCCTCAGCGGTCCACGAGCCTTAGGTATTATACAGTAGGAACATAATGATTCGCATCCATCCTGTATTTTTAAAAAGGCCCTGGTCCTATCAGAAAATTTTTTAATAGGAATTTGTTCAAATTGGCTGCAGGTATCGAACTCTTCTCTTGCAACAAATGGAGGATCGTGCTGAGTTATTTTCATTAAAAGATCCGGGAAAGAGTTCTTCTTATTGTTCCCTGCGATTATTTTTATCCCGTCAATCCTGGATAGCTCATCAGGGAATACCTGTCCATAGCAACCAATCGCGCCTATTATAGCGCCGGGGTTTTTTCTTACAGCCCTTCTTATCGCTTGCCTGGATTGGGAGCTTGCCTTGGCCGTTACTATGCAACCATTGATAATTACTAAATCTGCAGAACCGTCTTGTTTTGCCTTTTGACAGCCTTTACTTATGAGTGACTCTTCTATAAAAGCAGACTCGCATTGATTTACCTTGCAGCCTAAGGTGATAATTTTAAACAGTTTTGACATTTATATCCGTTCAAGGTTCAGCCTTTACTTATCCATCCCCCTCCGATAACACTTTCACCTTCATAGCATACAAGGGCCTGGCCAGGTGTTATTGCCCATTGGGAATAATCAAATTCAAACCGGACAAGGTTTTTCTCAAGTATAGTAAGTGTTCCTTCAGCCGGTTTATGCCTATACCTTATTTGCGCCTGCACCTTTAATTTTTTTTGGCCTTGTGGTTCCTTTATCCATATAAAATCTTTAGCGGTGAGTTCTCCGGCAAATAAATTCTCCCTCTTGGCTACAACAATCTCATTGGTTTCCGGTTTAATTTGATACACATAGAGAGGATATGGGGAGGCTATCCCAAGGCCATGTCTCTGCCCAATAGTATAGGCATAGGTACCAGGGTGAGTTCCAAGGATATTTCCTTCAAAGTCAAGTATATTTCCAGGTGAAAACATCCGGTTGTTTGCATGACTTTTAAAGAAAGATCTGTAATCGTTCCCTGGTATAAAGCATATTTCCTGACTTTCTTTATGATCTTGCCGGGACAGTCCTTTTTCCTTTGCAGAGACATATATTTCCGCCTTTCTTATATCACCTAATGGAAATATAGACCTTAACAAATGAGATTTTTTTACTCTATGCAAAAAATATGTCTGATCCTTTTGCCTGTCTTTTGCCCTAAGTAATTCAATATTTTTTCCGTCTGCATTTTTTTTTAATCTTGCGTAGTGGCCAGTAGCTAAATAATCAATACCTGTCCGGTCCATCCATCTTATGATTTGGTCAAATTTGATTGCATAGTTACAAACAACACAAGGATTAGGGGTAATACCCAAATGGTAAGATTTAAAAAAGTAATCAATAACATTTTCTTTGAAAGAATCTCTTACGTCTAAAAGATGCAAAGTGATATTCAATCCCTCAGCGAACGATTTTATTTTACTTATCTTTTTTTCTTTCTCTGGGAGAGGCAAAATAAGATGAACACCTACAATATTCCATCCCTGGTTTTTAAGGATAATTGCGGCATATGAGCTGTCTATACCTCCGCTAAGGGCTACTGCAATAGTTTTTTTATTTTCAATCATACACTGACTTACTGCCTTAGTGTTTTTTCCTATAAATTCTTTTATAGACCCTGGGGGTGTATCGGCGCCTGAAAAATGAGGTTATTTTTGAGTGAGCCCATAGCGAAGTATTTTGTTAATTCCAAAATGGGCCTTCTTGATATGTGGCGTATTTATATTATTGAGGAAACCTTGCCACTTATGTATTGTATCTGATATTAGTCTTTTCTTCGTGCCTTCGTGTCTTAGTGGCAGAATAGATACGATTAATCGAGTATGCCTCTGTCGAAATTGACCTCCATGGCCTTGGCTGGACAGGCCAGCACACATAGTTCGCATGCACTGCATTTATCCTTGTCAAAGGCCACGGTCATTTCCGGCCTTTCAATGTATAATGCTCCAGTAGGACATACGGCCGTGCAGACGCCGCAATGAAAACACTTTTCATCATTTTTCTTTATATCATGACTTATGCTTTCTACCTTTACGCCAAGATTTCTAAGATATTTAATTCCAAGGCTATAATTTTTTTTTGTTCCGGTTAGTTCTAAGACCATTAGGCCCTCTTTTCTCGGATATATCGTAGCCTTTAATATATTGAAGGAAAGACCAAATCTTTTAACCAGATTGACTGATATCGCCTTATCTACGATATCTCGGGGAAACCTTAAAAGAAGTATTTTTGAATACATAGGATCTTTCCTATTTGTACTTTTCCATCACCCTGGCAAAACCAGGGAATGCCTTTGTGATTGTTTCATCTTCAACGCAATAAGCAATCCTGAAATAACCGGGCGCCCCAAAACCGGATCCAGGAACTGTAAGAATGTTTTCCTCTTGAAGGTCCCTGGTAAATTCTACATCATCCGGGATGGGTGTTTCTGGAAAAAGGTAAAATGTTCCTGCGGGCATTATGAAATTATATCCGGCATCCTTAAGACCTTCACATAGAATATCTCTTTTATGCTGATAAATGTCTATGTCTACACTAATCTCCAAAAGAGAAGGTATCAACCGTTGCATTAATGCAGGCGCATTTACAAATCCAAGTATTCGATTACATAGGATAAGGCCATTTATAATAGCTTTCTTATCTTCAACCTGGGGATGAACAGCAATATAGCCGATCCTTTCCCCGGGAAGAGACAGGTCTTTTGAAAATGATGTTACCAAAATACTCTCACTATATACATTAAAAATAGATGGGCTTTTCATCCCGTCATAAACTATTTTGCTATACGGTTCATCAGATATCAGGTATATTGATTTACCATACCTTTGCTTATACTGCATTAATACCTTTCCAAGATTAATCAGATCTTCCTCTGAGTAAACACTTCCTGTTGGGTTGTTAGGAGTATTTATTAGTACAGCCTTTGTGTTTTGATTCATAGCATTTTCAATAGCCGATAAATCAAGAGAAAAATCTTTGGTAGTATTAACAACCTTTGGTAAACCGCCGAAATTATCTATATAAAAATTGTATTCCATAAAATAAGGTGAAGGTATAATTACCTCATCACCTGGATCGAGGATAGTCTTTAAAACTACATTCAATGCCCCAGCTGCTCCCACTGTCATGATGATATCATCAGGACCAAAGGAAATGTTGCTTAGTTTTCCTACAAAATCCGCTACCGCCTTTCTGGTTTCAACAAATCCTGCATTGGACATATACATATGAGCGCCATGGGATTTGTCAGCGGCCAACTCCATTAATACTTCCTTAAATTTTGCCGGTGGCTCAAGCCTTGGATTACCTAAACTAAAATCAAAGACGTTTTCAGGGCCATATTTTGCCCTTCTTAAATTTCCCTCTTCAAACATCCTCCTCACCATGGATGACTTACCAATTGAATCTTCAATTTTTTTTGAAATAGACATTTGCAATTTCTCTTTCTTTGTAATTTTTAATTAAGATTAAAATATTGATGCTTTATGCTGTTTTATGAAAAAAGATTGACGATGGAAGCCATACTTGTGTATTCTGCACTAATGAGGGTTTCCTTCTTTAAGGGCCATAAAATGTTAAAGCTGCTCTTTTGAGCCGCAAGGCTGGTCGGGACGGCGAGATTCGAACTCGCGACCCCCTGAACCCCATTCAGGTGCGCTCCCAGACTGCGCCACGTCCCGACTTTATTTTGAATTTATTTACTGATGTTACTTTTTAACATCCACTTATCAATGTGTCAAGACAGTTTTCTGTTTTGCATTATTTAAAATTATGAGCAGATTTGACTGTATAAGTAATAGAAATATAAAGATAATAACGACGTATATTGAAAGTTTATTAGGTTGTGAAGATAAAATGTTTTATATGCTCCCATTTCCTGAGGACAGGTATCAATCTGCAAAGGAGTACCTGACAGATGAGGATGAATGGACTACATATGACACATTTCAAAAGGTTTTCAGAAGGGCAAAGGATATAGTTGGCGATCCTGATTTCTTTTTCAATTGCGGCGCCTCTACTGCAAAATTGCATTCATGGGGAAGATTCGGTTTTTTTATTCAACTTTTTTCCGGTCCTGATGATGGAATTAAGCGAACCCCTTTTTTTAATAAGAATTTAGATGATACTAAGGATATTGAAATCATTAAGCCTCCGGCATATGATAAAAAACTTAAAAAGATAAACACCATTTTAAGGATTACCTTTCATAAAGACCAAGATCCTAATAAAGATTACATTGGGGACCCCTACCTAAGGGGAATAATGTCATCTATCCCCACATTGTGGGGCCTTCCTCCTGCAAACATCAAACAACCTTTAAACCAATATAATCCGGAAGTTCTGTTTAATGAGGAAGAGGAATTTCTTCCTTTTAAGCTTGACCCGCACATAGAGAACCATAAACTGACAATCTATTCTCCGATTGAAAAAAAGAGAAAGGTTTTTGGAAGAGAGGTTTTTTTAGAACCTTCCTTTATTGATGGCAGGAAGGTGTTTATGGGAAGGTTTTCTGAATTAGATAATGATATAGAGAAAGAAAAAAAGAGCTGCACAGGAATACTAATTGCTGAATCATTGAAAATAGATAATAAAGATATCTTGATCGCAGGGGAGATTTACAATGCACCTTCTTTTATTTTGGATATTACATATGACAGACTAAATGTCTGGAAAAAACTTTTTCAACTTTTTAATAAAAACGCCGGGAGATCGGAACAAGCATATGGAATGATAGATACTATCAACAGATTAAGGGAGGCCATAATATCCAAAGATAAAGCCTATGAAAAATTAAAAGATGCAAATCTAAACTTAACAAAAGCCAAAAAAAAGATAGATAAATATGCTAAAAACCTTGAAGGGATGGTAGAAAACAGGACCAACGAGTTAAGTAAGGCAAAAGAAGACTTGATTGACCTTAATAGGGGGTTAGAAAAAAAGGTTGACGACCAAGTCAAGGAGTTAAAGAGATATAATGAGTTAAGGAGATATCTCTCACCAAAAATTACCGACAGGATTCTTTTAAATGACAAAGATTTTTCTAATGTTTCCAGCAGAAAATTAATGAGCATTCTTTTTGTGGATATAAGGGGATTTTCAAATTTAACTGACTCTGTTGAGCCTGATGAAATTATCCTTCTCCTAAATAATTACCTCTCAGAGATGACAAAATTAATTTACATACGTGATGGAACCCTAGATAAGATAATAGGAGATGGTCTCATGGTATTTTTTGGAGACCCCGTCCCGATCCCAGACCATGCACAGAAGACGGTTCTACTGGCTATTGATATGCAGCAAAAAATTAAACAATTAAAAGATGAGTGGTTATCGTTTGGACATGATCTAAATATAGGCGTAGGAATAAATACTGGATACATGACAGTAGGTAATATTGGATCAAAATTTCATAAAGATTATACTGTAATCGGCAGACAGGTTAATATAGCTTCGAGATTAGAATCAATGGCAAAACCAGGTGAGATATTAATTAGTGAGAGAACATATGAAAGGGTAAAAAATATAGCAGACTTCAAAGAAATGGGGCCATATAAGCTAAAGGGAATAAGTTCGCCGATTTTAATTTACAGTGTAGTTTATAAATAGATCAGAAGATTAGGGTTCACGAAAAAATAGGATGAATAAACAAATCATGGACAAGGACTGGGGCTATTGCCGTAATATACTGCAGAAAGTTTCACGGACATTTTCCCTTAATATAACACAACTTGAGGGAGACGTCTTCAAGGTAGTTCTTATTGGATATCTTCTTTTCCGTATAGCAGACACATTTGAGGATAATTTATATCAGAGTGAGATGGAAAAGATAAAAGATCTAAAAGATTTCTCGGAAATATTTAAGGGAAACAAAGGACTAATTGAGAGGTTAAAATTATATGAATCACTTAAGTTTCGCTGGGAAGAAGACTCTGATTCAAAAAATCTTGTAGAGAATGGGCATATAGTCTTAAGGTCCTACTTTGATCTACCTGAGATCTATAGAAAAATTGTTGACCCACTGATCGTGGAGACATCAGATGGTATGGCAAAATTCCAAAGGCTAAAATCAGAGAACAATAGTCGAATATTTCAACTCACAGACTTCAAAGAATTGGAAGATTATTGTTATTATGTAGCTGGTGTTGTAGGTATTATGCTCACAAAGATATTCAGCCGGACTAACAGCATCAGAAAAAAAAGACTTGAACTTGAAAACTTTCAGGTTCGTTTTGGCATTGCATTGCAGTTAATAAATATAATCAAAGATTACCAAAAGGATATAGCAAGAGGCTGGTGTTATATCCCCCGCAGCATAACGGAAAAGCACAATGTAAAGCTTGAAATGATCAATTCCCTTTCTGTTAAACAAAGGCAGGGCATAATAAAAAATATGCTTCCCCTTATAATAACATATCTTGACTCCTCCTTGAGTTATATAAAATTACTTCCATTGCAGGAACAATCTATCAGGATGTTTTGTATAATTCCTTTTGTGTTGGGCTATAATACATTAGATAAGATTGCAAAATTAGAAGGAAATAAGATATCAAGAGAAGAAGTTGCAGCTATAATTAATAAATCAATCACCTATTCTAAATCAAATATCTCCCTTGAAGAAGATTATATTAATATCAGGGACAGGCTACCTTCATAGAGGATAAAACTCTCAAATACCTACTTTCAATTTGAGTAGTCCATATCCATCTCAAAGAATCGACCAGGCTTTCCATAATTCGGCTTTGGGGAGTAAGAGACCGGCTCTGTACCCTTTTTGAATGCCTGGAAACATGTTTTTTTTGAATAGGGGCTTGCAAGGAGACCGGTTTCTGCATCTATTTTTGTAACAACTACCCCATCGGGCTGCTGGAAAGGTGTTGATGGCCTATCCTTGAGCGACTCTTTCATGAAGGAAAGCCAAATTGGGCTGGCTGCTCTTGACCCGGTCTCGCTCTTACCCATTGGTCTTGTATCATCATATCCTACCCATACGCCGCAAACTAAGTCCGGCGTGAAACCCATAAACCATGCATCTCTAAGATTGTTAGTTGTCCCTGTCTTCCCGGCCGCCGGCCTGCCAAGTGCCTTTGCCCTCCAGCCTGTGCCCTCTTTAACAACTGCCCTTAAAAGATCAGTCATCACATAGGCTGTTTCTTTAGATATTGATTCAGAATATGATGGAATATTCTCCTCAATAATCTCCCCATTTCTGTCAATTATTTTTGTAATAAATATTGGCCTAACCAACATACCGCCATTTGGAAAGGCTGAGTATGATCTCGTTAGTTCAAGGAGCGATAGCCCGGAAGAGCCAAGGGCTAAAGACAAATCCGGGCTTAAGGGAGATTCTATCCCAAGGCGTCTCGCATAATTAATTGCATATCTTGTGCCTATTCTTTTTAGAATTTTTATGGTCATTATATTTCTTGACTTTATCAAACCAGTCCTGAACAGGGTTGGTCCATAAAATTTTTCCTTGTAATTTCTTGGCTTCCATGTTTTTTCCTCATTTTCCATGGATGAAATAAACGCCGAGTCGATGACTATCGAAGAAGGGGTCATTCCCTTATCCAGTGCGGCTGCATAAATTACCGGTTTAAACGCTGAGCCTGGTTGTCTTTTTGATTGGATCGCCCTGTTGAACTGGCTTTTATAAAAATTTGACCCGCCGACCATTGCCTTTACATATCCTGTTTTGACGTCAAGGCAAATCAGGGCTGCCTGAACCTCAGGTTCTTGGTATAGTGAGAGCGTCCATCCAGACAGATCATCCTCCATGCCGGTAATTTTTACATTGATAATATCCCCTGGAGTTAAGACATCTGCAGGATCTTTCAGTTTATCCTCGTAATATGCCTTTTCAGGATCAGCTTTTCTAGCCCATTTCATTCCTGAGAAGTGTATTATTCCACGCTGGTTTCCAATGCTAACAAAGGTTTCCTTGTTAAGGCCGTCAACTTTCCTTACAATACCTTCAGTAATAGCGCCTATCCTTAATGGATTGTTTTCTAATCTTTCAATTGCTTGATGATAGCAATCTTCTTCGTATTGAAAAAGGATTCTTCTTACTGGGCCTTTGTATCCCTCCCGCCTATCAAGGTCTTTTATCCCTTTTTTAATTGCATCCTTTGCTGAGGCCTGCATGTTTAAACTTATTGTTGTATAAATCTTTAATCCGCCTCGATAAAGAAGGTGGCGGCCATATTTTCCCTCTATTTTTTGGCGAATATACTCTGTAAAGTAAGGGACATCTTTAAGAGGGTCCTTTTTCTTATAGGGCTCGAAATCCAATTCTTTCATCATTGCATCTTTAAGTTCTTTATTGTCAATAAACCCTTCCGCCTTCATCCTTACCAAAACGTATCTTTGCCTTTTTTTTGCTCGATTAAGATGTTTTACCGGATCATCTCTACTCGGTGCCTTAGCAAGACCGGCAAGAAGCGCTGACTCAGGTATATTTAAATCTCCGGCCTTTTTACCAAAGTATACTTGACTGGCAGCCTCAACACCATAAAGGCCATGACCAAGATATATCTGGTTAAGATAAAGATAGAGTATTTTTTCTTTAGAGAAAGCTCTTTCAATTTGAAGGGAAAGGAGGGCCTCTCTGACCTTTCTCTTGTAAGTCCTTGCCGGGTTCTTTAAAAGGAGAGATTTAGTAACTTGCTGCGTAATTGTACTGCCCCCCTGTTCAATTTTGCCGGCCATAACATTTTTTAATAATGCCCTTAATATCCCTGAAAAATCAATGCCGCTATGCTTAAAAAATCGTGCATCTTCTGCCGCTATAAAGGCATTGACAACATTCTCCGAGATATTATCTAATGACACTAAAACTCTTTTTTCATCGGAAAATTTACAAATTACCTGACCATCGGCAGAAAAAACCTCTGTTATAATTGGTGGATTGTAATCTTTAAGGGAGCCTATGTACGGAAGGTTGCTAGACCAGAGATACCATAAAGCCATTCCTGCAGATGTCATAAGAAAGAAGACGGCTATAAAAAAAAGTAGAACTATTATTAAAAATCTTTTCATCAGATTAATTTTCTATCAAAGGATCTATACTGTATTGCCTCTGCTATATGGACAGCTTGAATACTTTTGCTTCTTTCAATGTCTGCTATTGTCCTGGAAACTTTCAGAATGCGGGAAAGAGCCCTTGCGCTAAAGCCAAACTTCTCCATAGCCGTTTCAAGTAAAAATTTGGACTTATCGTCTATTTTACAAAATTTTCTTATTTGCCTGGTGTTCATCATTGCATTTGTATGTATCTTTGTTCTGTTAAATCTATCTTCCTGGGTATCCCTTGCAGCTATAATATCTTCACGTATTTCAGAAGAAGATCTGCCCTCGCCATCCCCTGTTAACTCCTTGAAAGGTACCGACGGGACATCTATGTGTATGTCAATTCTATCTAACAGAGGTCCTGATATCTTTGCCCTGTACCTAATAATCTCCCTGTAAGAACATGTGCATTCATGTTTCGAATCTCCATAAAATCCACATGGGCATGGATTCATAGCGCCAACTAAAATGAAACTGGCTGGGTATGTTACTGTAGAGCTTGCCCTTGAAATTGTAACAAAACCATTTTCCATAGGTTGTCTCAGTACCTCGAGGACATTTCTTTTAAATTCCGGCATTTCATCTAAAAAAAGTATGCCATTATGGGCAAGGCTAACCTCTCCTGGTTTTGGTATTTTACCACCGCCTATTAAACCTGCGTCAGATATGGTATGGTGCGGCGCCCTAAATGGCCTGACAGAGAGAAGGCCTTGATTTTCCGGCATAAACCCCATTACACTGTAAACTTTTGAGGTCTCCAGCGACTCATTGAATGTTAGGTTTGGCAAGATAGTGGAAATTCGTTGGGCAAGCATAGTCTTTCCAGAGCCTGGTGGTCCTATCATTAAAATATTGTGACCACCTGCTGCAGCTACCTCTAACGCCCGTTTTACATTTTCCTGACCGCAGACATCATTAAAATCAGTATCATAATTTGGCTTTGTGTCCTTCAGGTTTGTTTCTATTTTGATAGGGGTTATGCCTTCAAATCCATTAAGGATTTGAACTAACTGGGATAGGGTATCTATAGGGTAAACATCTATTTCATCTACCACGCCTGCTTCTCCTGCATTATCAGATGGGAGATATATGCCCTTTAGGCCAAGTTCTTTTGCCGTTATTGCCATGGAAAGGGCTCCTTTTATTGGCCTTATACTGCCATCGAGAGACAATTCTCCAATGATGAGATGATCTATTAATGTTGAATTGTTTATAAGCTTAGTTGCAGTGAGTATACCAATGGCTATAGGTAGATCAAAGCCGCTGCCCTCCTTTTTTATATCTGCAGGGGCAAGGTTAACAGTGATTTTTTCTGCAGGGAAACGATAGCCGGAGTTTTTTATGGCCGCCTTCACCCTCTCCTTGCTTTCCTTCACCGCCCCTTCTGCAAGACCAACGGTAGAGAAGGTAGGAAGCCCCCGTGATATATCTACCTCAACATCCACAACATATGCGTCTATCCCTACTAAAGCGCAACTAAATATATTGGCAAGCATATTGAATATAACTTTAAAACAATTAATAAGAAATCATAATTTAACGACAAATAAGATATTTGTTTTCTCATATAGAAAACAGTAAGCGTTCACAGGCTCAGGGTTTCCCGCTGAAAGCGGGATTCAGGGTTAGGGGCAGGGACAAAAGTGAAGACCCGAAGTCCTCGTAAAAGATGCTTGTTTTGCCACATAATTGCCAAATACCATGTTCCAGATTTGTGGGGATGTGGAAGCGGTCGGTTTTCCCTTACAAAACGTTTACAAAATGACGTATGGTAATGAGAATGCAACCTTTGAATCCCGCTGTAAGCGGGAAACCTTTAAACCCGTGAACGGTTACAATAATAGATTATTTTTTATAAATAAGGAATCCTTTTATTGGTTGTTTTAAAAAAAATCATGATTTAAATAAAAAATTCTTTACCTTTAGCGTCTGAGTTATTATATTTATTAATTCATATGCCTTAGATTCTTACTTGGCCAATCTGAGAATTTTTCTCTCATAATTTATAATTGGTTGATAATTCTAAATAACCCTTTGGGAAACTGGAAACTCGAAACTGGAAAAAGTCACCTTTAGGCTCTTCTGCTCTCAAGTTTCCAGTTTCAAATTTCAAATATCTTTGGTTAGCCTTATGTGAAGATGCGATGTTGAAGGAGAGGCATAATTAGCATTTTGCTTGTTTTAAGAAGCTAAATTATTACTATTTTACATTTTTAAAGGGAGTTTTTGATGGCTCGTATCACGATAGAAGATTGTTTAAGTCTTGGTTATAATAAATATAGCCTGTCAAACTTAGTTACAAAGAGAATCATTCAATTAAGAAAGGGTGAAAAGCCCCTTATTTCTACATCAAATGAGGAGGTAGTCCTTGCATTAAGAGAGATTGCCGCACAAAAGATTATCAAAGTTAAAAAAAATAACAGTATTCAAAGTGAAGACTTATTTATTGAGACAGACAACCCTCCTGAAAAAGACAGTGAGAATACATACGACAAACAGGAAACCTTGGAGAAAAGTTTATAGTCATGTCCAATAAAAGAGATTGTTATGAAATACTTGGTGTATCCAGGGATACAGATGAAAATGAGATAAAAAAGGCCTACAGGAAACTTGCCCTTAAATATCATCCTGATAGAAACCCAGGTGATCAACGGGCTGAGGAAATGTTTAAAGAAGCAGCAGAATCCTATGAGATATTGAGAGACAGAGAAAAGCGAAAGATATATGATCTTTATGGTTATGATGGCCTTAAAGGAACGGGTTTTTCAGGCTTTAGCGGATTTGAGGACATTTTTTCTACTTTTGGTGATGTGTTTGAGGACTTTTTCAGTTCTGGGGGAAGGGGTTCAAGAAGAACAAGGGCAAGAAGAGGAAATGATTTAAGATACAATTTAGAGATTACCCTTAAGGAGGCATACAAGGGAAAGGAAGAAGAAATTGTTTTCAACAAATGGAATACCTGCGGTGAATGCGAAGGTTCTGGGATTAAGCCCGGCAGTGAACCTGGAATTTGCCCCACCTGTCATGGCCAGGGAGAGGTTCTTCATTCTCAAGGCTTTTTTCAAATAAGAACAGTCTGCTCGACATGCAATGGCACAGGCTCTATAATTAATGACCCATGTAGTGCATGTATGGGTACAGGGAAAATAAAGGCCGAAAGGAAGGTATTGATAAGGGTTCCTCCAGGTGTAGACACTGGTATTCAGTTGAGGGTTCAAGGAGAAGGAGAGGTTGGAGGAAAAGGTGGCCCGCCTGGAGATCTATTCGTAGTAATTTACATTAAAGATCACGATTTTTTTGTTAGAGAGGGAGATGACCTTAAATGCCAGGTCCCAATATCTTTCGTACAGGCTATCTTGGGCGCCGAGGTTTCAGTCCCCATTTTTGGTGATAATGGGAAAATGGATATTAATATTTCTGAAGGCACTCAACCAGGTAGGATCATCAGAGCAAAGGGAAAAGGTATGCCAAGCCTTAAGAGAGGAAGAGGGTTTGGGGACCTTTTCGTTCAAATTATGGTCAGCATACCAAAAAAGATAAGCCAGACACAAAGGGAGTTACTGATGGAATTTATTGAGATTGAGAAACAAAAAAAACCTTCCAAGACAAGGGAGTTCTGGGAAAAAATTAAGGGAAATTAGAAATTATACAGCTTAATTTGAGGGTATAAAAAATGAACAAGGAAGATAAAAAATATTTTAAAGATTTACTCCAGAAACAGCTTGATGAATTGATCGATGAGGCGTTTAAGACTATCAGCGGAATGACCAATACAAAGGATAATTTTCCTGACCCTACAGACAGGGCTTCTTTAGAGACAGATAGGAATTTTCTTTTAAGGCTTAGGGATAGAGAGAGAAAATTAATTGAGAAGATCAAAAAAACCATTGAGAGAATTGATAATGATACCTTCGGGATATGCGAAGTATGCGGGAAAAACATATCCAGAGAAAGGCTGAGGGCTCGGCCTGTTACAACCCTATGCATTGGATGTAAAAAGAAACAAGAGGCCAGGGAAAAAGCAACGGGTTCATGAGGAATCAGGGAAAATATGAAAATAGCTTATCTTGATTGCTTTTCCGGAGTAAGCGGTGACATGTTTGTCGGTTCCCTGATTGACGCCGGCCTGGACATTGAAGAACTTCAAAAGATCCTTTTAGGACTTAACCTAAGTGGCTATAAAATATCAGCAAAGAAGGAGGAGAGAAACAGTATTTACGGCACGAAATTCTATGTTTCTCTTCAGAAAACTGATAATAAGGCAAGACATTTAAAAAATATAACAAATCTCTTATATGAAAGTGACCTTCCTTTACCTGTTATTGAAAAATCTATATTTATCTTCGAAAAGCTGGCAATAGCTGAAGGTAAAATACATCATGTTTCACCAGATAATATACACTTTCACGAAGTCGGCGCTATTGACTCAATTGTTGATATCGTGGCATCTGTCGCAGGTGTTCATCTTCTAAATATTGAGAGGCTTTTAGCCTCAAAAATTGCATTAGGTAGCGGCATTATAAAAAGTGCGCATGGTGAAATTCCAGTACCGTCACCTGCAACAATGGAACTCTTAAAAGGGGTTCCTGTCTTTCAAACAGATCAAAATGCTGAGCTTGTAACACCTACAGGTGCAGCATTAGTCACGTCTCTATGTTCTTCCTTTGGGCCTATGCCTCCAATGACAATAAGCAGCATAGGGTATGGGGTTGGCGATAATATCCTTGATGGCAGACCTAATCTTTTGCGAATCCTTCTTGGAAATGATAAAGACAAAGAGGTGCTTGAGATAATAGTAGTTCTTGAGTCAAACTTAGATGATATTAATCCGGAGTTATTGGGCTATTTGATGGAAAAACTATTTGATGCAGGCGCCATGGATGTAAATTTCACCCATATACAGATGAAGAAAAACAGGCCGGGCATAAGAATTGAGGTTATTGCAAGGCCTGAAGATAAGGAGTTGCTTGCATCCATCATTTTCAAAGAGTCAACTGCCATAGGGATTCGCATTAATTATATAGAAAGGAAAATTTTAGAGAGGCAATCCATTACAGTTAAATCCCCTTGGGGCAGTATGAAGGTTAAAAAAATCATTGGAAACGATAAAAAGGCGGACATTGTGCCGGAATATGAAGAGTGCAAAAGAATTGCAAAGGAAAACAAACTTGCCTTAAGGGATGTTTATGCATGGGTTGCAGGCTTTTCAAATAAAAATTAATTCCCCAACCACACAATCAATATATATACCTCTATTATTTAAAAAAGCTTTTTGGTACAACAACAATACCCCTGGGCGTCACTGTAAATTTTTTTCTGTCTTCACTTGGATTGTAGCCAATTTCTGTGCCGGATGGGATGATATTATGCTTATCAATAATAGCCTTTTTTATCTTACAATAACGCCCTACTGAAACATAATCCATAATCACTGATTCTTCAACCGTTGCCCAGCTCCGTATAACAGCATAATAAGAAATAACCGAGTTCCTTACAACTCCACTAATCACTGAACCTGGAGCCACCATTGAATCAAGGGCCTTGCCCACCCTGAAACCTTCAGTTCGTTCGTTGCTGAAATTAAACTTTGCAGGTGGTGCAGGTAATTGGTATGTGTTAATTGGCCAGGTTTTACTAGAAAGATTGAATGGTGGATTAAGCCCGGTTAAATCCATATTGGCATTCCAATAAGCATCTAATGTGCCGATATCCCTCCAGTATGAAGAATCTTTCGCACTATATTCTAAGCTGCGTCTTCCTTCACTATCCCCATGGATATTATATGCATAATCTTCAATGACATTTTGCTGTTGAAAGGGGTATGCATATACCCTTGATTTAGTAATTAAATATGGTATTATGTCTTTTCCAAAATCATTTTTATCTTTTAATTGAAGGGCACTTAAGAGGATATCTGTGTTAAATATATAAATGCCCATAGATGCTAATACCTTATCAGGGTCACCTGGAATGGTTTTGGGATTTTTCCTTGGTTTTTCCTGGAATCCATGGATTTGATAATCTTCATCAACCTCAGCGATACCATAATTATATGCCATATCCAGACCTGTTTCTATTAGGCCAATAGTGATATCTGCATTTTTCTCAATGTGATACCTTAAAAAACGGCCATAATCCATTTTGTAAATATGGTCGCCCGACAAAATTAAAACATATCGTGCCATTGACTGTTCAAGAAGATAAATATTCTGGCGAATAGAATCTGCAGTGCCTTGATACCAATCTCCGCTGACTCTTTGCTGCGGCGGCACAACTTTTAAAAAATGTCCTAATTTTTGATTGAATATATTCCACCCGTTCTCTAAGTGTTCTGTCAGGGATTGCGATTTATACTGGGTTAGGACTATTATTTTGTAAAGCTCTGAATTTATACAATTGCTTAGAACCAGGTCTATAATCCTGTAAATGCCACCGAATGGAACCGCCGGCTTTGCCCTATCCTGAGTCAATGGCATTAATCGTTCTCCCCTACCGCCGGCCATAATAAAAGTTAG
>Ga0307990_1001950_pt1 | contig 16904 bp, 15 predicted proteins | sample EllFjometagen129_FD_203168 | JGI IMG/M metagenome (GOLD analysis project Ga0307990, IMG submission 203168) | Marine microbial communities from Ellis Fjord, Antarctic Ocean - #129 | ecosystem: Environmental > Aquatic > Marine > Unclassified | place: Southern Ocean | collected 2014-10-08
GGAGTGAGGTTCCCCGCTTACAGGACAGGCGTCCCGGTAAAAATAATCAATAATCATTGATTATTCCTGCTCCTTCTCCGCCCCCGATATTTCTTCGAGGATTATTTCTAATCGTTCCAATTCCTTGCCGTATCCAGCCCAGTTCCCCTGGCTGAGATAATCTTTGGCCTTCTTATAATGTTTCAGCGCCGACATCCCGAGAGTGGAAATACCCTCACTTTGAGGAATGAACAGTGGGGAAGCCAATTGTTCCGTCGATATTTGCCCTCCCAATATATTGTTCAGGGCCTTGTCAAGATTTTCCTCCATGATGACACGATTGCTGAAGGCTACAATGACCCTTTTTAGCTCCGGTAAGGAAGCGGCCCGTGTGTCAAGCGGCGATTGTACCAGTGCGTTTCTTCCCCGTTTTTTTACGGGAGCTCCCGGTTGAGATGTGCCCTTCGCCGCTTCTTTTTCTTCCTGTATTGCCTCCAGGTAAACGGGCTCCACATAGACAAATGTATCACCGATGGGGATCGCCAAAAGATTACCCCTGATGACTCTGGAACCCCTCTGCCCCCACAGACTCAATTCCCGGGAGATCTCCGTTTGCTGATCCACCCGCGCCTCAATCTGCATCGGTCCATAGACCAGTTTTTCCTTGGGCAATTTGTAGACCAGCAGATTCCCGTAGTCGGGCAGGTCGCTTCTGGCAGCCAGCCAGCCAATCATATTATCCTTCTTTGAAGGGGTAAAAGGGGTCATCAGAAAAAACTCCTCCCTTTCCTCTTCGGGGAGTTTTATGATGATATAGTAAGGTTCCATTTTCTGGCGGCTATCGCCATACAACTCATCGGGAATTTGCCAGAGGTCTTCCTGATTATAGAATACCTGGACGTCTTCCATGTGATATTTCGCGTAGGTTTCCATCTGGATTTTAAAGAGGTCCTTTGGGTAGCGAATGTGTCTTTTTAGATCAGCGGGCATTTCATTGAAAGGCTTAAATAGACCCGGGAATATACGCGCATAGGTTTTAATGATAGGGTCTTTTTCATCGATAATGTAGTAAGCGATATCTCCATTATAGGCATCGATGGTTATCTTGACGGAATTCCGGATATAATTTAATTGTTTATTATTCAAAGGGCTGTAAGATCGAACCGAATAGGGATACATGTCGGATGTCGTGTAGGCATCCTGCATCCAATAGAGCTTTTCTCCGGAAAGAACCAGATAGGGGTCGCCATCATAATCGAGAAATGGTGCGACCAATCCTGTCCGTCTGCCGATGGGGCGGTTATACATTATTCTGCTGTCGGGGCTTAGATACGTGGTAAACAGTATCTGCGGATCCATAAACTCCAGGGCATATAAAAGCCTTCTAAAAAAAGAATTGATATGAATGCCACCCTCTCCCTGATAAGTGGCATAGACATTCTTGTCCCCCTTGGGATAGTCAAATTCCTTGGCCTTCGTCTTTACCAGAACATACTCATCCGTTTTTTCTCCATAATAAATCTCGGGGCGAGTTATCTTCAGGTCCGGCTCAAAGGAAGGCGGAAGATCCTTGATTAAGAGGCGGGGCAGTCCCTCTCTGGTCACTTCATTGACGGGGCTTGAGGCCAATCCGTAGCCATGGGTGTAGATGAGATGTCGATTGACCCAGGTATTTGCCTGCGGCGGGAGCTTATTTACCACCAACTCACGGGCAGCCAACATGACCTGTCGATACTGTTTATCGATGAGATAACGATCTACGTCTACATCGTTAAAATCGTAGTAGAGCCGTATGGATTGTATCTGCTTGTAGGTTTGGAGCAGGGGACGTTCATCCCAGATCCTGATATTCTGGATCGTTACATCATGCTTCTTGAGATCGGCGGCGCTTAATGTGTCCTTAACTTCAAAATCGACTTCTTTTATCTTATTCAGATTATATGCCTTTCGGGTATAATCAATATTGTAGGCGATGTAGGGTGATTCCTTGGCCAACTCATTGGGTTTGACAACAAATTTTTGAATCACGACGGGTAACACTGTCGAAAATACCAAGACAGCCCCTATCCAGATGGCCGCACTTACCCAGATTACTTTAATCCTGAATGTAAAGGCGTTGAGGAAAAGGACCAGGGCAAAGCCCAGAGAGGCAATGATCAGAACCTTATAGGCCAGGACCTTGATGTGGACATCGGTATAGCTGGCACCGAAAGCCGGCCCCTGTCCAGAATACAAAACACCATACATTCTGAGATAATAGCCCCAGGCCAGGAGTAGCGCAACGATTCCTCCCAGGAAAATAAGGTGTTTCTTGACTATTGGTTCCATGGTAATCTTAGGGAAGGAGGGTGGAGCACCCGCTGTCTGGCTTAATTCACCCTCTATGTGAAGGGCACCGTTTTTCAGGTACCACACCATCGTAACCACGGCAGCTATAATGACAAAAACTAATAGCCCACTTTGGACGAAACTGTAAAAAGGAAGAGAGAATAAATAAAACCCGATGTCCCTGTTAAAAATAGGATCCGTGCTGCCAAAGGGTTCTTGATAGAGATAGCGCAAGAGCATATCCCATTGGTAGGCGCCCTTTGAGGCAATAATAAAACTAAAAATCAGAAGAAAAGCTATAAGGAGAGGTTTGAAAAGCCTGCCTGAAAAGCCGAGTTGGGATGCCCAACCGTCGATAGTCTTTTGTGTCCCTCCCGACCCGGTGCCCGAGTTTAAGCGGTTGGCGGCGTAAAGGTTAAGGATTACCATAACAATTAAAATAAACCAGACAAACAAACCGAAACCGAATTTGCTTAAAAGCATGGTCCAGAAAGCAGGTGAAAAGCCCAGATTTTCAAACCATAACAAGTCGGGATAGATTGACATCCCAAACCAAAGCAATAGAACCGCGGCAAGCCCGAACCCTGAAACTATTAATTTTTTATTCATATCTTTTTCTCCTCGCCTGATAAAACCTGATGACCTGACGTGATGACTTGACAGGAACTTTCTTTTTTATGAAGGAAATACAAGAACCTGATAAGAAATTCCATTTTAGTGGATGGAGTATAAGGAAAAGGGCCGTACATGTCAATGGAATAGTGACCAAATCATACCGTATGGACAAAGCAATGGGAGAAGGTCATCATTCCGATGATGATGGAGACCGGTCATATCACACCACAAAAGGGTTACCCCCTTGGTGGAGCGGCACTCGGAGCTATGTAAACTGCTCAGATTCCTTATTCCATATATACATATGGGAATAAGACCTTACTGGAATCCACATGGCAGACCAATCCATATTCCCAAGAGATATCTGAAATCCTTTCACAAGAATGGTCAATGGGCATCGTCGCCTAAAAGACATCCTTCCGCCTCCGCAACTCGGCAAAGGGAATATGATAAGCGACGGATGTGGGTGTATGCCCCGGCACGGGGAGAACCAGTAACCCGGCGATACAGTCATCGAGTTCCCCATCCTTCCCGACTATTATATCGATGGCGGGGATGTTGCGATGCGGTCCCACCATGAGGCAACTTGTTTTTTCTTTCAACTCCTCATTACCGCCGGTGTGATCCCCGTGTTCATGCGTATTGAGGATGCATGTACACAGAAGGTTACGCCGCTCAAGTAATTCGAGTACGGGAGCAGCCTCCGATGGATCGACGACGACGGCTTCATTCCCCTGTATAAAGAGATAAATATAATTATCGTCCACCAGGATCTGCTCTATTACCCACTTCGACATACTATCCATCACGACACCCTCCCCTCGCAGCTATACATTCATAAACAATACGACAATAGAGCAGGCCACGAGACCGGCTATAAATGAAATATAGGCGAGCTGGAGATACCGATACTTCTTTGTGGCGAGAAAAACACCCAGCAGATAGAGTTCCTTCACTTCGGCAAGGTATATTTTATCGGTGTCCTTCATCATGTCTACCATCTCCCTTTCATAGTCCTCATATTCGAAGTTCACAAAATCAGCGAAAAAGAGGAGATTGAAAAAGGGGCTCTTGATGTCCGGCTTGGTATCTCGTTTTATGGTGAGCGGCATCTTGGGCATAACTGCATAAATGGCCAGGAAAATTGTGGAGAGGCAGAAAATAATCAGGACAATGACGGCCACCTTGAGGGTGGGATTCATTGTATGTGGAACAGCCATGGTCAATACCACCGATGCTATGGTGAGCAGCATGTTTGCCTTCAGATCCACCATAGAACTGAGTTGTACGTGATGCATCCTCGTCTGTCTCAGCATATGGTCGAGGCTTACGCTCGGTTCAATCTTCTTCATATGTTACACACTCCTTTGTTGATACTCCCCTTTGTTGGGAATAGGATGTTCTTACTCGCTCAATGACCTCTCCGAAAACAGCGCGGAATGGGCTCGCCCTTCAATTCAAGGGGGAGCGTCATGCTGTAATAATCCTTGGAATCGGTGAATGCACCGGTGAAAGACCGAGAAATAATAAAATAATCGAACAACTAAGGAATATGAGTACTTTATTTTTTGTCTTTTTTATACCACACACCTCTACGCAAGAGACTTGCCCCACTATCCCATGAATCTGAATAACTGACGTCTCAGGGACTCAATACGTCCCCTATTTGCCGTCAGCGCTAGTATCTTTTCCGCCCCTTCCTTGGCCTTTTTCTTCTTTTTCTTTTCGCCCTCATCATTTTTGTAGGACATAGTAACCACTTCCGCATCGGTAAGAAAGTCGAGGGCGTTGCGGTAATTCGACTGTGAGAGGGCCTCGGCCTTCGATACCTCTCCCTTTTTGTACATCTTGATTCCCAGCTTATGGATCTTGCGAATGAGATCCTTTTCCCGTCGTTCCCTGTTTTTCAGATAAGAACACCCACGGATCGTAATCCAGTATGATTCAATATAATTGCTGATAAGGCTGGCAAAGGGCATCAGGTTTATTCTCCCCTTCCCCTTTATCTCTATCCATGCACGTCCATCGTTTTCATGCCCCACTATCATGCCCTTGTCGTGTATATAGGTAAGGACCTCATTTACCTCTTCCACATCATCGATATTGTCTGCGAAGATAAATTCGTGCCGGAAGAGCCGTTTGAAAAAGCGGTAGTCCTCTATTATTCCCGACAGGGAAATCTCGTCGCTATCATTGGAAAGGATGGACGTGGCAACAAAAGAAAGGGAAACGAGGAAATGCATTATATTATTTTTATAGTATTCCAGAGTTAATCGTTTCCCCTCCTCTTCAATGGAGTATACGACCTCTTCGAATTCATCCTCTTCATCCTCCTCCACCCCCATCTTCGATATGAGACCGGAGGATTCAAAGAAATCAAGGGCGTTATTGAGGGCCTTCCCCCTGTTTGCCAGGGAGTAAGAGAATTTCACCTTTCGGTGATCAAGGTAGTCATAAAACTCGTCCATGAGATGCATGAGATCATTGTGTGATATGCCGCGTTTGTAGTGGCTGAGCAGTCCCACCGCAACCAGAGAGAAGGGGGTAACAACGGATATCTTGTTGATCCTGTCTGCAATATCATAGCCCATCTTCCTATAGAGGCTCCGCCTTTCATCGATCGTCATGTCATTGATATACTTATCCTGAGAGTCAAGGTAGGCCTTTAACATGATCGGTTCGCCTATGTTGAGGTAGACACTTCCGTACCGCTTTTTCAGAATGTTTCTGCTCTTGATCAGGGATGACGCCTTTTCCCGTACCTTTTTACCCCCTTCCAGCTCCTTGAGATAGGATTTTTCCTCAATAACCCTATCGTACCCTATGAATACGGGAATGATGGCCAGATCATCATAATAACTCTCTCTGAAGGCCTGGATAACAATGGAGAGGAGACCGTATTTGGGCATTACCATCTTCCCCGTCCGGCTCCTCCCGCCTTCGATGAAAAACTCCACAGTCAGCCCCTCCTGCAGCAATACCTTCATGTATTTTGCAAAGACCTGGCCGTAGAGGTAATTCCCCCGGAAACTCCTGCGCAAAAAGAATGCCCCTATTTTCCTGAAGATATGGCCGAAGGGCCAGAAGAGCATATTGGTGCCGGCGGCTACAAAGGGCATCTGAATTTTATTGTGGTAGAAAACGTATGAGAGGATGAGATAATCAATATGGCTTCGATGGCAGGGAACGACGACGATGGGCATTTTTTTGGAAACCTCCCGTATCCGTGCCAGCCCCTCTCTGTCGATGACGATGCCGTCATAGATGTTATTCCATAACCATGTAAGGAACCGTTCCATTATAACGATATAGATCTCTGCATAGTTGGAGGCAATCTCATAGAGGTATTTTTTTGCCTCCTTGACCACTTCCTTGTAATCCTTTTTTTCGGACAATGCCACATTCTTCATGTCTTCAACGAGCCCGTCGTCTCTCACGACCATACCGATGATCTCTTCTCTCGATTTCAATATAGGTCCCACGATAGAACGTTTTTCTCCGTTGATTCGCTCTATCAATTCTCTCCTCAGGAGGTATGACATGGAGTCGAGAGACTTGTCCCTGTGGTCGGCTATGAACTCGGCAAGATTGACCACTTCCGATGAAACGACAAAGGCCCTCTTTGAGAATCGAAAGAAGGTGATCAACCTCCTCACCCTGCCGGGATTCTCTGTCTCGCCGAAGAGAATATTAAGCCAGGATTCTTTTTTCATTTCCCTCTTTCGGCTGTAGGCTATCATTTCGGGCACGACAAAAACAGGCACATCAAGCTCGCGCTGTGCCTTGATCAACTCGACCAGAGGATCTTTTGAGTACTTGCTTCCGATGAATTCGGAACCGCGCAGATATATGATGGAACTTTTTCTGTCTTTCGTTATTCTCTTTAAATATTCCCTTTTATAGGGGTTGTGAAAGAGTCGTGAGGGGATTGTTCGTAAGGCCATAAGAAAGGGTTGCCAGAGTATCATCCCAATGCCATGACAGTAATCGGGCCTCACCAGATCATGTCTCTTGCAGATATTCGAAATGATCAGTGAGTTGAGCTGGCTCTTGTTTTTCAGGGCATAGATCACCACACCCCTTTTGGGAAGCTCGCGAACCAGTTCCACGTATTCTTCGTCTATCTTTACCCTGGACAGAATTCTGCCGAATAATCCAAGAATGGAATATTTCTCCTGCTCAAAGAACGAGCCCGAATAATATTCCCCGATTTTCGCAGCCAGTGACTCTACCTTTGATGTGACGAACATAATTTCCCTATTGAACGGTCTATCTCTTTCCCGCAGGGTCTATTCCGACGGCCTCGGGAATGTTCTATAGTGTGAACATTGAAGCTCCCCGCCGCAGGGAACACCACATACGCTCGCTGTCCAGTCCACGCGTTTAGTCGTTGTTTGCCTGGAGATATTCGGGAAACCTCTTCCTCATGTAGGTCTCCACATATTCTTCGATATCGGAGGCTACGGAAAAGGTCATAACCTTTTGCAATAGTTTTTTGGATTCCTCCAGTGTTGATTCCCGTATAATCCTCTTTACACGCGGTATCGCCAGCGGGGTCATGCTCAATCCGTCCAGTTCAAAACCGATCAAAACCATCGTACAGAGAGTGTCACCGGCCATTTCACCACACATGTTCACCTTTATCCCCGCATTGTGTCCGGCATCGACGACATGTTTGATTAATTTCAATATGGCGGGGTGGAGGGGTCGGTAGAGATAGCTCACCCTCTCATTGACCCGGTCAATGGCTAGGGCATACTGAATCAAATCATTGGTCCCTATACTGAAGAAATCCACTTCCTCGGCAAGGTTTTCCGCCATCATAACGGCAGAAGGAACCTCTATCATGATCCCTATTTCTATGTTATCGTTTGCGGGCACCCCTTCAGATCGGAGCTCCGCTTTCACTTCTTCAACGATCTTCTTTGCGGCCCTCAGTTCCTCTACTCCCGATATCATGGGAAACATGATGCCCATCCTGCCATAGACACTTGCACGCAAAATAGCCTTGAGCTGAACCCTGAATAATTCCACTTCCCTCAGGCAAAGTCTGATGGCCCGTAACCCCATGGCCGGGTTTATCTCCTCAGCCAATCTGGGATCGGACATGAACTTGTCGCCGCCGAAATCAAAGGTCCTGATGGTGGCCCATTCAATCCCCTCACCCTCAATGACACATTTGTAATTGGAAAAATGTTCTTCCTCCGTAGGCAGCCGTTTTTTATTGACGTATATAAACTCGGTCCTGTAGAGACCCACACCATTCGCTCCGTGTATAACTGCTGAAGGAATCTCCTCGATAAACTCTATGTTCGCCCCTATATGAATAGAATAATTGTCCTTTGTAGTGGCCGAAAGATGGGCATCCTTCAGAAGGTCTTCCTCTCGTGTCAGGAAATGCCGCTTTTTGTTCTCGTACCGTTTCAGTATGTCGGGTGATGGATTAATAATGACCACACCCGAATTGCCATCGACGATGATCGTATCGTTGGTTGCTATCTCGGAGGTTATCCGTTCCAGACCAACGACAGCCGGAATCTCTATCGATTTCGCAATGATTGCGGTGTGCGACGTCTTGCCCCCCATATCGATGGCAAAACCGAGAATCTTCTCCTCCGACATCTGCGCCGTATCGGCAGGCGACAGGTCTTTGGCAATAATGATAACCTCTTCATCAATATCGGAGATCTTCTCGTGTTTTTTACCCGAAAGGTTTCTCAATATCCTCTGGGCAACATCTTCAACATCTTTGATACGCCCCCTCAGATACTCGTCGGCCATGCCTTCGAATATTGCTCTATATCCTTCAATGGTCTTTTTCAGGGCCCACTCGGCATTGATATTTTCTTCTTCCAAATTCTTTTCCGTTTTCTTGATAAACACCTTGTCCCTGAGGAGCATGATGTTGATATCAATAAACATGGGGCCGATACCTTCCAGGTCCTTCAGCTTCTTCTTAATATCCGAGAGTTCCTTTTCCGAATCCTCGAGGGCCTTGTGAAACCGCTTCACCTCATCGGGAACATGCGCCTTACTGCTCAGCACGTACTGGGGCACTCGAACCTCTTGACGGCTCAACACATAGGCCTTGCCGCACACTATTCCCGGTGAAACGCCAATCCCTGTCAGCACGACAGTCTCTCTTAATTCCTCTGTATCCAACTTACATCTCCCCAAACTTGTTTTCTATGAGTTCACATAGCTCATCAATGGCCTTCCGTGCATCCACACCATCAACCTCCATGGTAAGGCTGCTCCCCTTGGGACATGCCAGAACAAGAATATCCAGTATGCTGCTCCCATCGGCCTGCATACCGTCTCTTTCAAAAACTATTCGTGACTGATATTTGTCCGACACCTTTACTATCTTTGCCGCCGCCCGGGCATGCAGTCCCAACTCGTTTTTTAATGTGACTCTTTCTACTATCCTCATATTATTATAACCGCTACCATAATCACAACAGTTGATCCGTAAAGCAGGACAAAGGGAGATAACCCCTTCTCCATCAACCAGGAAAAGAGAAGAATTGCGACAAGCACCAGGATACTTCCCCAAAAACCAAAAGATTTCACTCCCGGAAAGGGAAGAATGATCATGAGGGTTACCGTCAAAAGGGCGAGCAGAAAGAGGGATGCCCACCGAATCTTTCTGGACATGTCGGGCAGATTCATGGTCTTTAAAAATTCAATCGCTCCTCGACCATTTCTGTAGCCCTCGATAAAACCCTTTATTCGAACCCATAAATGTATGGCATTATATATTACTATGGAAACTATCGGCGCAACTATGAACCCCTTGACTGCTATGATGACACCCACGATAAGAGACAGTGGCCGTAATGCACCCCAGAAGAATGGATCGCCTATAGCGGCATAGGGCGACATGATGCTCTTCTTCAGCGTAACCGCTTCGGGACAATCACCCCCCGGGCACTCCTCTTCAAGCTTTACTACAGAACCGATTATGGCCCCAGTCATGTAGGGATGTGAATTAAACAGTTGGACATGCCTTTCCAGTATCCGAGCAGTCCTCTTCCTGCCGCCTCCCAATCTCTTGACGAGGGGAATCAGGGCATATGCAAAGCCTATATTTTGCATATGCGAAAAATTAAATGACGATTCTATAAAAAGGGACCTTAAGAAGATCTTTAGCAGATCGATTGTCCGCATTGCACTAGATTCCTTATACTTTTCACTTAACTTTGATATTTCTAACATGATAACTATATTAAGTCAATTCTTATAGAGACATGAAGGGCATCTGCTTACTTTTTTGTTGACAGGGAAATCAATTTTTGTTAGTAAACGCCAGTCTCAGCGGAATGTTGCAACAGAGGGGTTGCATGTATTCATCTTATTGATGAAGGCAACCCTTTTTTTAGATGCAGATTCAGAGTCTGAAGGCGACATCGTCAGTCTGTGAATCTGACAACCTGAATACTAAACAATATAACATAGAGAGGGGGAATGATACCCATGCTTTGTCAAACAGTTAAAGAAGGAAGTGAATGTACCTTTATGACCCAGAAGGGATGCAGCTTTAACGGAGGTTCCTGTCATACAATAATCGATGAATGCGGAGAATGTGCAAATATTATAGAATATGGTACCGGAAAATACTGTCGACTCTACCCTGATCCGGCCAGTAAATGGTCTTTCGGAGGGTGCCCTTCGGCAACACACAATAAAGTTGCCAAGGAAGAAACGGCACAGAAGATCAATCCGCTGAAGGCCTCGAAAAGAGGAAATAAGAAATAGAATTGGCTTCTTATATGAATCTATAAAAAAGGGCCGGTTATGTGAACATAACCGGCCCTTGAAGTTCTCATTCCAGAGGGCTTTCAGTCGTGAGCTCTGAAGTTTATATCCTGACTTAAGAAAAACTTATCCAAGAATCTTCTTTATCTTTTGAAGTCCCTTCTTGACTTCTACCAGCCTTTGGTATGTTTCATCCCGCTGACTGGAGGCCTCCCGCTTCATGTGGGCCAGCCGCTTTTTCGCCCCCGCTATGGTAAACATCTCTTTATAAAGGAGATTTCTGATGGTGAGCAATTCGTCCACATCCTTTTTGCGGTAGAGGCGCTGATCCGACCTCGTTCGCACCGGCTGTACCGTCTTGAATTCCGACTCCCAGTACCTGACAACATAGGGCTCCACCTCGAGTATCTTGCTGACCTCTCCAATACGAAAATAGTTCTTGTCGGGAATCGTGTCACTCATGAGTCAGATTCTTCCTCAAATGGGTCTGAGGGTTAATCTTGGATCAGTGTTTTCCGTAAGACCTGGCTCGGCTTGAAGGTCACAACCTTCCTGGCGGAGATTTCTATTTCATCGCCTGTCTGAGGATTCCGCCCCTTTCGGGCCCTCTTTTCATGTACAACAAAATTTCCAAATCCGGATATCTTTACGCTTTCACTGCGGGACATGTTTGCCTTCATGATATCAAAAACCGATTCCACAATCTCTGCGGAATCCTTTTTTGAATAACCAAGCTTCTCCTGAATATTTTGTATGATATCGGCCTTGGTCATGTTCCCCTCCTATCCAAGAATACTATCCCTCGGCACCCCTGATTTTGGCGCCCGTAGTTTTTACAATCTCTCCAACTATTCTATCTTGGACCTTATTTACTTCATCATCGGTAAGAGTCTTGCCGGAAGAACGGTATGTAAATCTGATGGCAAGGCTTTTCATTCCCTCGGGGATTCCCTTGCCGGCATAAACATCGAAGATAGACACATCTTCCAGCATAGTACCAGCCCCCTCCCCATTTTCCAGTGCCATTTTCACCATATCATGCCCCTTTATAGCACGATCAACGACAAAGGCAACATCTCTCGATACGGAGGGAAACTTGGGGATCTCCCTGTAGAGGATATCATCGGAAAAGAACTCCATAAGTAGTGACAGGTCGAGTTCACACACCACCGCTCTCTCGCCTATGTCTACACTCTCTAAGACCTTGGGATGGACCTCTCCCATAGACCCGACAACCTTTTCATTGGCCACCACCAAGCAGGATCTCCCGGGATGGAGGAAGGATATATCGTTAACAGTCCTGAATTCAACTTCAGCAATCTTGAGTGCCTCCAAGAGGCCCTCAACGGCTCCCTTAAGATCAAAAAAGTCGGCATTAAGCTCCTTGAAGTGCCACGATTTTCTGTATCTTGCTCCCGTGATAAGGGCCGCGATTTTCTCCCTTTCCCGGGGAAGTTTCCCTGAACCCGAATCTATAAAGATATTGCCTCTCTCGAATATCTTCAGATCGGGATTGCCTACATTAATATTTTTTCTGGCAGTTTCCAGAAGGCCGTAGACGAGCCCCGTCCTCATAACAGACATATCTTCAGAAAGTGGGTCCCGCAGCCGCACCATTCGGCGGCATTCATCTCCTTGGGAAAGTTCGAGCATGTTTACCGACTCGGGGGTTGTAAAACTGTAATTGATAACCTCGGAATAACCATATCCATTGAAAACATTCATTATCTTGTTTGCAACGGTCTTCTTCTCATCCCCTATCTTTTCCGCCACAGTGAGAGAAGGAAGAGAGATGGGAATATTCTCATAACCCCTGATCCGTGCAATTTCCTCGATAAGGTCTATCTCCCTGAAAATATCGATGCGGAATGTGGGGGGGGTGACGAGATAGTTCCCCTTTTCATCCACAGTAACATCCATCTCGAGGGCCTTAAGGATACCTTCCATCTCTGTCGCACCCAGTTCTGTGCCGAGGATCTCATTGACCCGATTCACACGGAGCGGAACATTCCTTACCGCCTCCAGTTTATTGGGGTACTGGTCAATATATCCCTTGCAGACAGTTCCACCGGAAAGATCTGCTATGAGCTGGGCCGCCCTGTCCAGTGCCCTGGTAACACCCTCGGGATCTATCCCCCGTTCAAAGCGAAAGGCGGCATCGGTGCTCATCCCCAGGGTCCGTGAACTCTTTCGTATGGATGAAGGATTAAAATAGGCGCTTTCCAGGAGGATCGTTTCGGTATCTTCCTCCACTTCGGAATTGAGTCCGCCCATGATACCGGCAACTGCAACGGGTTTGACACCGTCACATATCATAAGGGTGTCGGCCCTCATGACCCGTTCCTTTTCATCGAGGGAGACAAATTCTTCACCCTCCCTGGCACCGCGTACGACGATTCTTCCCTCTTCAAGGAATCGGAAATCGAAGGCGTGCAACGGCTGCCCCAGTTCCATCATTACAAAGTTTGTTACATCGACTATATTATTGATTGCCCGCAGTCCCACCGCTTCCAGTCTTCTCTTCATCCACTGAGGCGAGAACCCGATTTTGATATTCTTTACGACCCTGGCGGTATATCGGGGGCAAAGATCGGGACGTATAATATCGACGGAGGTAATGTCTCGAATATCCTCGGTTCCTTCTGAAAAGACTATTTCGGGATACCTGACCCTCTTCCCCGTCATGGCGGCAATCTCCCGCGCTATTCCCACCATGCTGAGACAATCGGAACGGTTCGGTGTAATGGCCACATCGAGGACGACATCTCTCAGATCCAGCGCCACTGAGAGATCTTCACCTAGATTCAGGTCTGACGGCAATACCATAATGCCTGAGGCATCGTTACCAATCTCAAGCTCTTCCTCGGAGCAGAGCATCCCTTCGGACAATTCTCCTCTGATCTTTGAATGTTTTATCGAATAGCCACCCGGTATCGTTGCCCCGACCCTGGCAAAGGGAACGAGAATCCCCTCGGCAACATTGGGTGCGCCACAGACCACGGGATAGGTACGATCACCGGTTGAGACCTCACACAACGACAGTTTATCGGCATTGGGATGGGGCCTTATGGAGAGTATCCTGGCAACGACAACATCTGTAAAATCGGGACCTGTCTCATCGACAGACTCAACCTCTATTCCCGCCATGGAGAGTTTTTCTGCAACCTCTCCGGGACTTATATCTATATCGACATAATCTCTCAACCATTTAAGACTGACTAACATACTGTAAAGACTCTCCTAGAATTGTTCCAAAAAGCGCTGGTCATTTTCAAAAAACAACCGGATATCCGATATGCCGTATTTGAGCATGGCAATCCGTTCCACTCCCAGACCGAAGGCAAAGCCGGAAATCTCTTCGGCGTCGTATCCGACCACCTTGAAGACCTCGGGATCGACCATGCCGGATCCGAGGATTTCAATCCATCCACTCTGCCCGCATACGCGGCAGCCCGAGCCTCCGCACATAACACATTGTATATCCACTTCGGCACTGGGTTCGGTAAAGGGGAAGAAGCTGGGTCGAAATCTCAGTTTCGTATCCTTGCCGAAAATCTCTTGAAGGAAATAGGTGAGGACACCCTTCAGATCACCAAAGGTGACCCCCTTATCGACGAGGAGACCTTCAACCTGGTGAAACATGGGGGTGTGAGAAATATCCGAATCGGGACGGTATACCTTTCCAGGTGACAGTATCCTTACGGGTGGACGCTGCTTTTCCATTATCCTTACCTGAACGGGAGAGGTATGCGTGCGGAGGACTATGGTATCCTCCACATAAAAGGTATCGTGCATGTCACGCGCCGGATGATCCGGGGGAATATTGAGGGCTTCGAAGTTGTAATAGTCGAGTTCGACTTCAGGACCCTTGACGATAGAAAAGCCGAGACTCGAAAAGATTGTACAGATCTCGTTATCAACCTGCGTAATGGGGTGAAGCTTCCCGTATCGCAATGTCCTTCCCGGAAGGGTTACATCTATCTCCTCCTTATGAAGGGCATCATATTTTTCCCGGGATTGGATAGCCTTCAGGGCTTCATCGAGCCGTTGCGCAATGGACTCCTTTATATCATTTGAGAGCTTTCCCAGAGCGGGTCTCTCGTCAGGGGGAACATCCTTCAATCTCCGGAGGGCATCGGTAAGGAGCCCCTTCCTCCCGAGGTACCTGGTTCGTATGGCAAGAAACTCTTCTATCTTGTTTGCAGATGCTATCTCCCCCTCCGCCTTTTTCTGGAGTTCATCGAGGGCCTCTCTCATGCAGTCTGTTCACCTTTCGCAGCCATATCAACAATCTGAGTAAATGCCCCCGGATCGTTCACCGCAAGGTCTGCCAGTATCTTTCTGTCCAGCTCCATACCTGTCTTCTTCAATCCGTTTATCAATCTGCTGTATGTTACACCGTTCAGGCGGGCGGCTGCGTTTATCCTTGCTATCCATAGCTTCCTGAAATCTCTCTTCCGGACCTTCCGATCCCTGTAGGCAAATTTCATTGCCCGCATTACCGATTCTTTGGCAAGCCCGTATAACCTGCTCCTGGCTCCAAAAAAGCCCTTAGCCAGTTTCAGGATCTTTCGCCTTTTTTTCTTTGCGTTGATACTCCTCTTTACCCTGGACATGTCCTATATATCTCCCATCTGATTTGTACGAAATTAAGCGTAAGGAATTAATCTCTTGATCCCTACCATATCCCTCTTGTCGAGAACACCCGATTTCCTCAGACTTCTCTTCCTTTTCCGTGTTTTCTTGGTCAGGATATGACTCGCATAAGCCTTGTTTCTTTTAACTTTTCCCGATGCGGTAAGCTTAAATCTCTTCGCAGCACCTCTATGTGTTTTAATCTTTGGCATTCAGTCACCTACCTCTACATTTTATCGTTATTTCTTGGGAGGAGATACGATCATAATCATGTTTCTCCCCTCGCGCTTCGGGGGCTGATCGATTACGCAAGATTCACCCAGCCGATCCTTCATATTCTCCATTATCTGTCGTCCCTTTTCGGAATAGACTATCTCGCGCCCCCTGAACATCATCGTTATTTTTACCTTGTTATTCTGTTCCAGAAAACGCGCTATATGACGGAGCTTGACCTGCAGGTCATGTTCCTCTGTCTTGGGCCTGACACGGATCTCTTTCAACTGCACGGTACTTGCGCTTTTTTTCGCTATAGTCTGCTTTTTGCTGCGCTGGTAGCGATATTTCCCATAGTCCATTATCCGACATACCGGAGGCGAAGAATTCGGTGCTACCTCCACTAAATCAAGGCTGGCCTTTTCCGCTTCCTGGAGGGCCTGCGACATAGGTAGAACACCCAGTTGCTCTCCATCCGCACGGATTACACGTACCTTGTCGACCCTGATTTCGGCATTAATTCTTAGATTCTTAGCTATGTGTCACCTCCATGATTTACGGTTGATCTTTCTATCTCCCGTTTTTTCTACTTATAGATGCTGCACTTTTCTTTTATAATAGCAGAAAATTCTTCTACTTTCAACGATCCCAGATTCTTCCCGTCTCTCTGCCTGGGCGCAACTGTGCCGGATTCCATCTCCCTGTCGCCTATAACGAGCATATAGGGGACCTTCTGCATCTGCCCTTCCCGTATCTTGAAGCCCAGCTTTTCGTTTCTGAAATCACTCTCGACGCGCACATCGCTATCGACAAGCTTTCTGTATACCTCTTCGCCGTAAGGTATGTGCCTGTCCGTAACAGTAAGTATAACAGCTTGCGTCGGCGAAAGCCATACGGGAAATGCCCCGGCATAATGTTCTATCAGGACTCCCATAAATCTCTCAATAGCGCCAAGTATAACACGGTGAAGCATGACGGGTCTGTGTTTTTCGCCATCGGCTCCGATGTAGTTCAAATCAAATCTTTCGGGGAGCGTGAAATCACACTGAATGGTTGCGCACTGCCACTTTCTCCCCAGGGCATCCTTCAACTTAAAATCTATTTTCGGTCCATAAAATGCCCCATCACCCTCATTGATATCATAGATCATCTCGTTATCCTTGAGGGCCTGATCGAGGGCTATCGTGGCCATCTCCCAATCCGCATCGGATCCGATCGATTTGTCGGGTCTCGTACTCAGTTCCACTTCATAATCGAAGCCGAAAATCTTCATGGTGTAGTCGACAAGATCGGCAATTCCCCTGATTTCACTATTGAGCTGCTCCGGTGTGCACAATATATGGGCATCATCCTGGGTAAACTGACGTGCCCGCATG
>Ga0307990_1001951_pt1 | contig 16900 bp, 13 predicted proteins | sample EllFjometagen129_FD_203168 | JGI IMG/M metagenome (GOLD analysis project Ga0307990, IMG submission 203168) | Marine microbial communities from Ellis Fjord, Antarctic Ocean - #129 | ecosystem: Environmental > Aquatic > Marine > Unclassified | place: Southern Ocean | collected 2014-10-08
ATCAACAAAAACGGCCTTACCGGCATTCTCCAAATGATACAACAGGGAAAAACCACCCGTACCAATATCCACAAACTCAATATCCCTGTAGTCATTTGCCCTGTCCACAAACCGTTGTACGATGACTGGCCCTATGCCTTCGTCAGACATGATGGGATTGCCCAGTCCAAGTACAACGGTCTTCTTTTTATCACTCATGAGTTACTCTAATTAAAGTCCAACTATTTGACAAATTCAACATTGAGCATATGTGTAGAACAGGAGATACACGGATCGTATGCACGAACCAGCATTTCAAGTTTCTGACGGATAGCATCTTCTGGTTCATCCAGAATTTCAGGTACAAGCTTATCAAAATCATGTTGAATGCTGGCATGATTTTGCCCTGTTGGAATACAGATATCCGCGTTCATACACTTGCCCTGACTGTCAAATTCATATTCATGGAACAGAATGCCACGAGGTGCTTCAACACAGCCGCTGGCTTTGCCGGCCTTCGGGCTGGTCACAATCTTTTCAGGTTTAATGCCCGCAGTCAGCAATTCGTCGATGAGTTGAATACTGGTTTCAATCACATGAACACATTCAACCAGTTGTGCAATGGTAATCATGTAGGGGTTGGCATTGCCCTTTTCAAGGCCTATCGCCTTGGCCACATCCTTAGCCAAGGGGCTAAGATAATCCGCTTGATTGTTGAAACGAGCCAAAGCCCCAACCATATAGGATGGCCGATTCCACTTGCACCACTTGGCTGTAGATTGATCAGAAACCCACTCATTGGTCACGGTTTTCCAATCACTGATAGCCACCGTACCGTCATAATCAGTCGATGTGATTTCGCCATGATACAAGGTATACATACCATCCTTCTTAAGGGACACATACTCCGTCTCACGTTCAAATACAGGAATATTTTCTGCCACACTCAAGAGGATATTCAACACGGCTTTCAAATCAGGTATCGAATCTTTGAGCTTCTGCTGCTGCTCGCGTAATTGCAATTCTGTCGGAAATTTGGTCATGCCGCCAGGAATGAGAGTCACTGGGTGCGTGGTTCGACCGGCAATCAAATCTGACCATTCATTGGCCAGCCGATGGAGTCTGATGATCGTCTTGACGGCATCTGTCGCCTTGGCAACCAGGGGCACCACAGATTTTTCACCAAAGAAGTCAGGCACGGCCAGATAGCCCATGTGCAACACATGGCTCTGAAGATATTCAGAGTAGTGCATCAACACTCGCATCTTGTCTGCCTGCTCAGACACTTCAATACCCATGGCATTTTCCACGGCCTTGGTAGAAGCCAAAGAATGTGTAATTGAGCAGATACCACAAATTCGACTGACGATGGTCTGGATGTCTTTATAGCTTTGCCCTCGGACCATGGCCTCGAAAAACCGGGGCGCCTCTGGGACCTGCCACTCTATCTTTTCCACTTTGCCATCGGTTACGTTGACTATAATATTACCATGACCTTCTACACGGGTCATATGCTGTACATTTATATTGACTGAATTACTCATAATATTGTTGGCTCCTGCTGGCTCCCAAAGAGCGACATTTTCAACTTCAAGGTGTCAATATCGAGATTGTATTTCTCGATGACGTCTTTGGCTGCATTCACATTGGGATTATCGACATATCCCCGACACCCAAAGCAACGATGACCATTGGAAGGACATCTTGCACCACATCCAGCCCTGATAATCGGCCCGAGACACACTTCACCCTGCTCCCACAAACAGGGATTGCCATTGGCTTTGCATTCTACGCACACCGGATACTGAGGAATTTCTGGTGTCTTGCCCATAAGCAGGCATCGCACAATATAGGTAAACTCTTTTCTGTCAATAGGACAGCCTTCTACCTTGAAATCAACCTTCACAACTTCATCCACAGCCTTGGTCATAGCCGTAGCCAAATGGGGCTTCTGAGCATCCTTTCCGTATACATAGGTCTTGACATCGTCCAAATCAAAATTGTTCTTCAACTTGTTAATGCCACCCATCGTGGCACAGGCGCCTAAGGCAACGAGCACCCCGGCCCGACTTCGAATTTCTTTGACACGCGCTTCATCTTCAGGACGCGTAATGGACCCTTCAATGATGGCAATATCATACTCGTCACTTTTCTCGCTCATCGCTTCACGCCATTGGACAATGTTGGCTCCGCCCAGCAGATCCAGGATTTCTTCTTCCAGGTTTACAATCTGCAATTGACACCCTTCGCAACACGCAAAGTCGAAAACTGCAATTCTTGGTTTACTCATGTTAAATTGCCTCCGGTACTTTGGCCAAATCAGAATACTTAAACACAGGACCATCCATGCAGCAATACAGATCATTGATCTGACAATGACCGCACTTGCCCACACCACACTTCATTTTCCGTTCAAGATTCAGATAAATCCTGTCGTGCGGTACGTCGTACTCTGCAAGAGCCATCAGCACAAACTTATACATAATCGGCGGGCCACAGACAGGCACCACCGCGTTGTTAAGCAACCCCTTGACGTTCTCCACCAATGTGGTCACCACGCCTACGCTGCCATCCCATCGACCATCGCCTTCATCCAGAGTCTCCAGGAAGGTGACATCATCGCGTTTGACCCACCCCTCAAGTTCTTCTTGGAAAAACCGTTGGTCGTAGTTTTTGATGCCCATTAAAATGGCCACATCTCCGTAATCGCTACGATTATCCAACACATAATTAATGAAGGATCGTTGCGGTACCAAGCCAATACCGCCACACACGAACACTACATTCTTACCCTTGGCTTCCTCCGCAGGATAGATGCCCTCCCCTAGAGGTCCACGCACGCCTACTTTACCGCCGACCTTGAGATTGTGAATGGCATTACTTACATTGCCGATACGACGCACCACAATCTCAAACCCATTTGTCATGGTAGGTGATGAGGCTATGGTAAAGGGTGCCTCACCGATCCCTGCAATAGAGATCTCCACAAAATGACCTGGTTTGTAAACAAACTCGCCATCATCCATGGTCAGTCTCAAGTACATTTCCGTTTCATTCATCAATCTTGTCTCAGTGACGGTCGCCATCTGAGGCAGATAAATGTCTTTTTTACTTTCAGTACAACATTCACACATTGGTGTATCTCCCACAAAATGCTGAGTCCAAAGACTCTAGCCGACAAACCGTTAGCTAATTCCAATGTCATCCAGAAGCTTATTATAAATCGTCACAGGATTGGCAATATTGGGTAAGCAAGCGTCAACACAACGGCCGCACCCCACGCAGGCAATTTGTCCGCCAATCTTGGCAGGCACATATTTGGCCTTACGAAACAATCTATGCCTGAATCGATGGGCCTGCACATTTCTGAATTCATGATTCCCCGCCACTTTAGAAAAACCATCCAGCAGGCACCCGTCCAAGCAACGTTCACGCTTCCCTGTGACCATGTCCCAGTTCACATCGTCCTTGACATCGAAGCAATAGCAGGTAGGACACACCAGGTTGCAGGAACCACACGCAAAACACGTCTCTGCCATTTCATCCCACACGGGATGATCATAGGCTTTGTCAAGCAACTTGGGCAGATAATGTGGATCACATTTGAGCTCATGCTTGTTCAAGCCTTTTTCATTGGCACCCCAAACAGCCTGACGCTTCTGAATGTCAGAATCGTTGGCTTCTGTGGTCTGATTGGCTTTGGCCAGCAAAATCGCACCTTTGTCTGTCACAGCCTCAAGCACATAACCATCTCCGATATCAGTCACCAACAAGTCACATCCGTCTTTGCCCACGGCTGTCCCCATACTGGAGGCAAACACATTGGCAGACGGTGTCACCACATCACAGGCCACAATCGTACCATTCTTTCGACGTGTCATATAGTGACTATCATAGTTATCCTGACTGAACAGGATATCCATCTGATTAATCGCCACCAGATCATAGGGATGCACCCCCAAAAGCACAAACGACTCTTCGTCGTATTCACTCTTGTAGGCCCCGCCTACTTCATACGTCATCAACGTCTCCCGTACAGGCAAGAAGTATTTGGTAGGGGGTAATAACGAGACATCATAGTCCAGGCACAAATCTTGAGAAGTGCTTAATGTACCAAAGTCATACTTCTCACCCTTGACCTGCGGACCATACACTTTTTTCGACTGAATGATAGCGTCAACAAAGCCATCAAAGTCATTTTTCGAAAGTTTCTTTACAGTCATATTTATTCCCGGTTCAAGAATCTGATTTACTCTTTCACATTCACTTTCAAAATGTTTTATTTCGCAGACTGCGTTCTAGAGAATATTATAAACGGCCTCCTTCCTCATGAGTACCGGCTAGATATAGTACGGCAAACTGGCCAAATCCATCCCTATGTCAATATTGGTCACTCTAACCTGATCAGGCACAATCAACCGACACGACGTGAAATTCAGAATACCCTTGATGCCCACATTGATTAATTGCCCCACAACATCCTGTGCGACTTCTCCAGGCACAGTCACGATGGCCAGTGTCGCACCCAACTCGCTCACTGACTCAAGGCAAGCAATATCCATGATCTCTACACCACTTACCCTTTGGCCAATTTTTTCCGCATCCGCATCAAAGGCAGCGACAATCGCCAAATTATATTTTTGAAACCCGGAAAAAGACAGCACCGCAGCTCCCAAATTGCCTGCCCCCACAAGCACTGCCTTCTTCTCTGAGTCCAAGCGTAAAATCGTTTTGATTTGTTCTGTCAGCCACGACACCCTATATCCCACACCAGGCCGACCAAACTCTCCGAAAAAGGAAAAGTCTTTGCGCACTTGCCAACCATGCACACCCACATATTGAGCCAAGTCTTTGCTGGACACTTCAGATTGTCCTTGTTCGGCCACAAAAAACAGAGCTCTTAGATATAATGGCAAGCGTCGAATCGTCTGATCTGGAATTCTTGCATATCTCATATGTCAAACAGCCACTATTGCACTTGTGTTCACATTCACAAACCTCACTTACAAATCTATCTTATACCCTATAGAGCGTCAAATCAATTTGCGGCCTTTTTTGGCATTTTATGTAAAATCCTATCCTTTTAAGCAGTTCTGTAATTACGCAGAACAAGATTTTCTTGTCGCGGAAAACACCACCTTTGAGTTATGATTGTTATTGTTCCATTATTCACATTTAACTTCGACTCACTTACCCTTTCTCAACCACGCAGCCCGCCCGCCTTACCACCTCTCCCCAGGACTGGACCCTTGCGTTTTACCATGCCGCGACATCAGCATCATCAAGAGGAATGGATAAACACCAATTGATGCCCCTACCCCCTTGCCGCCAAGAGAACAAACACTTAATATGATGGGCATGAAAGAATCACAAAAATATATGCTCTGCCCCCAATGCGGATCTCGCAGGCTATACATCAAGACCGAATCAGGCGACGAACATTATGTCTATGTTTTGACGGACAACTCTATGATATACGCCAAAACGGGTGACCCCATCCCAGAAAACTTGGACATCTCACAAGTACGATGCGCAGATTGCTCCTGGTATGGGCCACCAAGAAAACTCACTCCACGTTTCATGTACTAAGGAAGTTCTCCCCTTTGAAGCTGCTCATCAATTCAGATAGACTCCTAATTATGGAAGACCACAATTATAAGCAAGCCGACAAGCCAACAGACTTCCAATTTTCTCGATCGGACATCTGGCCTCTAAAAAAACTTGCATTTGGGCTAATTCCACGTCTTGCGTCTGCTGCTTGTGCCCCTACATTGACTAGATGACCTTTTTATGATATCTTTCGCCAGATTAAGGGTCCTTTTGGTTCAATCGTCTTTGCCCCTTAAGCTCTGAAAAGCTCTGATTTCTATAATAATGTATTATGAACATTCTTGGAATATCTGCATTTTACCATGACAGCGCCGCTGCTCTTGTGCAAAATGGTGACATTGTGGCTGCGGTCCAAGAGGAACGCTTCTCACGCATCAAACATGACAACGGCTTTCCAACTCAGGCCGCAGGTTATTGCTTGTCTAAGGCCGGGATCACAGCTCAGGATCTGGATCTCGTCGTGTTTTACGAAAAGCCACTTCTGAGATTTGAGCGTCTTCTGGAGACCTATATTGCTTACGCACCGCTTGGATTTCGTCAATTTCTGGCCAGTATGCCCGTATGGCTCAAAAAGAAACTGTACCTGTCCCGTGAGCTAGACAAGGCATTGGAGGGGCATTACACAGGTCGCTTTGTGTTCACAGAGCACCACGAATCTCATGCTGCAAGCGCGTTCTTTCCCAGCCCGTTTGACGAAGCGGCAATCTTGACATTGGATGGTGTGGGAGAATGGGCCACGGCCAGCTTTGGCGTGGGCAAGGCCAATCGTATTGACCTGCAGAAAATCCTTGAGTTTCCCCATTCGCTGGGGCTGCTCTATTCTGCATTTACGTATTACACAGGCTTTCGCGTGAACTCCGGCGAGTACAAACTCATGGGCCTGGCCCCATACGGCGAGCCACGTTTTGCGGATCTGATTCATGAGAACTTGCTCGACCTTAAGAACGATGGATCGTTTCGCTTAAACATGGATTATTTCCCCTATTGTCATAAGATGTTCATGGTCAATGAACGCTTTGAAAATCTTTTCGGCATGCCTGCTCGTACACCTGAAACACCCATTTCTCAGCACACGATGGACGTGGCTGCCTCTATTCAAAAGGTCACAGAGGAAATCATGTTGAGAATGGCCAGTCATGTACATGAACAGACAGGTATGAAGAATCTTGTGCTAGCTGGAGGCGTGGCGTTGAATTGCGTGGGCAATGGCAAGATTCTCCGGGAAAGCCCATTTGAACGAATTTGGATTCAACCCGCAGCAGGCGATGCAGGTGGGGCCTTGGGTGCAGCCTTATTTGTGTGGTATCAACTGTTGGATCATGATAGAGAGACCAAGCCATGCGATCTCCAAAAAGGATCATTGCTGGGACCGGCGTTTACCAATGATGCCGTCCAGAGCTATTTGAATGACATAAAAGCCCCCTACCATGCGTTCGGCCAGGAAGACAAGCTGGTGCAGTGTGTGGCGGATTTGATCGCAGACAGCAGAGTCATTGGATGGTTTCACGGTCCCATGGAATTTGGCCCCCGTGCCCTGGGCCATCGCAGTATCCTCGGTGATGCTCGCAGTCAAACCATGCAGTCAGTGATGAACCTGAAGATCAAGTTCCGCGAATCCTTCAGACCGTTCGCCCCTTGTGTGCTGGTAGAACAGGCACACGACTACTTTGACATTGAGCCAGATCAGGATAGTCCCTATATGCTAATTGTGGCGCCGGTCAATGAAGACAAACGCCTGAAACATGATGATGATCAAAACACGGGTCTGAATCGAGTCAAGGCCATACGGAGCGTGATCCCGGCAGTCACCCACGTAGATAACTCGGCTCGTGTACAAACGATCGATGCTGGACGACATAGCCGGTTACACAAAATGATGACCCGTTTTTACGCCAAGACCGGATGCCCCGTGATCATCAACACGAGTTTCAATATCCGGGGCGAGCCCATTGTGTGTACACCCGCACAAGCCTACCGCTGTTTCATGGCCACGGACATGGATGTGCTTGTGCTTGAAAACCAGATCCTGTATAAAGAAGAACAACCAGAGACAGAGACTGCTGATATAGATCAGTATAAATCCCAGTTTAAGCTGGATTAATAACAGGACTTTTGCAAAAAGCCCTGTGGTGTATAGTTTTTGGTTTTTAGTTTTTAGTAAAACGCGTTCTTTATACTGTAAACTACCTACTGAAAACTGAAAACTTGAAGTTTGCAAAACTTCAGTTAAATAAGTTAAGGAAAACAATGTGTCGCTAGTCAACATCAACTGGAATCCAACATCAAAAGACCTCAAGGGCTTTCGACTTGTGGCCTTGGGCGTATTACCTGTGATGGCCGTGATCCTCTATACACTCAAACACGTGGCATTGCCGTGGTGTCTCGGTGTGGCTGGGGTAGGCGTATTCATCTGGGGCAGTGGACTGCTATCGTTAACACTGACACGCTGGATCTTCGTGGGACTCATGGTCGTGACATGCCCGATCGGTTTTGTGGTTACCCATGTCATTATGGCGGTGTTTTTCTTTGGCTTGCTCACCCCCGTGGGCTTGGTCTTTCGCCTGATGGGACGGGACATACTGAATCGCCAATATGACTCTGCAGCATCCACCTATTGGCAACCCCATAAGCAGGCTCACGAAAAAGAACGATATTTCCAGCAGTTTTAAACAAAAGAGGCTGAATGTCTATGGCTGACAAAAAGAACCAAACCTTTGAAGAACTTTCACAACAGAAACGGGCCTCACTCATGGGCGAATTCTGGCAGTTCCTCAAATACAACAAAAAATGGTGGCTCCTACCCATCATTGTCGTGCTGCTTTTATTTGGCGTACTCGTATTCCTGGCCGGGACCAGTGCGGCACCGTTTATCTATACGATATTCTAGAACCCTGTAACATGAGGAACCACCAAAGTGCCAAAGTAGCATGCTGACATACACGTTGCCCAGGATAAAAGAAAGAAAATATGTGCGGGATTGTAGGTCAAGTAGGTGACCTCCACCTCAAGAAATTTCTCATAAAGCTCCAAAACAAAGAGTGCCGAATGCCCAAAAACACAGGAACAAAAGAAAGGACTGTCTGCTGGGCCACACGTGTCTGCCCAACTTTGGCTCAAATAAGCATGCTGGCCAACCGATGGCAAATCCAGGAACACCTCATATATACTCCCAACCCACTTGCCCTCCCTCACAAGCCACCTCTCTTATCACTCCTCCTTAAAATCGAAACCCCTTATTTTCCCATGCCACGCCATCAACAGAATGAAGAGAAATGGATAAATTCTAATAGATGTCCCTGCCTCTTGCCATCAAGAGAACAAACACTTAATATGACAGGCATGAAAGAATCACAAAAATTGGGGCGGCCGTAATTTTCTTGGACAGTGAATTAGACAGTATTCTATTGGCCAATTGCCGTAAATTCTTGCCGACTGGCTAAGAATGTTATTCTTGTTGTCTTTACCTCCTTCCATGCAATCTTCAAAGGGATCAACAACCACAATCAAGTACAGTTTTTGGTTATTCTTAGCAACAGCCGGTATCGGCAAGCTCTCGCTTACTAAAACAATCTCTCCCCCAGCAAGCGACGGTACATAAGCCATCTCTAAGAAAAAGTCATCATCATTGAGCTTTGAATTTGTTGAAAGATAAAATTCTAGCCATGTATCCGATGATGAGCCGGGCCCCAGATTTTCAACAATCGTGGTCACCAGCAGGGATGCCCCACTCTGCACTTGAGATGGCAAGTCAACGCTTACTACAGTCAAATCTGGCAAAGCCAACTGGCCAGGAGGCGGATCTAAAATGTTAATGTCATCATCAAGGGTAAACGTGTTATTGTTTTCATCTGATTCATTAATTCTATTTAACGAATCAAGCCACACAATGATGTGGTAGTCACCCCCGGAGATTGCAGCCGGAATCGACACAGTGACGCTTATCTTCTTACTTTTGCCAGGCGCAAGATTACTAACCGATTGGCCAAATAGCGTTTTTATACTTTCTTCCCAGCTATGACCTCTCTGCCTCAGTTTAACCGCGATTTCGATCAATTGGCCTTGAGCCAAAGACACATTGCCGTTATTTGTAATCGTAACAGGTATGGTGATTTTCGTGCCATCTCCCGCCGTGACCTGTTCAGGTATTTTGGGACTAATCACTTCGGCCGTCAAATCAACAAAAGGCTGCTGAACGGTTACCTCACCGTCAAGTACTGGCTCGGCAGCAAGACTTTTGTCACTGTGTTCGATCAGGGCCAGAAGATTGTAGGTGCCTTTCGGTACTGACGCAGTATCCTTAACGCTGACACTGGCCGTTTTGTTCTTGCCTGGCTTCAATCCACCGATTTTATAGTTTTCAACTCTCTTCAGCTCATACGTATCATCAGAAGTCTGAGACTGGAGAAGCACTCCCACATCAACAGTCTTATTCTTTTCCACTGCAATGTTGCCTTGGTTCATTATCTGAACTGAAACAGTTCCTTTGGCTGTCTCGCCCTCAATTAGCGATACAGGCAACGTGCTTTTGGTGATCTCACCGACTAGAATAACCTCTCCAAATTCAATGACCACGGGCTGCCCAACAGACGTGGTGACTTCTAACATACCGACTTGAACAACAAAGATATAATCATTGGTTGGAATGCCAGGGGGCAAGTAGAGTGCGACACTTATGGTTTTGGTCTTCTCCGGCTTGAGCACACCAATGACCTGATTCTCTATAACCATCAGACGCATATCTGGCCCACCCCCTATGGGCCGGGCCTTGATGATCAAGTCAATGGTCTCGCTCTTCTCAATAGGACTCTCACTGAGATTAGTGACAACCACTGGCAGTGTAACCTTGGTACCGTCACCAGATATAATATGGTCGGGCAGCTTGGGTTTGACAATGTCCAAATCAATAGCTGGGTATTGGCTGGGAATAACCGCCATCCAAGGCTCAATGTCGCCTTGTGGATTAACGCCATTACCCACGATCGTACACCCATCCGCAGAAATGCCAATGGCTTCAAGGAGTTGCCACCCTGACACATTAGCATGGTATCCTTCGCCCAGAACGGTCTTTAAATTCTGGAGACCATGTTCGGCATCCCACATGAATGCGCGGGACTCGCCAGTTACCATGTCCCGGCTGATTTCAAAATCTTCGGTGGCGCTGTGCCCTACAACAATGCTGCCATCGCCTGACACCGCACGTGCTCTGCTATCAACATGACCTGGCAGCACTCCTAGGCGGGCGATCCATACCCTCCAACTGGCTCCATGTAAACGCTTCGTAGGCATTGCCAGAGTCCTGTGTTGCCTCTGATGTACTGGCGCCCACAATGACAGTACCATCCATAGAAGCTGCACTGGCTTCGCTCTGTCCACCGCCTGGTAAGAAACCTAAACCAACCATACCCTCTGTCGCTGTCCAGCGAAAGGCCTCAGATCCAGCTGTTGAACCTGGCTCACCAAAAGTGGCGTTGGCAGAGTGGCTCCATCCCACCACGACCTGTCCATCATAAGAAATTGCAGTTGCCCCACTGTCTGTTTGACCACCGGGTAATAGGCCCAAGTCAACCAGGCTATCTGCTTCTGTCCAGGCAAATACATAGAAATGATCATCTGCACCGCTAGATCATCCAACCACATGAGATCCATCGCCAGAAATACCCTGAGCTGAGGCCAGCATGCCAGAAATCGCTGAAGGATCGCCCAGACTCTGTATACCGTCAGCCTGAGTCCATAAAAAGGCGTCTTGCTCCTTTTCACTTTCAGTATCAAATACAGTGCTTGGGCTTGTACCCACGACGACAGAGCCATCAGAAGATAACGCATTGGTCCTGGTCGCAGCCAGCCCCTCTTCAATCCCCAATGACAGTGGGGTCATACCCATGGTTTCATGCCAGTAAACAGGCATACCTGCATCTTCATCATGACCGATCACAATCTGACCGTCAGCAGATAGAGCGCTTGCGATACCCCAATGACTATCCGGCAGAAGCCCGAGACCATAAAAACTCGCCCCAGGCTCTGGGGGATCGGGAAAAGCACCTTCACTTGGATCGCCACCTTTAAAACCCTTTATATGACATCCAATCAGTTCAATAGGAATCCCATCTTCTCGACCGTCCTCATAGTAGTCAGCAGATTTGATCATGCCAATTGAGGGTACGTACCATTCATAATAGGAGCAGGATTCGCTAAGCATCCAATCCCCATCAGCATCAGGCATTCCGCTGCCGCTATTCAATGCATCGTAATCCTTATAGAGGACTTTCATGGCGTATGAGAACGTTCCGTAGGGAACCGTCACAGTTTCATATCCCAAGACCTGCCATACACCCTTGCTATAGCGCTCAATGTAGTCGGTGGGATCAACCAGTCTGTAACCGGTCCATTCTGCAACGCTTCCAGTCGGGTCCCCAAATTCCAGTCCTCCAATGAGTGGCATTGGCTGGCTATTAACTGCAATACCTTTATAGGATCCTGTCAACGCGTTGTGTACATCAGTGCCTATCTCGCAATATCCCATCCCGGGCACATTCACATGATAACTGCCGCCCCCATAGGCATCTTGGAGATTAAGAAGTCTGACAACTTTATATCCCCCCACCTTTTCTTTATAACTGAAAATCTGAGTTGTAAACTCAAAGGCATCATATCTGTAAGTCCATTGGTCTCCAACCGAAAAATTGAAGTCAGCAGCGAAAACATTCAGGCTTCCATGAAATAACAGAACGAATAGAAAAAGATACTGTTTCTTACACATGCCAAGATCGCTCCAGAAAACGTCTATGGCAAATTAGTAATAGTCCGTCTTTATACGTGTCTTTGCACAGATTTCGTTCTCAAAAGAAGGAGTTTCGCAAAACTAGTTGATTAATTCTCTTTCTACAGTGCCTCTCCATGTATCAGAAGCACCATCTAAACTTATCTTAGCGGAACTCGTGGTTCGTGACTTAACCACGCCTACATGGGGAACAGCCCAATAAGTAACAGCTTGCTTTATGGTTGATGCATAAGGAAGTTCCTGGATATTTCCTTTCGCGTCTATTTCAAGATCAAGTATTATCTTGTATGCAGCATACTTGATCTCATTAACTGTAATGCTTTCCTGTTTCTTCAGCGTGCATGAAGTTTGGACTGTTCCAGAAAGGCTAGCATTATCGACAATGTGATGCGTCCCCCAGATACTTGAAGTTGAAGTCACTTTTTCGTTCAGTTTGAGCTGACCTGGAGCAATAAGAACATCAAAACTCGCATTGTAATACTGCCACCAGTTAGGTCTATTCCAGTCGTAGCTGATCAGATGGACTCCATCATCGAGTACAGACCAACCATATTCCTGCATTTTACCGCAGAAAGAAGACTCACTCACATGGCCATTGGTATCATAATTCTGAGTTTGTACACCTTCGCCATCACAATCATAATACTCCCCTTTAATGGTTGTCAAATAATCCATGCTTTTCCCGGAATTAAACATAGTCAAATCCATGAAGCCTTCCACAGGTTTGATGTTTAACGTGTCGGCCCACTCAAGTCGGTTGTCCGTTTCGTCAGGTTCAGTGACGACATCACTGCTGTCAAGCAAGACGGCTAGCCGGTATTCTCCCTCCTCTAGATCTGGTGGGGCAGGCATGGAAAGGCTCAACGATTTGTGGCCGCCACTGGCTAGGCTCCCAATACTCACCTCTTCTGCTACGCCCGCAGGTATGTCCTGATCTGAAGCGTTTCTAAGATAAACTGCAATATCGATGGTCTGATTCTTGCCAGTCGTGGAGGTACCATTGTTTATGATGTCAAAGGTAAAGATAACACCACTCTCCTCGCTGGAGAGATCTGCGGTGTAGCTTGCTGCGCCTGTAGTTCCTGTTAAATCAATCGATGGCCTTGTAATCGTAATTATCGAGGAATCCAATACCAGTTCATTATCTCCCAACAGCATGACAAGTACGAATTGTCCCTGCTCAACATTGACTGGTAAGGCAACAAGGACAGTCACCGCCTTGGCTTTCCCCGGACTTATTGCACCAAGTGCAGTTTCAACGGGTATTAGCGAAACCTCCATTCCATCATCAATAGACCGTGCCATTATTTTGATGGTCTCTTCTGCGGATTTCTCTGTCGCTACATTGCCGCGATTCACAACGTTTATCTTAATAGAACCTTTGTATTCATCTCCAATCAGATGCGACGAAGGCAGACTGGCCTTTACCAGTTCCATTTGCAGGTCAACAAATGGCTGCGCAATGGTGACCTGATGGCCAAGTACTGGCTCTGCAGCAAGGTTTTCATCACTGTGTTCGATCAGGGCCAGAAGATCGTATGTACCTTCAGGGACAGCCACAATATCTTCGACACTGACACTGGCGGTTTTGTTTTTGCCTGGCTTTAGTCCACCAATCTTGTAATCGTCGATTTGTCCCACCTCAAACTTATCATCAGAAGTCAGGGACCGAAGAAACAGTGTCACATTGACCGCTTTATTCTTTTCCACTACAATGTTGCCTTGGTTCGTTATCTGAACTGAAGCAGTTCCCTTGGCCGTCTCTCCCACAATTAACGATTCAGGCAACGTGCTTTTGGTAATCTCACCGACCAGAGTAACCTGTCCAAATTCAATGGTCACAGGCTGCTCAACAGGTGTGGTGACTTCTAACATACCGACTTGAACGACAAAAACATAATCATTGGTTGGAATGCCAGGCGGTGTATAGAGAGCGACACTCAGTTTTTTCGTTTTCTCGGGGTTCAGCACGCCAATGACCTGATTCTTTACAACCATCAGACGGACGTCTGGGCCACCGTCTAGTGGGCGGGCCTTGATGATCAAATCAATAGTCTCACTCTTTTCAATTGGTCTCTCACTGGTATTGGTCACAGAGACAGGCAATGTAATCTTAGCCCCCCCCCCTGATACAACATTGTCAGGTAACTTGGGATTGACTATGTCTAAATCAAGAGCTGGGTAACGGCTAGGAATGACCGCCAGCCAAGGCTCAATGTCCCCTTGCGGATTAATGCCATTGCCCACAATCGTACACCCATCCGCAGAGATACCAATGGCTTCAAGGAGTTGCCACCCTGACACATTGACATGGTATCCTTTGCCCAGAACGGTCTTCAAATCTTGGAGACCATGTTCGGCGCCCCATATGAATGCCTTAGAATCTCCAGTCATCGCGTCCACACTGAGTTCAAAATCTTCGGTGGTACTGCCCACGACAATACTGCCGTCGCCTGACACAGCACGTGCCCTACTGTCACCATAACCCGGCATCACTCCCAGGCGATCCATGCCATCCAACTGGCTCCATGTAAACGCTTCGTAGGAATTGTCCGAGTCCTGTGTTGCTTCTGATGTACTGGCGCCCACAATGACAGTACCATCCATCGAAGCAGCACTGGCTTCGCTCTGTCCGCCACCTGGGAGGAAGCCCAGGCCAACCATACCCTCTGTCGCTGTCCAGCGAAAGGCCTCAGATCCAGCGGTTGAGCCTGGCTCACTAGCAGTGGCATTGGCAGAGTGGCTCCATCCCACCACAACCTGTCCATCATAAGATATTGCAGTTGCCCCACTGTCTGTTTGACCTCCGGGTAATAGTGTCAAGTCAATCATGTTATCTGATTCTGTCCAGGAAAATGCAGTAAAATGATCATCTGCCCCTCTGAAAAAGCCAACCACATGCGAACCATCACCAGAAACACCCTGTGCAGAGGCCAGCATGCCAGAAACGCCTGCGGGATAGCCGAGGCTCTTCATGCCATCAGTATGTGTCCAGTAAAAGGCCTCTTGATCCTTCTCACTGGCAGCATCAAATACAGTACTTGGGCTTGTGCCGACAATGACAGAACCATCAGAAGATAACGCATTGGCTCTGGTCGCTGCCAATCCCTCTGTAATCCCCAAAGGCAGAGGCATCATCCCCATGGCCTCGTTCCAATAAACAGGTAGCCCTGCATGTTCATCATGACCGACAACAATCTGACCGTCAGAGGATAAAGCATTGACCGTACACCACTGACTATTCGGCAAGAGACCCAGACCATAGAAACTCGCCCTCGACTCTGGCGGATCAGGCATCTCCGTGTTTTTCCCGATCACAATGTCATCGATAATGGCCCATCCATAATTGTCTATTTCAAAAACAATCTGACTTATTTTGGCAGACTTTGGTTCAAAATTCGGTAAGCTGCTGAAATCTTCATAGAGGTTTCTTTGATAAGAACCCATATCGTTTGGTTCTAGAAATATTTCTCGATATGCTGGTTCATGAATGGGTTCAGCAGCAAGATCACGCTGCAGAACATAGACAATCTCATTGTCGTTCAAATCTTGCAGAGTCAACGATATTTTGTCGTAAGTGCCCATCTCATCCTGGTTATCCCACAAATCAAGTTCACCGATTTCTTCGAAATATATGAAGGTATCCACGGCCAGAGTAATATTGAAGTTCTTGTTGATTTGAAGTTCACTGGTTTTGGACCAATCGGTAAGAGACACCCAAATATTGCCTGCACAACCGCCAGAGGTGAGACTTGATGTCAAACGTAGGGCCTGATCTCCCAGAATCTCTATGATTTCTGTTTTTTGTCGATTTGCGAACCACGTTCCCTCATCTGCCTTGAGAAGAGAAGCATCTATGCGGTCGCTCAACGAATATGACCCAACAGAAGCATCTTCCCATCCCTCATGAAAACCTCCATAAGAACATGGATTTATTATCATCACAAAAAATACTGAAACAACAAACCTATTACGAGCAACTTTTATCCCATTCATGCAACACCTCTCTTCTGAAACATCCAACTAAAATTACACGTTTATTCACCGTATGACTTCCCTATCTTACTTGAAACTCTTTTCATTTCAAAGGCCTATAATACTCGCCTTCATCCATTCATGCGTTAAATGCCCTTTAATGCCAAAGTTTTTAGGAAAAATTGACAATAATATCGCCTTTATTTTACAAATACTCAATATAGAAAAGCGTTGCTGAACTGTCTTATCCGAGCGGTGTGAGCTGCTTAAAACGGCAAAAGTCAAGCTTAGATCATGTATGCAGACCCTATTTTCTCGATTAAGAATACTTTTGACGTATATATCCTGTCGCACCTCTGCAAACACAACATGGCTGCCCTCGCACTTTAGACGCTTCTTATCGTAAACCCGTTTGACCGGTTCCAATTGTTGCTCTCAATACCTTCATCAATATCATCTGATGAATCAGCCTGAACCCAAATGTAGTAAGTGGTGAATGGAGAGAGGTTACTCGGCACCCTATAACCAAGCCAATTTATTCTATCACTTTGAGTCTCA
>Ga0307990_1001952_pt1 | contig 16899 bp, 16 predicted proteins | sample EllFjometagen129_FD_203168 | JGI IMG/M metagenome (GOLD analysis project Ga0307990, IMG submission 203168) | Marine microbial communities from Ellis Fjord, Antarctic Ocean - #129 | ecosystem: Environmental > Aquatic > Marine > Unclassified | place: Southern Ocean | collected 2014-10-08
GGCATGGCCTTCATGGGATTTTTGAACATCAACCTCGATCCGGGAACCGTGATGATCGGCTCCATCGCCCTGGGACTGGTAGTGGACGACACGGTGCATTTTCTCGTGCGCTTCAAGCGCTTTTCACACGACGGCGCCGACATCGAGACAGGAATCCGAAAGACCATCGACGAAGCCGGACGGCCCATTATCGTCACGAGCATCTGCTTGGCGGCTGGCTTCGCGGTCCTGACATTCGGCAGTTTTACCCCCAACATCAACTTCGGCGTGATCTCGGCCATCGTTATTCTGCTGGCCCTGGCGTGTGACCTGGTGGTTCTGCCCGCAGCCCTTATTCTCGTGAGGCCGAAGGTCGGGAAGTGAGTGTAGAGACCAGTGATGAGTGGTCAGTGGCAAGTGATCAGTAAGGGAATGGCCTTCAGGCCCGAAATGCAAGCACGCGCTAAATGGGGGCGATTATTGCGAACCGTTATCCGGCGCTTGCGTCTTTGTTACGGCTGGTCCCGCAACGGATTGCCGGGTGCGAACGCTAAGGCGATTGATTAATAATGCCAGCCGGGTCCACACCTTTCCAATAAACGATACGCTCAGCTTCACCTCTATCAATTGCAGGATCACGTTGTCGGGATCGCGAATAAAGGCCACCCGCTCGCCTGTCGGCAATCGCGACGGCTCTCGGATAAATTCTACGCCCCCCATCGCAAGCTTTTTGCCGATGGCTTTAAGATCCTGGACCTTCAGGGAAATGTGTTGCAATCCGATGGATTCAAAATCGGGGAGGGGCGCGGATCGCGCGGCGCCGCCGAAGTGATAAAGCTCAACGCGATCGCGCCGACCGGCGTAAAGATGCGCGCAGCGAACCTTCATTCCGGCCAGACCGAAAAGTTTATAAGCGACCTCGTCGCTGATCCAGACAGTTCCCAGGTGTTCAATGCCCGGCAATCCCGTATAGAAATCCAGGCTTTTTTCAAGATCGGAAACGGTTATGGCGACGTGGTGCGTGCCTGTAATCGACATTTCGGATTGGCCTCATAAAGGGGTGCGGGATAACACCAGCGCTCTATTTTAAGCGTAAAATTCAGTTATTGAAAGAGAGAATTGCACAAGATAATCAGTGCGTTTTGAAAATTTTTTGCCTGCGGGCAGGCATTGTTCGGTCAGGCCAACTCAGCTTTATCCTTGTCGCGACAGCATTTCTTGTACTTTTTCCCGGAACCGCAGGGACACGGATCGTTCGGGCCGACTTTTGGAACTTGCCGGCGAACGGTGACGCCTTTGGGCTTTTCGGGCATCGCTTCAGGATTCTGCGCACTGCGCAGGGCTCCACGGCCAAAATTCATCGGTTTGGCAGCGCGCTTGCTTTTGAAGGTCGATTCATCGGTTGCCTGCACTTGAAAGCGCAGCATCTTTTCCAAAGCCTGTTCCCGGATTTTGTCGATCATCTCCGAGAACATTTCATAGCCTTCTTTTTTATAGGCCAACAGCGGATTGACCTGGCCATAGCCACGCAATCCAATTCCGTCGCGCAAATGATCCATGCGCAGGAGGTGATCCTTCCAATATTGGTCGATGGTGGTGAGAAAGAAAAAACGCTCGGCGTCGCGCATGATCTTTTCCCCAACAATGCTTTCTTTTTCCTCATAGGCCGCGCACAGAACCTTGGCAAGATCCTCGGTGAGCGCGTCCGGTGTCAGGCGCAGCATCTCCTCTTCGGGATATTGGAAAGGGGGCAACAAGAATTTCGTGGCTATCAGCTCGTTGATATCATCCCAAGGCCAATTTTCGGGATAATTCTTTTCCTCAATGTGCGCCGCAATGACATCGCCTGCCACGCCATCTGCGATATCGAGAAAATTTTCCTTAGTATTATCGCCGAACAGCACACCCCGCCGCAGGTCGTAGATCACGTTGCGCTGCTGGTTCATGACGTCGTCGTATTCTAAAAGGTGTTTGCGTATATCGAAGTTATGCCCCTCCACTTTCTCTTGCGCGGTGGCGATCGCCCTGGATATCCATGGGTGATAAATTGGTTCGTCGGCTTTCACGCCCAGTTTGCCGAGCATGGAATCCATTTTGTCGGACCCGAAAATACGCATTAGGTCGTCATCCAAAGCCAGGTAGAAAACCGATTCGCCGGGATCTCCCTGGCGGCCGCTGCGACCGCGAAGCTGGTTGTCGATGCGCCGCGACTCGTGGCGCTCAGTACCGATGACGCACAGCCCTCCCGCGTCGAGAACCTCCTGGCGCTCCGCCAGGCATTGCATATTCTTTTCTTCCATGGTCTTTCGGTATTCGTCGGAATCCTTGCCCGGGATTTCGCCTTCATCTTCGCTTTGCCTAGCCAGGGCCTGTTCGGTCAGAACCTGCGCGTTGCCTCCCAATACAATATCGGTTCCGCGCCCGGCCATATTCGTCGCTAACGTAATGTGTCCTTTTCGTCCGGCTTGCGCGATGATTTCCGCTTCCCGGTCATGCTGCTTGGCATTGAGAACTTCGTATGGAACGCCCTTCTTTTTGAGCATCTTGGCCAACATCTCATTTTTTTCAATGCTGATCGTTCCCACCAGGACGGGCTGCCCGGACTCATTGCACTCGGCGATCCTGTCCACAATGGCCTTAAATTTCTCTTCGCTCGAACGATAGATGACATCAGGGTTGTCGTCGCGGATCATGGGCTTGTTGGTTGGCACGATCAGGACGTCCAATTCGTAAATTTTCTTGAACTCCGCCGCCTCGGTATCCGCCGTTCCCGTCATGCCCGCCAGTTTATCGTACATCCGAAAAAGATTCTGGAAAGTGATGGAGGCCAGGGTCTGATTTTCGCTTTCGATCTTGACGTTTTCCTTGGCTTCCAGAGCCTGGTGCAATCCGTCGGAATAACGCCGCCCCGACATGAGCCGACCGGTGAATTCGTCAACGATGATGACCTGACCGTCTTTGACAATGTAATCTTTGTCTTTTTGAAAAAGTGAATGGGCTTTGAGCGCCTGTTGCACGTGGTGAACCGTGTCGATCTCCGAGGGATCATAGAGGTTGTCGATGCCGAGTTCTCCTTGAACACGTTCGACGCCTTCTTCGGTCAGCATGGCTGAATGAGCCTTTTCGTCCAGGTTGAAGTGCTCGTCCTGGCGAAGGCGTTTGACCACGCGCTCAATAGTATAATAGCGATCCGTCGCATCTTCAGAAGGTCCCGAGATAATCAGCGGCGTGCGCGCTTCGTCAACGAGAATGGAGTCCACCTCGTCCACGATGGCGTAGTAAAAGCCGCGCTGAACGAAAGACTCGGGATCAAGCTTCATATTGTCGCGCAGATAATCAAAGCCCAATTCGTTATTGGTTCCGTATGTGATATCCGATCCGTAGGCTTCGCGGCGCTCTTTATCGCTCATTCCATGCACGATGACGCCCACGGAAAGACCGAGAAAGCGATAAACCCTGCCCATCCATTCCGAGTCGCGCTTCGCCAGATAATCGTTGACCGTCACCACGTGCGCGCCCTTGCCGAAAAGGGCGTTGAGGTAAATCGGCATCGTGGCCACGAGGGTTTTTCCCTCGCCGGTTTTCATTTCCGTGATGCGCCCTTCGTGCTGGGCCAGACCGCCGAGAACCTGCATGTCGAAGGGACGCATTCCCAAGGCCCTAACGGAGGCCTCCCGGGCGACGGCGAAGGCTTCCGGGAGAATATCGTCGAGCAATTCGCCTTCGGCCAGGCGCTCTTTGAATTCCGGTGTTTTGGCCGCAAGCTCCTCATCGGATAAAACCTGAATCGAAGGTTCCAGGTCATTGATGATGCCGACGATGGTATTGAGCCGTTTTATTTCGCGTTCGTTTTTTGTCCCGAAAATTTTTGCCAGAAGCGATGCCATAATTTCCTGTCCATATTATTTCAGCGGCGGATTGAACCGCGCACAAAAGATCACCATCAATGCGACCGCAATGTAATCATTAACGTTGAGCTTTTCAATTGTAAAAGAGTCAATCGAAAAATGTGTTTTATTTTGGGAAACGATTGGGTTATAGTTTCGCCTTATTGGGCCCACAACGAAATGACATTGAGGATTTTTCTTTCCAAATGGTTTTAGCCTCGCCCTATTCCTTTGGCGGCGAATGGTCATTTCCCTTTCGGCGGCGATAGCGCCGGCGGGGCGCGCGACTCTTTTTTTCTTCCTCGCCGTTATCCCCCCTCGGCTTGCCGGAGGGATTTTTTCTGTCGATCAAGCCTTCGGCCGCGCGGCGAATGGCGTTGGGAATGGCTTCATCGCGACCGATGCACTCAATGCGATATAGCTTGTATCCGTCATTGAAATATTTTTTTGTGAACAGGGAGCGCGGAACCTTGCCGCCAAAGCGGGCCGCCTCCTCGACAAGCAGCATCCCGAAAATGGATTGACAAACGTGCTCGGCCCGTCCCTTGGAAAAACCGAAACCCCGAATCAGGGGTTTGATGAGATCTTTCACCTGCTCGTGGATGAACCCGGCGCGGCCTTTGCCGGTCGGCGCGCGGTCCATAATATGCGCGTGCCTGACGAAAGGAGCAAAGAAGACCGTCATGAGCATGGTGTCTGAAATGCTGCCGCCGCCGTTGTTGATCGAATCGATGCCCTTGAGATTGGTGGCAAGGAAGTGCGCGAATACGTGTGCGCCGGGGCCGCGCAGCACATTTTCATACTCGGGGAACAGATAATAAAGCAGCCCCGTTTCAATCATCAGCTTGATGCATTTGCGCGCCCAGCCGCCGCGAAGGTCGCGCAGGAACTCTTCCCGAACCCTGGCTTCAGGGCACTTTGACAACTTCGGCAGATGCTCTGAAATGGCCGAATAAGTCTCGCTTTCGATGGGAAAATCGGTCCTGGCGCTATGGCGCAATACACGCATGATTCGGACAGGGTCTTCGGTGAAACTGCGGTGGGGGCATCCAACGGAGCGGACAAGCCCCTTTCTCAGATCTTCTATGCCGCCCACGTAATCAATGATGGAAAAATTGGCGATATTATAAAACAGGGCGTTGATCGTGATGTCCCGGCGCAGGGCGTCCTGCGTTTCGGTTCCGAAGTCATTTTCCGTGGGTGGGCGCTCCTTCTTTTTTCTGCTCTTCCCATTGTCGCCGCTTTCCTCGTCGCCGTTATCGCAATGGGAGCCATTGCTTTTGTCGCCGTTTTCAGGATCAAAGCCGTTTTGTACGTCGCCGCTTTCCTCGTCGCCGTTTTCAGGATCGAAACCGTTGCCATTGTCGCCGTTATCACCGTCTTTATCATCCATGTTGGTGGATTTGCGAAAAGTGGAGACTTCAATGATATTTCCGCCGTGAAAATAGATGTGCGCGAGACGGAAGCGCCGCCCGATCACGCGGCAGTTGCGGAAAAGCGCGCGAATCTCGCTGGGGCTGGCGTCGGTGGCCACGTCGAAGTCCTTGGGCTCCTTGCCAAGCAGCATATCCCGTACGCTACCTCCGACGAGGTAGCCCTTGTACCCGTGATTCGACAACCGGTACAAGACTTTCAGGGCGTCCGGATCAATCAGTCGGCGGGAAATCGGGTGGTCTCTACGCTCGATAACAACCGGCTGGAGGCAATTTACTGGCGGCGGCTCGTTGATCAAAAGAAAACCTTAAAAATCAATTCACAAAAACGCACCGTTTTGATATATCACTTGGCCCCACTTATTTCAATCAGGCTAGAAATTGAAAGGATTGATGCGGGAATTAGACGCAGTGTTTTGCTTTTAGAAAAAGCAAAACACTGCGTCATGGAAAAATGGGATACCGCTCGATTCGCACGCAGTTTCAGGCGCTTTTGCGGCGCTTAGATATTATCCGTGATGAATTTTTCAATGAGAGGTTTGGGAGCTGCGCCCACATGCTGGCCCACGGCCTTTCCATTTTTGTACATAATCAGCATGGGAATGCCGCGAACGTTGTTGTTGGCCGCCGTCGTCTGGTTTTCGTCTACGTTCATTTTGCCGACCTTGAGTTTGCCGACATAATCCTTGGCCAGTTCCTCGACGACAGGTCCTATCATCTGGCATGGAGCACACCAAGGCGCCCAAAAATCGACGAGCACCGGAATGTCGGATCCCAATACTTCCTGTTCATAATTTGCGTCGGTAAATGCTGGTAAATTACTCATTTTAATCTCCGTCGATTTGTTTCGCTTTGCAAATCTGGTTATTTCGACAAATGTCACAGGTCAACTTAAGGACAAATTCCATGCAGTCAAGTCCAAAAGTGAAGAGAATTAAATCCTTCCAATTCAGAATCCGGGTTTCACGGCTTTTGTTTAATGCGCTAGGGTTTTCCCAATAAAACTTGGTTTGAATAATCAGCTTCACAAGTACCGAAATGTGGGCAGGCTTTATGAAGAAAGGGCATTAATGGAAATTATTGTGCGAATATGCGGTGTTTTCAACCTCTTGCTCGGTGTCATTTATATTTTGTTCCAAGGGTGCTCAATTGGTCTCAGGAATTTCCGGATTGGAGCGAAATGAACTGGGCGACGATTCAAATTCTCAATCACTGCCTGATGATTTTCTGGTTCATCTTCGGCTTTCTCTATCTTTTCCATGCGGATGAAATACTGGCAACTTCTATTGGAAGATCAATCCTGATTTGCATGGTCATCTTTTGAATTATCCGGATCGGATTGTTGCAAACGGTGTATCTCGGCGTGAAATCCAAGTTATCGATGAAAATGATCGCTTTGTTCGCAATCGTTATGACTTTGAACATCATTCCATTAGTGTGGAGATTGTTATAGCTTGGAATTCAAAGATTCCCCATTCATCGACGAGGAGTCCATAATGCGTCGCACGCCTGAAATCCTGATGATCCTAATCGTTCTGTCGCTTCTAGGCGCTTCCGGCGCCTGGGCGCAAAGCCTTGCCGATCTGCTCAAAGACGGACCGATCACGCAGGTGATCTATGACAAAAACGGAAAATTTCAAAAGGTCGTCGGCATTCACTACATTGAGGGCACGCCCGATCAGGTCTGGGAGGTGCTGACGGACTTTGAGCATTTCATCGATTTCCTGCCACAGTTAGTCGAATTCAAAGCCACAAGAAAAAGCGATGTTTACGTTGAAACCTATCATGAAGTCGAAGTGCCGGGCTTCAATTACAAATACACATTACTCAACAAGGTCGACAAAGCGAATTATAGAATCACGGTCACGCCCATCAGCGGATCAGCAAAAGGATCATGGTCCTACAAGGTGGTTCCTTCCGGCAAAGGCAGCCTTTTGTACTATTACTGTTTTACCAGGCTTCCCAAGGTCATCAGTAGTTTTGAAGACGAACAGCAGACCATGACCATCGGCGTGAACGCGGCGGCCAGCGTAGCCATCGTGCAGGCTTTTAAAAAACGCGTCGAAGCCGGAATCCAGGATGTAAAAAAAGGTGAAGTCAAAATCCGGAAGACGGATTAGTCATGGTTGCTTTGCCCTGAAATTCCAACTTTGGAGTCCGTAAGTGCCGATTATCAAAATCGAAGTCTGCGGAATGGAAAAGGAGGATCTTCCAGGCGATCTTGCCAAAAGGGCACAGGAGGCTTTCGTAAACGCTTTCGACGCGGATATCAATTATGTTGACGTGCGCGTGGTCGCAACTCCCTGGGGCGAGTTCGTCGGACATTACGCCAGGGGTGACGAACCGGCCTGGGTGGAGGTGATTATGGCTTCGCTGCCGCCAATGGAAACGCGAAAGAAAATGGTTCGCCATTTCTCAAGGCGGCTCGCTGATATTCTGCGCCGCGACATCAGCAAGATTGTTCTTTATTTACATGAAGCGCCCAGGGACCGGATGGCCTTCGGCGGAAAATTTCTGGCGGATATTTTCGAAAAATGAGAATTTCCAATCCGCTGACTAATACACGACCTCAACTTTCAGCCCCTGCCTTGATTCACTTCCGATGTCCACCACCACCAGGCTATAGGGCTGCGTGAGGGCCTGCGTGAGTCCTGTTCCCTTCGTCGGCCCTTTCGTTGTGAGGCGAATGCGCAGAATATTTCCGACGCGATCAACGTTCATGATCCTTAGGGTATAGCCTCCGGTTGTCTGTGTGCCGAGGCTACAAGCGATGGCGATCTGCCGGGAGAAATCCACGTAGGGCAATGGTGGAGGGTTGGCGCGGACCGCCCAGATTTCAGCCCAGATTTTCGCGAAGCGACTTTGCGATGTGATGAGAATCGTTCTTTTGCGCGTTAAGCCCGAGCGAATGCCATCGTACCGTCCTGCAATGCTGAGATTTATCGCTTCGCCGCCGGAATCTTCCTCCGCCCCGGATGAATCGGCCAGGCGCAACGAGGATTCGATTGGCGCAGGACTATTCCCTTCGGTGCGATTTTCTTTCGATGGTTTCATCTTATTTTCAAGTTCATTGCTCGGTGCGTGAGCGCCTTCCTGATCGGCGATCGTTTCATCCATATATGGCGGCTGGTCAACAACCACATTATCCATCCCACTGCCCGTGGAAATCGTCGTGGCCATTCCGGCCCGGGTTTTTTTGGAAAACATCCGTGGCCGCGTGGGAAGAGCCTTTTCGCTCAAAGGCGCGGCGGCGGATTTTGCCATCCGTTTCTTTTCGAGTATTTCCCCATTCTGCTCTCTTCGCTCCAGGTTTTCGCTGGTCGCAGATTTCACGACGCTGGTTCGATCTTCTCTTGCGGCGGCAGCCATTGGGCTGGCTTCGCCCGAAGCGCCGCTCGCTCGCCCCTCGCTTTTCGAGGCGACCTTGGAACCTGCTCCGTTCTTTCCAGGCGCCTGCCCGCCGACGGAAGCGCCGCCGCTGCCCATGACTCCCAATAAACCGTCACTCTCCATGACATGGTCGCCGATTCTGAGATTTGCGTCAGCTTTCTTCGACGCAACCGGCTTCCTTAATTTATCAGCAAGAAGCGCGCCTTTGGCCACCTTGGTTTCTTTGTCGTCTGCAAGATCAAGGTCATCTGCTGCCGACGCGGGTTTTTCTTCTTTGGCCTCAACCGTTTTGTTGTTAGCCAAAACGGGAACATCGGGCACCTTTCCCATGAAGTCTTTGTCCACTCCGGGCATGCGATAAACCAGAACACTGGCCGCAACGGCAATCAACAGGAGGGCATAAGCCGGCGCGGGGACTTGCGTGAACCATCGTTTGAGTTGCGTCAGCCATGAGGACTTTTGCGTTGTCGCATCAATAACCCGAGCAGCGAGATCGGCGGGAACTTTCGGTTTGGGCAACTGTGCGAGATTCTCTTTCGCGAATCGGGCCAGTTCAACTTCACGGCGGCAATCTTCGCACCCGAGCAGATGCGCATCGACGCGGGTTGCCTGCTCCGCGGGCAGTGTCCCGTCCACGTATTCGGCTAATAATTGTTCAAAATCCGTGCAACTCATTGTCTCACCACTTCGGTCTTATATGGATTCGCCCGCCATTTCCCGTTTGATCCTTTTCGCCAACTCGATCCTTCCTCGGTGAATTCGGCTTTTCACCGTTCCCAGCGCCAGCCCCGTCGCTTCGGAGATCTCGTCGTAATCCAGGTCGTCGATATCGCGCATCATCAGAACCATGCGCTGCTCTTGCGGCAATTCGTCAAGATTTCTCCTGACCAGGGCCTTTAAATTTTCTGTACTCAACAGTTCACCGGGGCCGGGATTCGGGCATTCGTATTGCCGAACCGGTCCGGAATTATCATCCAGCGGATGGCTGCTCAGGGATTCATTTTGAAACCAGCGTCTCCTTTTCAGCGCCTTCAACCGGTTTTTGCAGTGATTCCCCGCCAGTTGATAAAGCCAGGTGGAGAATTTCGATTCACCGCGAAAACTGTCCAGTTTTTCCCAGACGCGGATGAATATCTCCTGCGTGATGTCCGCGGCTTCCTCGCTGTTTTTGACGTAGCGATATGCGACGGCGTAGATGCGGCGATTGTAGCGCACCACGATGTTTTCAAAGGCTTCTTTTTGACCCGTGCGGATTTGCTCAATGACTTCGGCATCGGGGTCTGGGAGCCTCAATGTCAATACGAACTCCATCACAAAAGGTTTGACACCGCCGTAGCTCGTCCGGTTCCGATTCTACGTTTCCAACTGTGCAAATAATACACAGGTGCGGCAATCGGGACAAACCTTTTGAAAAGGTTTCAGGCTTTTTGCACTATAATTGCCATAATTACAGAATTTGTGTAGATATTTTACTGAATGCGGTCATATCTGAATTATTCAAATTGGAAGAGGTAGCGCAATGAACGAGACGATTCTTCGCCTGTTGGTTGTCACGCAGGAAAAGCTGGCTCAAGCCTCCGGCGGGCACCCGAATATGCCGGCGCCGCCGCCCCTTCCATCCAGCGTTCCCACGCCGCCGCCCATGCCCTCGCCTACAGGCGCTCCGGGACTGAAGGACATTCCCATTCCCTCCGGGTATGATGTCAAAGAGGAAGCTGTCGGTTTTATAGGGAAACTCATTGGATTCTTTAAGTATGACTTTTTCCCGAATCTGTGGATGTACCTGACCCTGGTTTTCATGCTGGTTATCGGAGTTCTGGTCTTCGCCGCCATCAACATTTTCGTACGATTCATCATTGATCCGATTTTCCACAAAGTTCTTCGCTTCGACGAAAGCTCGAAAATTCCGCCTATCGTCGGCGCCATCGCCAGCATCATTGTGGCGATTTTTGCTTTCCAATGGCTCTACTCGACTTTTCCGACTGTGCAACCACCGTTGGACTTGATACTCAAGCATTTTCGGTAAGCCATACCTAAAAGAATTATTTTATCTTTCATCATGAATGTACAAAACGATCCGGTCGCCGGGAACGGGAGATTCTTCGGTGCCCAGCTTGTTCCAAAGGCGCAGACTCGAAAGGCAGGTGTCGTAATCGCGGGATATCTTCCACAAGGTCATCTTTCGTTTTATCTTGATTTCGATTCGCCTGAGGTCTCGAAGATCGCCCCAATCGGCAACGGCATTTTTCGCCAGGTTGATCGCGTCCAGGGCTTCGTGATGCTTCGCTGGCACGAAAACGTGGAAGCCCCCGGGATCCGGGGGAGCATATTCGCTGCGCAGTCCCGGGTTGGCTCGCCGGATGGTTCCCGTCGGCACGGAGGCGAGAATTTCCAGGCGCGTCACATCGGTCAAGGGTCGTAGGACAAGTCCGGCGTATTTTGTTTTATCCATCGTCGGCTTTGTGAACCCATATTTGGCGGGATCGGATAAAACACGGTGCGCCGCCAGAATCCGTGGCACATAATCCGCCGTTTCTTCACGCAACAATCCACGGTTGCGCATCTTAAAAAAATCTTTCGGCGCTCCGGATTCGATCAGCCGGGCCATGTTGCCCCTGCCGAGGTTGTAGGCCGCCATGGCGAGGTGCCAGTCGCCGAACTGCGCGTACAATTCCCGCAAATACCAGGCACCGAATTTTGTTGCCTTTTCCGGGATGAATCGATCATCCGCGAAGGCGTCGCGCCGCAGTTTGAAAAAGCGCGCGGTCGAAGGAAGTATCTGCCAGAATCCTCCCGCGTTGCTTCGACTCAAGGCTTTGGGTTTGAAGGCGCTTTCGACGAAGACAAGGGCTAAAAACTCCTCCGGCAGTCCGTGCCGGCGCATCTCCTCCGTTAGCCTTTCATGCCACATTCCATAACGAACAAGAGCGGCCTGGACCTTTTCGTGTTTTGGGCCGCGCATCTCCTGGACAAAACGGTCAATGGACTTATGTTCCGCGTCGGCAAAAGGCGATAGCGGACGCTTAAGATATTCTTCCTGCGCGCCAGCCAGCGCGTTCGAAAGAGCGCCGGAGTCTTCCGATTCCGGGTTGTCCTGTCCTCCCGAAACCTGGGAATACACAATGAGGTTCAGGATCAAAAAAACAATGGTGAATCGGATTTTCATTTGTCGCCATCTGAATTATCTGCAGGTGTTTCGGCCATGTCGCTTCCTTTTGCTGAAGACGCGTTTTCATTATCCTCGTTATCCGGCTTCTCATCAAGTTGATTCACTCGCCGGTCGATAAGCCGGTCGATAAGCGGAGTCAGCCTGTCATCCACCCAATCATTATAGTATCGATCCAGATATTTTTCCCAGTGGCGCATGCGCCTGCCCACGACAATCATGATCCGTTGTTTGAAAAATGCGTGGTAGATGACGAAGGTCAGGACGATCGCGATGACCACGTCCAAAAAGTAATGCTGTTTTGTAAACAGGGTGGAAGCCGCGATGGCCGCCGCGTAGATCCCGGCGAGCAAGCCGTAGAGCCGGTTGATTTCCCAGATCGTCAATGCGGCCATCATGGTCATGGCCACGTGCGTGGAGGGAAATAGATTCACGGGCCTGTCGCAGGCGTAGATGATGTTCAGCACCCATGTCGAGAAGTCGGTCACTTCCACGGTGGGGCGCACAATAGACACCGGGAAAAAGAAAAATACGGTGTAGGCAATCACCATAATCGTGAGATAAGCCCCGGAAAAAATCTTGAAATACTCGTCGTCTTTGATCATCAGAAAGGGCATGAAAAAAACGGGGAAGAGCCCCAAATAAATCAAGGAGAATTCTGGAATCAAAGGGATTTTGTCATCGATGGCGAGACCAAGATGGTGGGTGCTTTCTATATCAACAACCCAACCGATTGCCATAAATCCGCCTGCCCATACAAGAAACATGAGCACCGTTAAAAATTCCTGCCAGTATTTCCTTACAAATGCCGTGGTCTTCATGGCTTCACCTTAAGCTTTTGCCACAGTCGAAAAGCGTTGATAGCCGGCGACAGGAGCAAAACCCCCCAAAATTGGATAGCGTGGGGAAGCTCGGGCAGGGGCGACAGGTTCAGAAAAAACAGGGTCAACATTGCCAGACACATGCCGACGAGCGTTTGAAGGAAGTACCATCGGATGGGATAGCGTTCCACGCTAATGACCTTGTCGGCGCCGCGATCGAGTTCCCGGCGAAACTCGTCGATGATTTCTTTTTGGACTTCAGCGGAATCGATTTTAAAATTCACGGACTTTCCCGAACCTTTCTTCATCACGAAAAACACCGCAGCCAATACATTTCAAAGGAGCAAGCTAAAGTCAAGTTTGTCGATCATTAGAGATTCGACGGTTATCGATGAACTCGCGGGTCAGACCGGGCATATATCAGAGCCTATGTCGTGTCAATAAAATATTGCAGATCAGGTTTTACGATGCTAAAGTGGGGCGTATTAAAAAAACAGCGCGACGACCATTTTAAAAAATAGACGGGAAGTTGCTTTAAATCAGGACTGGCCTGGACCAATCTATTGATGGGCGTTTGAAGATGAATCTGCTGAACAAATTCCGCTTGTTTCTTTTTGTACTCCTGAGTTTAACCGTCGTTGTTGTTATCGTTTTAAGCTTATCCATCTATAGTTATTATAAGACCAACGAGATTGGCCTGCGGGATGTGAATCCGGAAAATCTGACGCAGGCTTTTCGGGAAATCAATTTAAATTCCTCGCTGCCCAAACCCCTGGCCTCCATGTTTCAGAAAATGACTGACGGCCTGATGCAAAAGTTGTCAGCCGTCTGGCCGCACATCAAGCCCTATCTGGAGTTCGCGGGAATATTCACATCGGAAAAAAAAGGAAGCCTGACGGCGCCGAAAGGACAGGCGGAAGAAAAGGCGAAAGATTTCCAGGAAAAATACGACAACCGTTACAATGCTGTTGTCGAGCTGGTCGATGAGTAGGTTTTTAGGCCATATGTTTTCCATCCCAAAGATCACAGGGTCTGAAGTTATGGGAATAGCTCTTTTGACTGGTAAAATATGTTAAGACCTGCTCCTTTTCATGGTCTGCAATAAATAATTGACCCTCATGGGACAGGTTTCTCTCTTCTCAACGATACTTTCCCCTATCGGGGTTGGGCTGGTTTTGTTAGGGTTTGCGCTTGGTTTCGACTCTAAATTCCTCTATACAATCTTAGGATGTGGGACGCTTTGACCTCAAATGAAATAGCGGATCCTAAAGCTTCGCCTTGACAAACCAGAGCGCTTCATTTACCAAAAACCTCCCTGCGGGGGAAAGAGAAGGAAAAACAACTATTTGATCGATAGATTCGACGTTTCACCGGTGAGGAAAGAGATATGAAGAGAACATTTCAGCCATCAAATATCAAAAAGGTTCGAAAACACGGGTTTCGACAACGGATGAGCACGCGCTGGGGTCGCGCTATCATCAAAAGACGGCGCGCCAAGGGTAGAAAGCGACTGGCCCCGGCATTTACGAAAAAATAATGTGATTGCCCAGGCCTCTGAAGGCGCCCATTTGGATGCATCGTTTCCCAAATCCGCGCGAATTCTCCAGCGAGTGGAATTCAAGAAAATCGGTCGCCACGGGCGTCGGGTTCAATCGAAGAATTTCATTGTTTTGGTTTGTCGTACGCGGCAGTCGACTGCGCGAATAGGCATAACGGCCAGCCGACGCGTCGGCAATGCGTATGTCAGAAACCGCTACAAGAGGCTGATTCGCGAATATTTCAGAACGCATCGTCGTGAGTTTGGCGACGGAATCGATATCGTGGTGATCGTGAAGAATGCGGCTAAGATCGAGGGACTGCGCGATGTGGAGAGAAACTTTGAACAGTTCTTCCATAAAGCGCCCTGGGCGAAAAGGGCCGGGTCTGGTATCCAGGATCGCCCTGGTTCTGATCGGCCTTTATAAAAGGATGGTCTCTCCGTGGCTTCCGCCGGCTTGCCGCTTTACGCCCACGTGTTCGGATTATGCCCGTGAGTGCTTCAACAATCTGCCGCCGGCGAAAGCGGCTTATTATTCGTTGCGCCGATTTTTGCGTTGCAGGCCCTGGGGTGGCAGCGGTTATGATCCGGCGCCGAAAGACTAGAGGAACAACAGCCATGTCCAACACTGCAACATTTACCATGGAAGAAGAAACGAATGGATAGAGATTTCATTATTGGGATCGTTCTATTGCTGGTGATCTTTTTCGTTTGGCAATCCTTCGGACCGAAACCGCAGCCGGCTTTGGTTCCTGAAGATTCGGCAGTCGGCGAAAGTGTACCGGGGCCAACGATTGTGCCGGCTTTGGTTCCGGATGAGGCTGCACAAGCGGTCACGCCATACCAGGCGCCGCCAGATCAGGACCCGACGGGAATGAATCCGGTCGGTATGGGTACACCCGAAACGACCATCTCGCCCGTTCAAATCACTCCCCAACCGGCTTTCGAGGTCAACGGCGAAAACTTCGTCGCCCAATTCAGCAATGTCGGTGGACGAATTTCCTCCTGGAAGCTAAAAAATTTCAATGATGTGGCCGGACTCGAGGGCAAACCCCTGGACATGGTTTCCCTCCCCGATTCAGGAAAGCTGCCCCTGTCAACGTACTGGGTCGGAGCCGGGCCGCGCATCAACATATCCGACGTGTATGAAATCGAAAGCAAGGGACCCGACAGAGTCGTTTTTTCCAGAACGGATTCCTCCGGCTTTAAGATCACCAAGACATTCGAGCCGAATTTGTCCGGGTATGGGGTCAAGCTGAATGTGTTCGTCCAGGCTCCGCCGGGGCAAACCGGACAAGGGCGATTGTCGGTCAGCAACTATCGGGAACAAATCATTACAAAATCGGGCCTTTTTAGTCGTGGTTTCGACATAACGAAGTACGTAGCCTACGTGAGCGGGAAAAAGGAGGCGGAGCCGATTGAAAAGGCGGCTGGAGTATCCTACCCCGGAAACGTGATCTGGGCCGGTTTCGACAATCTATATTTCCTTTCGGTCATTGCCCCGGCCGTTTCCGAGACCGCGCAGGCGCAGGCCATCGGCTCTACCGGTCCCGGCGACCCGGTCGCATCGGTGATCACCATGCCCGAACGATTGATCAATTCCGGAGAAACGGTTGAATGGGAGTTCGCGGCTTACCTGGGTCCCAAAACCGAAAAAACCCTGATCACTGCGGCGCACAGTTTCGATCAGGCTTTGGATTTCGGGTGGTTCACCATCATTGCCAAACCCCTTGTTCGCGTTCTGCAATTTTTCCAGAGCCTCGTGAAAAACTGGGGCCTGGCCATTATCATCGTGACCATCATCATCAAGTTGCTGCTTTTACCCCTCACGCAGAAATCCTACAAATCCATGAGCGCTATGTCCAAACTTCAACCCGCCATGAAGGAGATTCGTGAGAAATATGGCGAAGATCGCGAGAGGCTGAACCAGGAAATGATGGCTCTGTATAAGGTTCATGGCGTCAGTCCGGCCGCCGGCTGCCTTCCCATGCTGGTTCAGTTGCCGTTTTTTATTGCCTTTTATCGCGCCCTTTATGGCACTATCGAACTGCGCCACGCGCCATTTATGTTGTGGATTCAGGATCTTTCCGCCCCCGACCCCTACTACGTGACGCCGATTGTCATGGGGATCAGCATGGTGGCCAGCCAGAAAATGACGCCCACCACCGCCGATCCGATGCAAGCAAAAATGATGCTGATGATGCCGGTGGTGTTCACCTTCTTCTTTCTCAATCTGCCCTCGGGCTTGGTTCTTTACTGGTTTGTGAGCAACGTGTTGACCATTGGGCAGCAATACTACCTGCGAAGATCTTCAGACAAGGATACGACTCCGGAGCCCGATCTTCCAAAGGACAATGTCAAAGAGATAACTGCCGAGTAATTTGAGAATACATACGAGCAGGCTCTTAGGGTCTTGCCTTTTCGTCATAGGAGAAAATATATGACCAGCATCGAATCAGAAGCCAGAACTATTGATCAGGCCGTGAAAAAAGCCTGTGAACAATTGGGAATCGACACGGAGAATGCCGAAATCGAAGTGCTTCGGGAACCGAGAAGTATTTTGGGAGTGCCCACCAAAAGCGCCCGCGTTCGCGTTACGCAAAAGGAGGCATCCGAAACCGGGGATCCCGATAGTGAACGGGCGCATCTGAAGTTTCAGAAAAGCGGGGGCACAAAATCGGAAGAC
>Ga0307990_1001953_pt1 | contig 16897 bp, 14 predicted proteins | sample EllFjometagen129_FD_203168 | JGI IMG/M metagenome (GOLD analysis project Ga0307990, IMG submission 203168) | Marine microbial communities from Ellis Fjord, Antarctic Ocean - #129 | ecosystem: Environmental > Aquatic > Marine > Unclassified | place: Southern Ocean | collected 2014-10-08
TGGTGGCCATGGCCGACGTGTTCGAACACCGCCTCAAGGGCAGCTACAACAGCCTCAAGAATGCCCACCCTGACAAGGTGGACGTACCCAAAGACCAGAGGTTCGTCGGTTTCGAGGCCTACAAGCAGGCCATGGATTGCCTTTCCCCGGGTGATGTGGCGATCTTTGCCACGCCCCCGGCATTCCGTTGGGTCCACTTCACCTATGCCATCAAGAAGGGCCTCAACGTCTTCATGGAAAAACCCGTGACCGTGGATGGCCCAACCAGCAGACGTATGCTCAAACTGGCCGAACAAGCCAACGCCAAAAATCTCAAGGTGGGCGTGGGATTGATGTCCCGTCACAGCCGCGCCTTCCAGGAACTCCATAAACGTATCCAGGAGGGTCAAATTGGAGATCTCATCCTCCTGCGTGGCTATCGCATGCACGGCCCGCTTGGCTATTTTTCATCATTCGCCAAGCCCGACAACATGAGCGAGCTGCTCTACCAGATCCAGCGATTCCACAGTTTTATCTGGGCCAGCGGAGGCAACTACAGCGATTTCTATATCCACCACGTGGACCATCTATGCTGGATGAAAAATGCCTGGCCAGTCAAGGCCCAGGCCCTTGGCGGCCGACACTATCGCCAGAATCCGGATGGTAGGACCTATGTGGATCAGAATTTCGACAGCTATGCCGTGGAATACACCTTCCCCGATGGCAGCAAATTTAACTTTGACGGACGATGTATGGACAATTGTACCAACATCTACTCAAGCTATGCCCATGGCAGCAAGGGCATGGCCGTTGTCTCAGCGAACAGTGACTGTGGCCTGCCGTCCAGCCTGTATACGGGCCAGACTCCGGACAGATCAAACCTCATCTGGCAATCCAAAATCCCCCGCCGCGAGCAGAACCCCTACCAGAATGAGTGGGACGATCTAGTTGAGGCTGTTCGAAATGATACCCCCTACAACGAAGCCAAACGCGGCACCATCGCCAGCCTCGTGACCAGCATGGGACGCATGGCCGCGCACACGGGTCAGGAAATCACCTACGAACAGATCTTGAACTGCCCACATGAAATGGCCCCAGGCCTGGACAAACTCACCATGGACTCCCCGGCACCACTGCTGGCCGATGCCGATGGACTATATCCCGTGCCGCAACCAGGCATCACCAAAGATCGGGAATACTGAAAGTTCGCAGATCCCAGTGATAAGGCATCTGTAAAAAAGCGGCCCAAGTAAAATATGCTTGGGCCGCTTAATCATGTAAACTTTTCTGGCAGTCTACCTGTCACCCGCCAGATAGCGTATTTCACCTTCGGACAAGACACGGTTGTAAATCCTGAACTCATCCAGGGAACCGTCGAAATAGGCATCAGCGTCGTATTGTGATCGACCCAACCAGTTCTGAGTGGTTTCACCCATATCGGATGGAAGTGAATTTGTGGGGCCTTGCGCCACAACAGCACCGTCCAGATACAGGGTCATTTCCATGGTAGTACTGTCAATCACACCCGCCACATGGTGCCAGCCGGTGGGCAATGGCATGGGAGCAGCCATACCCATCAAGCCAGGCCTAGAAGGGACGATCTGGACTGTCGTTGCCGTAGCTCTCAAAATCATCCACCGCCAGTGATGCCACAGTTGAGAACCTCCACACAGGACCGGCCCAGACAGAGTCAGCCTCTGCCTCGTTGACTTCGTCCACACGCCAGTAATAGGTTTTACCCATTTCGACCTCAAAAGCGATGAGGTTAATGCTGTTGGTATTGGATGTGACAGAGGGTGCCAGACCATCAGCCACCTCATTGGGATCGGTACCGAGATAAATCGTACTTTGAATATTCAATCAACACACCCTTTACTCCATAGCCAATAAAGCCTTCGGCTGAACTGTTCGAGTTCCATACCTTCATGGTATCCAGCTTCTTGACCGCATCAAATTCATATTGAATCCAGGGGGTCATATCCCCCATGGCCATATTAAGCTCTTCTACGCTTTTTTCTTTGTAACGGTTTTTTTTCCATTTCCTGCGTTACTTTTCTTTTTTGCCTTCTTCTTCACTTTCTCTTTCGGAGTCTCATTTATGGCATTAACTTTTAATTCCTCATGACGACTCTCACCTTCAAACTGTCCCTCTTTCTCTATTACAAATTCTTCAGTTGTTACATTTCCAACAATGATTCCTTTAGGCATTATCTCAACCACTTTAGCAAAGATATCACCCTCAATCTTACCATAAACTACGAGTTTTTCGGCTTTAACCTGTGCTTTTACAGCACCGCTTATTCCAATGATTATTAAACCCGTACTTACAATATCCCCTTCAAAGGTTCCATCCAAATGGAGATCACAAGAGGTTTCTATACGACCGTTTATCTTGGTGTCTTTTGCTAAAACTGTAGTTTCAGCATCATTACCAGGCATAGTAATTTCCTGGGAGTTTTTGAAAAGAGACATATTCCTTCCTCCTATGAATGAAGCCATTTGTTAAATCAGTCAGCCAGTTGATCTGGTCATAACTAATCATAAAGATATCATTAACACTTCGCAAGATTAATCAATAGGAAACATATTTTCACCCTGACCAAGCTCCCTAAACACCATTCATGTATCAATTCTATGGAAATATAAGGATGGGTTATTACACCCACTCATCATCATTGCGCACCGGCGCAAAACCCCGTCGCAACGTGTTTTCCGTCACTGCCCGAGGATCCATAAAGTGTAATAGGTAATCGGGCCCACCTGCCTTGGTGCCCACGCCTGACATGTTGAAGCCACCAAACGGTTGCCTCTCCACCAAAGCCCCGGTGCTGCCTCGATTAAGATAAAGGTTACCCACGCGGAACGCCTTGCGTGCTCTGTTCAGATGTTCAGGGCTGCGACTGTACAGTGCCCCGGTCAGGGCAAAGCGTGTCGCATTGGCCCAGTCCAAGGCCTGGTCAAAACTGCTGACCTTCATGACCGCCAACACGGGTCCAAATACTTCTTCCTGGGCCAGGCGATGTTCAGGCGTGATGCCTTCCACAATCGTCATGGGCACATAATAGCCCTCATCAGGTACGTCACTGGAATAGAGCGACTTACCTTCCTCTTTGGCCAGTTTGACATACTCCAGAATTGTCTTTTGGGCTGAACTGTCGATCACCGCACCCATTTGATAGGCCGGATCTTCAGACGGCCCCACTTTCCATGAGCAGGCCGCATCCACCAGCCGTTCTACAAAACGATCATACACCGTGTCCATGACAATCACTCTGGAACAGGCCGAGCATTTCTGTCCCTGGAAGGTAAAGGCTGAATCCAGAACACTGGGCACGGCCTCGTCCAGGTCCGCATCATCATCAATGATAATGGCGTTCTTTCCACCCATCTCACAGATGATCTTTTTCACATTGATCTGGTCCGGACCTGTTTTGCCGGCTCGTTCAATAATACGCAGGCCAATCTCCATGGACCCGGTAAAGGCGATCAGACTGGTGGCCGGGTGGTCCACCAGGAAATCACCCATCACGGAACCACGACCCGGTGTAAAATTGAATACGCCTTCTGGCAGCCCCACTTCACGGAACGCCTCCAAGAGAATATGTCCCATGACCGGGGCCAGATTGGACGGCTTAAAGACCACACAGTTGCCAGTGACAAGCGCAGCGGAGCACATACCACAGGCAATGGCCAAGGGGAAATTCCACGGAGAGATCACCGCAGCCACACCCTTGGGCTGATAAAAGTACTCATTCACCTCTCCGGGCGCGTGTCCCAGATACTGAGGTTCGCTCAAACTGATCATCTGACGTGCGTAATACTCCAGAAAATCAATGGCCTCAGTCACGTCATTGTAGGCCTGTCGCCACTGCTTGCCTTCTTCAAGTATCTGCCACGCAGAGATCTCATAGAGTCGACGTCTCAAAACATCCGCAGCCCTGATGAGATAATTGGCACGATCGCGTGCTGGCACGTCCCGCCAGGTCTGGAAGGCCGTCTGGGCTGCGTCTACTGCGTCGCCCACTTCCTTGACCCCTGCCTGACAAACCTTGCCCACCACCTGAGACGGCTTTGCCGGATTGACTGAATCGATAATATCGTCGGTGGTCACTTCCCGGCCGCCGATGAATAGCGTATAGGTCTTGCCAAGTTGTTTTTTGACCTCGCTCAGGGCCAGAACAAAACCTTTCCGTACGAACGTTTCTGAACAATCGGCAAACGCATCATTGCGGAAGGAGGCCAATTCGCCCGGGGCCGGGCTTTTCTCTGGCCGGGCCTGTGCTGCTTCGGCCTCAAGCCTTTTTACGGTCGTCTGGGGATTCTCCAGCAGTTTCTCCATTTCGGCCCCTTCCACAAACGTCTGCCTGAGGAAGGATTCATTGGCGGTATTTTCCAGCAGGCGACGAATCAAATAAGCCATGCCAGGCAACAATTGTCCCTGGGGACAATAGAGGCGAACCTGCCCGGTCATCTTTAACAGGGCATTGCGGAAGGGCTCAGCCATACCGTACAGGGCCTGAAATTCAATTCGGTCCTGGGGCACGCCCAACATCTTGGCCAGTTCGATGACCGTGCACACGGAACGAACATTGTGGGAGGCCACGGCAAAGTGACAGAACTCATGATTCCGCAGTATTTTCTCGGAAAATCGCTCGAAGGCCACATCACTCTCAGCCTTCTTCGTATAGACAGGTACGTCCCACCCACTTTGGCGAGCATTAACCACTTCATAATCCCAGTAGGCCCCTTTGACCAGACGAATGGAGATAGGCAGGGAGTTCTCACGAGACCAGCTTAGTAAATTATCGAGATCCACATCGCTGTCATTGAGATAACACTGCATGGCCAGGCCAAGATGGGGATACTCCCGAAACTCAGCATCGCTCCGTAATCGCTTGTACAGTTCAATGATCACGTGACGCAGCTTACGCATCTCCGTGTCAATGCACAGAAAACCGCCGATTTCCTTGACCTTACGATACACCGGCTTGATCCGCTCAAGCATCTGTGTGACTGTCCCTTCGAAATCGGCCGGGTCAGAGTGGGAATAGAGGGCCGACGGCTTGATCGACACATTGATCTTGGGCGCGACCGACCAGTCCATGTCATTTGTCTGGCCCTTGCCCAGTGGCTTCCAATATTTCTGCGCTTCACCCACACCAGTCAAGAGCTTCATATAACCGTCCACATAGGCAGTGGCTTCAGTTTCACTGACCGTGGCCTCCCCCAGAATATCCAGCGTAAAGGCAAAACCGTTCTTTTCCCGCAGCTTGTTCAGGTTCTTCACGGTTTCTTCGACAGTACCGCCGATGATAAATTGGAGGGCCATCATCTCCAGATTTTTGCGAATGGTCTTGCCCAGCACCTTGGTGCCCAGCTTGCCTGCCAGCCCGGTTGTCTTGGCACCCAGACGCAACACGGCTGGGACCGCTTCATCCTTGGAAAAGTACTCCTGGATGTGGTGAGCCAGCATTTCTTCAGTTGTCAAATAGGGTAACACGTCGATGAAGCGAAACAATTGGATCTTGAAGTCATCATGCTTCATGCTCCAGTCCATAACTTTGCCGGTCCACCAGTTCTTATTAAAAATGGAAGGATTTTCACTGCCAATGGTTTTAAAGAATTCTTTGCCACGTGCCAAAATATTGGCTTCTAATTGTGCTTGATTCATAGTACCTCTTGGTTCGCTAAAACTGGTGATGCGTGCCTTTTTACTATGCTTCTCAGACCTAGTAGAACTTATTGACATAATCTCTCGTGAAACTACGGCACGAATTATTCCCGTGAGAGGCGTCGATAGTGGGCAGGTGAAACCCCCACGGTCTGCTTGAACTGACGTGAGAAGGAACTTTGATCCGAATAACCGCAATCCAGAGCGATCTGGACAATGGGATCGTCTGTTTCGTTGAGCCGCTGGACTGCCGCGTCCATGCGAACCTTCTGAATAAACTGTCCAGGCGTAATCTCGAAGATCTTCACAATGCGCTGCTCAAATCGGTAGGGAGACAACTTGGCCATGGCAGCCAGGTCAGCAATGGTGAACGACTCGTCAAAGCAGGTTTGCATATACTGAATGGTCCTGGCTATGGGCGTATAATCCTCGCTCTTTTCGATCGGGGCATGCAGGTCCTTGGAGATACCGACCAATCCAACGACCTGATGGTCTCTCCCTTTCAAAGGGACTTTATTGGTGAGACACCAGCCACGCCCTCCGGAGGGATAGAGCTGCAATTCAAGGTGATTCAGTTTTGGCTTACCCGACCGCAGGAGTTCATCATCCTGAGCCCGGTAGCTCTCACCAAGTGGGTGGGGGTAGATTTGATCGGCTGTACAGCCAATAAGACCCCGTTTCTCCCGGTATCCACAACGTTCAGCCAGTGACTGATTCACCACCACATACCGACCACCACAGTCCTTGATGAAGTACACCATGTCCGTGATATGGTCGAACAAGGCTTCACCTGTAAAGGGCTCATTCATTTGAGAAAACAGCTTTTTTTGCAGCTCGTGTTTCATTAATCAGCCAATAATAATGTTGGCACTGACGTACTGACAAAACCGAGAAGATCTCAGCCCCCCACTGACATGATACAAAAAGAGCAGATCATGAGCAAATCAAGAAAGATCGCAAATCAAATCATGGACACGGCCACGTCAGTGCGAGGCAAGATTCCATCAATCAATGACTGGACATGGGTGTCAGGGCTAAGCAACAAGCCTTTGCAGTCCATAATCTCAACTACGTAATGAACAATTACCGGCCTGAGACGCTTCGAAATGCCAAGCGTTTTTTGCCATAAGCAGGTCCGGCAAAGCGTCAGTTGTAAAGAAACGAATCCTTGCACACAATAACGGTGCACAAGGATTCGCAAGCATCCACGGAGAGGCCAAATCACCTTACCGTGTTTCTTTTAGAACTGATGAGTCAGGCTACTTGGCCGGTGAACAGACAAATTCCATGCCTGGCTTACTGAATTCTACATGGTTGTGGTAGGTGGCGTATTCAGTCACAACAGCACCTTTGGAACCAGCACGTTGACCATGCCAGGACTCTGGATCTTCCAGTGTATAAACCAGTCCGGACTGAGCCGTGCGTTTGGCCACATATTTGGACTTGAACCAGTCCTCACCATACCCCCAGGGACGCTTCGACTTGGGCATGTCGCTGATGAGTGTCTCGGTGCCCTCACCTGGGTATTCAGCAAAGAACTCGACAGACCCGAAGCGTACCTGCCAAGATTCCATCTTCGGCCCGTATCCTTCCGGCCCACCAAGATGTCGGTGTTCAGGGAGGAATTGCCCAGGCAACAGATAAATCTCGTGTCCCAGATAGCCAAATTTTTGATCCTTATAGGGACCATCGTAGGCCTTGGTACCATTCTGACCGTAGGTGCCTGAATCATTGATCCAGAAGATCCCTGCCATACCCACCTTGCTGATATCCCGCTGGAGAAAATCACAGACCCAAAACGCATCGGTCTTCAGAACATCGGGCATGGGGCATTTCAGGTCTTTGATCATCTCAAAGTACGCAGCCTTGACAACCTTCTGATCCAAAGAACCATCCGCTGCGTAGAATTTGCTTTTTTTGCCACTTCTAGGGACTGCATGACCCACGGACACGCCTTCTGAAGCGGCCACGACAGCGGCCGCACCCAGTGCGCCCTTGATTAAATCACGACGAGTTGTTTCTTGCTTGATGTCTTTCATTAAAATCTCCGAGTACTATAAAATGTTATGTTTGAGGCTTTGCCACATACATCGTTCTTCTTAATTCAACTTTACAAGGGTGATCGTCAGGCAATGACCTAATTCACGACTCTTTCTCAAGTACCTGTATAAAGCATTCTTAATGCTCTTATTTTTGACAAGGTTTCCTGATTAATCAATATAATTCCGGTTTCCTGCGAGAAATAAATGGTCAGAAAAGGCAAAACACCTCGCAATTGCGGAGATAAAGCCAGAGACTGGACAGTAGCTTTGCCACCGCAACTCCAAAAGCTCCCCCCCCTACATCTGATATTCATTGAGGATTCTTTCTCACATCTTATCCCAGAGCGCCCGTTTACCAGCCTTTTCTTTCATGTATCAATCATACATCGGGCCACTCAGCAATGCAGTGGGATAGGTTTTCAACACGGTTTTAACCATACCACGACTGGGATGACACAGGCGTGTGGCCCAGGCATGCTTGAATTGGACGCCCTGACCTTTCATGCGGTCAAGTACTGTACACCATGCCATGCCGCATTGACATAGGTCAGAAGCAATGCGAACATCCTGGTCCTTCATCTGGTCCGGTGCTGTGAAAGACAGCGAAAACACCTTCAAATCACTGGCATCGGGAAAGGTGGCATCAATCGAACCCAATATGTGCTTACCATAGAACATGTCCGTAAATGGCTAATTGATCTTGCACAGTTTTTGAAACTTCTTCACTTTGACAGGGCAAAGGCGACTGATATGGTGGGAATGGATAAAAACTGATTCATTTGCTCATTTTCCAAGAGAATAGCGTAAAATTAGGTGTGATTACCCTGTAACACCTTCAACACTCTCTTGACACAGCCCGCTGAGACTGATAAATTAATCCATAACTCGTTGTATTTTAATGCATTTTATTGACGCTTATTATGCTAACTAAAGAAAGAGACAAACATGCCACTATTTAACTCAGCAGAATCATCTCGTCGGGATTTCCTGAAGACAGCTGCGGCCACAGCCTCGGCCTTCACCGCCTTTCCCTACATTGCCAAGGCGGCCAAAGTATCCCCCAATGAACGCATCAATCTGGCCTGTTGCGGCATTGGGAACCAGGGCGGTTCTATACTCAATAGCCTGATGAGAACCGGGATGTTCAACCTGGTGGCCGTTTGCGACACCCAGATGGGTGCCAAGCACACGCAAGGCGTTCTCAAAAAATATCCGGATGTCCCCCGTTTCCAGGACTTCCGAAAGATGTTGGACAAGATGGACAATCAAATTGATGCCATCACAGCCGGTGTGCCAGACCATTCGCATTTCCCCATCTGTATGCAGGCCATGGCACTTGGCAAGGGTGTGTATGTGGAGAAACCGCTGGCCCACACGCTCCAAGAATGTAACCTTTTGATCCAGGCCGAAAAGAAATACAAAGTGGCCTGCCAAATGGGTAACCAGGGCCACTCTGGTGGCAACTACTACCAGTTCAAAGCCATGGTCAAGGCCGGTATTATGGACAATGTCACGCGCATGGATGCCCATATGACCAAGGGACGTCGCTGGCACAAATGGAATGCCAAGGTCCCAGGCAACTTCAACGGTAAACCGACGCTGAAGGACATGCATTGGGCTGCATGGTTGGCCAAGGCCGAAACCATGCCCAAGGAGATGGACTGGAACACATGGCTAAGTCAGGCACCCTACCACGCCTATCACACTGATTACATCAATGGCGACTGGCGTTGCTGGTTTGACTTTGGCAACGGTGCACTGGGCGACTGGGGTGCTCATATTATTGACTCCGTGCATGAGTTCCTTGAACTCGGTATGCCGGAGTCAGTCACTGTCGAGAAGATGGAGGGCCACAACGACTTCGTGTTCCCCATGGGATCAACCCTGAAGTTCCACTTCCCCAAACGCAGCCGGAAAATGCCTGCCATGGATATTGTCTGGAGCGACGGTATTGGCAACCTACCCGAGTTGCCAGAAGGATACCACAACACAAAATCCAACGGTGGTGATGCACCTCCCTCAGGCGGCAGCGGCAGTGAAGTCAAGGTGCAGCTGCCTCCGGGCAAGATCATCCACCGCGCTGACGGCGCTTCCTTCAAAGGCACATCACACAGCAGCACACTCTCTGTGATCAAAAACAAGTACGCCAGCAAGGTGGGCAAGCTGCCAGACTATGAGAAGAATCAGCCCAACCACTATATGGACTTTGCTTTGGGTGTGAAGGGCGAAAAGAAATGTAACTCTCGTTTTGCCGTGTCCGGCGAGCTCAGCAAGGTGCTCTGCCTCGGCTGTATTGCACAACGTTTGACCACATCATTCGACTTTGACCGCAAAACCGAGACCATTACCAACAACAGATTTGCCAACGAACTGTTGGTCGGACCACCACCCCGCAAGGGCTGGGAGCAGTACTACAAGCTATAAGGACCTTTGCCACAGATATAAAAAAGCGTGTGCCTCACAGCACACGCTTTTTTTGTAGACACCTCTAATTGGCAAAAAGGCATAATGGATTAAAGGGCCTTCATTTTCGAATGAAGGCCCTTTTCAATCGTGCGCAGAGTAGGACTAATGACAGACAAAATGGTCCCCCACTACTCCGTTTGCTTCAGGACAACATTGGCTTCCTGAAGCAAACGCTTTTTGGCCCAGTCAGCCGCTTGATCTCTTTGTTCGGTCTGCCAGCGTCGGTGCATTATGTCTTCAAGCGAACCACGTTTGGCAAAGGGTGCGTCCTTCCATTCCCATGCATCCGTTCTGAAGGGTGCGGCAGGTAGCCCGCTGCTTCCGGCCCCAACCAGCGTACCAAAGGGATGGGTCGACCAGGCGTAGCGAACGGCCACAGGATCAGGCACAAATTTACTCGACAGTCTCACCGTATCACTTCGATCCAGCCTCGCCTCAGCCGGATAGAAGTGCCGGTCCTCCCCTGCCACGGTGAATCCTTGAATGTTTGCTCGACCTCCGTGGAGGGGATGAATGTCCACATCAAATTGAACCGCCACTTCGTGGCCCTCTGTCTTCATAGACTTGTACAGGGGTGTCCGATAGGTCACTTGTCGGTTGTATTGTGTGGCCAGTGCCCATCGAGCCAGACGTTCCCCCAGTGGTGTCTTGAAAGGTGAGTGCATCTGAATGTGTCCCAGGTCATAAGCCACGACAAAACCCGTTTCCGGATACGCAAGGTGCGCGTTGAGTTGGGCCTCTCGGATATGGGGCGCTGCTGAGACCATGTCAAGCTCGATGTTTTCGATCTCCGGCGGGAATCCCCAACTGACCATCTGGCAAATACCAAAGGGCAGCTTTTTATCGTGGAACACGCGTCGCCACTCGGGGATCAACGAAGCGTAAGTCTTTGCGTAGAGCGTCGGCCTGGCCCCGCCCACGGCATTGTTGATGCCCTGGTAAAAGAGTGCCCCCTTTACCGCATAACTGGCAATGGGTGCAATCACGCCATTGTAGGATGCACCAGGATTGTTGCGATCCACAGCAGGACTGGGTTTGGGCTCGGTGGGTTTGACAGGCAAATCTCGGCCCTCCTTCTTGAACCGTTCCACACGAGCTTTCCATTTTGCAATTTCTTCTTCCATGGATTTTTCGGCATTGTAGGCATTGATCTTATCATCCCAGAATGAAATGAGCCCGTTCGCATCGGTGACACGGGTGGTTCCGGTTTGCCAGGACAGGATGAACTCGTTTCCCCCTTGAACCATCTTATCCCTGTTGGTATAGTCATTTTCCGTAAAAAAATCAACACGTAGCCACAGAGACTGACAAGGAGAGAACAGAAATGCATTGCCATTTAGAGTATCGTGATTCCATGAAATTGACTGGCTGGATTATTTTGACGGCCATCCTGTGCCTGTGCCTCTCTTCAGTGACTCTCGGAAAACAACCCAACATCATTTTTATCATGGCCGATGATTTGGGCTACGGAGATTTGGGGTGCTACGGTCAGACTGTAATCCAGACGCCCCATATCGATGCCCTGGCCAGTGAAGGCATGCGTTTTACACAATGTTATGCCGGGTCAACCGTGTGTGCGCCGTCCCGCAGTGTACTCATGACGGGCAAACACACGGGCCATACCACGGTGCGTGGTAATTTTGGCAAGGGAGGTGTTGTGGGCCTGGGCGGTGGCAAGGGACGCGTCCCTCTCAAGGCTGAAGATGTCACCATTGCCGAATGTCTCAAGCAAGCCGGTTATGCCACGGGCATGACGGGCAAATGGGGCCTGGGTGAACCTGAAACCTCCGGCCAACCGAATCGCCAAGGATTTGACCAGTGGTTTGGTTACCTCAATCAACGACGCGCCCATACCTACTACCCCACCTTTATCTGGCGCAATCAGGACAGGCTGATACTGAACGGCAATCAAGACGGCAAGCAGCAACAGTATACCCACGACATGTTTACCAAGTTTGCGTTGGACTTCATCCGGAACCATCAAACAGGACCATTTTTTTTGTATGTGCCCTATTGTATTCCACACAGCAAATACGAAATCCCAAGCACAGATCCCTACACAAATCAGCCGTGGAAGAAGAATGAGAAGATCCACGCGGCCATGGTCACGCGAATGGATAAGGATGTGGGTCAGATTCTGACCCTGCTCAAGACACTGAATCTGAAAGACAACACGATTGTCTTCTTCTGCTCAGATAACGGAGCAGCAGAACGCTGGGATGGCCGTTTTGACAGCAGCGGCCCCTTGCGGGGGCGCAAGCGTGATCTATACGAAGGCGGCATTCGCACGCCCATGATTGTCAGCTGGCCCAGCAAGATTAAGCAAGGCTCAGTCAGTGATCTGCCATGGTATTTCCCGGACGTCTTGCCCACCCTGGCCGAGATTGCCGGGTCCAGAGCACCCGTATCTATTGACGGTACAAGTGTGTTGCCAACACTGTTGGGCCGGCCACAGAACCTATCTGAACGGTATCTGTATTGGGAGTTTTTTGAACGGGGATTTCAACAGGCCATGCGTTGGCATGACTGGAAGGTGGTACGTCAATCGCCGGGCCAGGCACTCGAACTCTATGATCTGCACAACGATCCTTGTGAAACCAAAAACATCGCGGTAGATCACCCAAAAATTATCGCCATAATGGAAGCCTATTTGAAAAACGCTCGCACAAAATCAGAGGATTGGCCAATAGATTTGTGATTTTCTGAAACATCTTATGGATGCCATGTTTTAGTACACGTCAGCTTGATGGGGTGTTTTTTCCAGGGCTTTGTTGCCTATACTCTTCTATGGGACCAGGGCGAACCACAACGGGCGCATTCTGAATTTTCGGGCGTATCGACAACCAGTTTACACCCTGAAACACGGGGTTTGGTATCTCACGCACTTCCTTGTCCCCCAGGAACGGACACATCGTGTCGACCCATGCAAACCAGGTGATGAGTGAGGACTATGCCCTAATCGTATATTAAGGTCTGGGTGCGACTTACAGCGTACCGGCCTGATATTTTCGGAACCAGGCAACGCACTGGCCAACCTCTGTTTCCAGTGTCGGTGACATATGCTCATACTCCAAAGTCACATACCCTTTAAAACCCTGGTTCTTGAGTTCGTCCAACACCGCTTCCAGGTTGCCTGCCCCCGTGCCATAGGGCACATCGCGGCTCTTTCCGTCAGTCACGATCTTTTCCACATCCACCAGATGCAATGTCACAAACTTGCCCTTGAGAAGCTTGACGCCATCCAGGGGCACCACGCCACGACGCATCCAGTGTCCGATGTCACTGCCAGCACCCACGCGAGGACCACGACCTTCAAGCTGTTTTAAAATACCTGCGGGCTCACCAAAGTCCTGAGTATGATTATGAATCGCAATGGTCAAATCATGTGTCTCAGCCATCTTTTCAGCCAGGTCAAACTTTTTACGATCTTTTGAGATTTCAATCTGAATTGTTTTGATACCTATGGCATGGGCAAACTTGGCCAGTTGATTCCACTGGGCTTCATTGGCGGCGTTTGTCACACCATAACTGACCACCTTGACACCGGAGTTGTCGATATAGGTTTTAAGCGCCTTAACGGTTTCGGGTTTAATCGTCTTGTATTCCGTGGTGCCTTGAAGGTCACCACCCAGTTTCTGGCCGCCGTACATTTCAATGTATTTGATGCCAAGACGCTTCGCCGTCTCAACCGTTTTCACAAAAGAACGATCACGAAATGTGTATGCCTGCACGGCCAGCTTAATATCTTGAGCCAGCACTGACGAAACTGACACCATAGCCACTGCTATTACAATCATCTGTCTCATAATAATTCAACCTTTCATTAAAAAGCATTCAAACATGGGATGAAACCTTATTATGCACGCAAGAATGTGCGAATGCTACTCTTTTTTTATCTGACAAAGATTCGGCCTAACTGAGTCTCTTTATCACGGTATCGGCCAGTGCATCACAGGCCTGATTGATGTCTGCATCGGGACGAAAACGGGATTCCACGGGGTCAGCGATGAGCTCATGTTGGTTTTCACGGTACCATCTCATGAGATACTCCACACCACCGCCACCCCAGCCATACGAGCCAAACGCGCCCCAGAGGCGTCCGGGACCGGGATGCAGACCCTGGAGGTAGATCAGCAACTGACCCACGGATGGGAAGATGGTGTCGTTGATCGTGGGTGTGCCAATGAGTATGACCTTGGAGAACATGATCTCCGTGACAATGCGACTCATGGGCGTATTGCGGATATGCATCTTGCGAACCTTCACGTCACTGGCCGAGATCTGGTGATAGAGACGATCGGCCATGATAATGGACTTGGCACCAATGGCCACGAGCTTGCCGTCCATCATTTTCATGGACACCAGCCCAGCGTAACGATTGTCCTCAATCACAAGATCCAGGACATAGCATTCCCCTAAAAACTTTGGACCATTGCTGCGATTATTTTGATAGTATAACCATACTTAAAGAAACATGCCGCGTCCAGAGGGTTCTGCGTGGATTTGGCCGTAACTGGGAGCCGGGAGGACTTTTTCAATGGAGCAGACAGATTCTTTATTCGAACTATGATCTTTGGTTTAAAATGAATAAGGGCCGAAAAACTTGCGATGACATAAGTTTCCAGTTTCTCCTGCAAACCCCTTGCCAACCGCCGATCCGAAGACTACCATAACGTTATTAACCCTCTTTTCAGGGAGTTTATTCATGCCATACCGTACAGAGAAAGACACTATGGGCAAAATGAAGGTGCCGCTGGAAGCCTATTACGGCGCCCAAACCGCGCGTTCACTGCAAAATTTTGCCATTGGCATTGAGACCATGCCCATTGAAGTCATCACGGCATTTGGCATCGTAAAGAAGGCCGCTGCCCAGGTGAACAGTGAATTGGGTCTGTTATCCGAAGATAAATGCCGCTTGATCACTCAAGCAGCAGATGAGGTGATTGCCGGTAAACTCAATGAGCAGTTTCCTTTGAGTGTCTGGCAGACTGGCAGCGGCACACAATCCAATATGAATGTCAATGAGGTCATCGCCAACCGTGCCATTGAACTGGCCGGCGGAATCTTGGGCAGCAAGGACCCAATCCACCCCAATGATGACGTCAACAAGTCCCAATCCTCCAATGACACCTTTCCCACGGCCATGCACATTGCGGCAACGTTGGCTATCACCAAAAAATTACTGCCCGCAGTAGAGGCCCTGTTGAACAGCCTTCAAGAGAAAGCCCTTCACTTTGGCGACATTGTCAAGATCGGGCGTACCCACCTGATGGATGCTGTTCCCCTGACCCTGGGACAGGAGTTTTCAGGGTATGCTGAACAAGTGAAACGCGGTCATGACCGCATAAACGCCTGTCTTCCACGCCTCTATGAGCTGGCCCTGGGCGGTACTGCCGTGGGAACGGGGCTTAACACCCATCCCCAGTTCGCTGTGCAGGTGGCCCAAACAATCAGTCATCTGACGGGCCTGCCTTTTGTGACTGCACCGAACAAATTTGAGGCCCTGGCCGCGCACGATACGATTGTTGAAACCAGCGGCGTACTCAAGACCCTGGGCACTTCCCTGTTCAAGATTGCCAATGACATCCGCTGGCTGGCCTCAGGGCCCCGTTGCGGACTGGGGGAACTGAATATCCCGGCGAACGAGCCCGGCAGCTCCATTATGCCCGGCAAGGTGAATCCCACCCAGTGCGAGGCCTTGACCATGATTTGCGTACAAGTCCTCGGCAACGATGCCACTATTGGCTTTGCCGGGGCCTCGGGAAATTTCGAGTTAAATGTCTACAAACCGGTGATGATCTACAATCTCCTACAATCCATCCGGCTCCTCACCGACGGCTGCCATAGCTTTGATAAGAACTGCGTATCCGGCATCACCCCCAATCTCCCCCAGATTGAGGGCCACCTCACTGACTCCCTGATGCTCGTCACGGCCCTGAATCCCCACATCGGCTATGACAAGGCGGCCGCCATCGCCAAGCATGCACACACAGAAGGATTGACCTTAAAAGAGGCGGCTCAAGCCTTGAAAATACTCACAGCAGAGGCATTTGACGGTCTCGTCATTCCAGAGGCAATGACTGGCCCGAAGCCATAAGTAGCAAAGATTTAAACGGGAATCAAACGCTCATTTAAGGAAAAAAGGAAGGGAAAAAGGGGTCAAGTCTTTTATCTAGTTGTGCGTAGCTTTTTCCAGAGTTGCTTATGGGTGCGGAGATCTTTGGTCTCAAGAGCGATCATACGGCTAATGTTGCTGGGATGACCCATATGCAGATGCTCACTTAGCCATTGATTACTCACGCCACACTGAGACTTGATCCAACTGGCCAGAACAACCTTCCAGGGTGCACCTTTGAGATCACTCACGAGATCCGCGCCGATTAATCCCTCGGAGATATCCTTTAGGATCGCTTTCTTGCCCGCACGCGTACCTACATGCCAGCCACGGCAGAGATGTCGATGAAGTTCTTTCTGTTTGGCGGGGTCAAGGGCCGGCGCACATTAAACTCCTTTCCCAGTAATCACTTGTATCAGGAAGTCGTTGTTCCAGCCTGCAATTTGGACCTTCCCTTTGATACTGTGACTTGATGGATGTCTCTTGAGCAAGCTGATTGCAAAACGACGAAGCCAGGATAAATTATTGGCGAGGTACCGATTACGAACACGATTATCATCCTCCCTAAACGTTACATCTAATTGCCAATGTAATGTGTTTTCGATTCTCCAATGCTCACGGACG